>Ga0172375_10004288_pt1 | contig 21146 bp, 18 predicted proteins | sample LakKiv1m_FD_114537 | JGI IMG/M metagenome (GOLD analysis project Ga0172375, IMG submission 114537) | Freshwater microbial communities from Kabuno Bay, South-Kivu, Congo - kab_092012_11.1m | ecosystem: Environmental > Aquatic > Freshwater > Lake | place: Democratic Republic of the Congo...
ACCGGTGAAGCGCTTGCGGCGTTCGTCCTCACCCTTTATATCAGTGGCATCAGGTTTGCGCGTGGCAAAGATGATATTGATGATGTAATCCTTGACGGTATCATCAACATAGATTTCACGCACTACCTGACGGGCACGCATGATTTCAGCCGGTGTGACGACAGCCTGAATGTCCTCAAGCGAGCTGCGGGTGTTCTGCTCCATTATGCGGCGCTCGTCATCGCGCGACGGATAGCCGACTTTGACCTTAAGCATAAAGCGGTCGGTCTGAGCTTCCGGCAGCGGGTAGGTGCCTTCCTGCTCTATCGGGTTCTGTGTAGCCAGCACAAAGAACATTTCGGGCAGACGGAAAGTTTCCTCTCCGATTGTAACCTGGCGCTCCTGCATGGCTTCCAGCAGAGCCGACTGCACCTTGGCCGGGGCACGGTTGATTTCGTCAGCCAGCACTATATTTGTGAAGACAGGGCCTTTTTTCGAGTAGAAACGCTCCTCTTTCTGGCTGTATATCATGGTTCCCACCAGGTCAGCAGGCAGAAGGTCGGGAGTGAATTGTATGCGCTGGAAACCGGCGTCGATGGCCTGCGACAGAGCGTTTACAGTAAGGGTTTTCGCCAGACCCGGCACGCCTTCAAGAAGAATATGTCCTCCGCCGAGTATGCCTATCATCAGCTTTTCAACCATGTCGTTCTGGCCGATGATGCGTTTGCGTATCTGAGCCGTAAGCTCATCCACGAACTTCGATTCGGCTGCCACTTTCTGATTCAACAACTCGATTTCGTTGTACATTCAATCCTCCTGCCGGGTGCGTTGTCTTTTGTCGCACGCCTGGTTAATTCAATCAGGCCGGTCTTCTACCACATGCACGACCAAAATAAAAGGTTTCAAAACAAACGCGGCGTATGAAATACGTCGTTTTGTTCAATTTAAACACTGAAGAACGGATTTTTATTCCCTTACGGGAAAGGAATTTGTTTCATTTTCATGATTCGGGTTTTATTTCGGGGTGCGATTCCAGCCATGGGCGCAACTGCTTGTAATTCTTCATATAAAATCCGGCGAAGCGCGAACGCTTACGTTTTGGACGATCTTCATACTGCTCGGCCATGTCCTTGACCCATTCGCCGTATTTGATTTTTCCTACAGCTTTGTAAAAGGCCAGCGCCTCCTTGTCTTTGCCTGCCAGACTGTAAATGTGCCCCAGAAAAACATTGGCGATCAGCGGGCCGTCGTTGAAACGCGAGCTTTTAAGCGTGGACATTTTGTACAGGAATTGCAGCGAGGGAGTATGACGCTCGGTGCAGGCCAGTATATAGGCAATGCGTATCTGTATCATCAGGACATCTGCGGTAACCATAAGATCAGAATAACTGCTGGATTCCAGAGGGATAATGCTGCGGGCTTTACGGTATGCGGCCAGCGCTTCCGCCCACTTGGGATATTTAACCATCACCTCACCCTTGAGCATGTACGGCAGATAGTTTTTCGGATGCTCTTTTATCAGGAGTTCGCACATATCCAGGGCTTTCTGGTGACGCCCATACTTCCCGCTGTATAGATTGGTCAAAAACAACTGAGCTAAATATCTGAAAGGAGAGCCGGAAACTGCGGCTTTTTCAACCTGCCGGATACCTGTTTTCAAGTCTCCGGTTGGAAAGCCGATAAGGTACATAATGGCTTTGGTGAATGGTCCGAAGATGCCGGTATAGAAGTTGTAAATTCCATAAATCAGCAGCGCACCGTGCAGATTAGGACGTGCCTTTAAAAGTTCCTGCATATAATCAAAGGCTTTCACGCCATGACTGCGAGCGTCCAGATAATGCCGCTCTATACCGGAATAAAAAGCCAGACCAGCTTCGCACATGGCCAGGTGATAAGTACCTGCATCTTTCAACTCTTTAATTTTTCTGACATTGTGCGCAGTTTCCACACATTTCTGCAAGTACGGCAGCGCCTTGGCATCAGTACCTAAAAGGTCACGGTCGATGAAAAGTCGGCGGACTTTGGGTAAAGCGGCCCAGAAATAGGAACTGGGGAAATTGGGGTGCAGTTCTATTTCCTTCTCAAATTCGACATCAAGGTTCAGTAACTCGCCGTTCTGAAAGCGCTGCCAGACATCCCAGAGGTGTTCTGTTACAAGATAAACATCGTTGTCGGGGATTTTCGCCATATCGGGCGGAGCAGCCAGAACGGCAGAAGAAAGCAGAGTAAAAACAACCACAACAAGAAAAGTCCTGCAAGCCCGGACAGGCGAAAAGCAGCTCACAATAAACCTCATTATGTAGAAAAACTATTGCCTGATAAAAGCGGTTTTCAGGAGGGTATTCTACTCGCAGTCAATCTTAAAAGCACAGAAAAAACGAAATCAGAGCCAGTCTTCATCCGCTAAAGTGTCGTAAGAGCCATCGGTCTCCCAGTCCCAGTCGTGTACAAACTCTTCTTCCCAGTATGTATCGACTGGCTTGTCTATAATCTGGGCAAGATGTTCATCCATACGAGCCAATTCTTCTTCGCTATGGCTGGCCAGCACGGTTTTCAGCGTATTCAGATCTTCACTTCCGCTAAGCGCTGCATCTGACGTTCCGGCCACCTGGATTGAAACGCCTTTTACATCTAACTCATTGATTTCATATGAGTTAAGCAGCATTACGCTTACGACCAGAACCACAGATGCCGCAGCAGCCGGAACCGTTACCCAGGGACTTGTTATTAACTGAATTATATATCTGCCCTTGTGCGTTTTTCTGACACGTTCGAAGGCGGCTTTTTCCATACGACGCAGCATGGTGTCAGAAATTTCAGGAGTGATCAGTTTGAAATATTTCTTAAGCTCCTCTTCCTGCTTTTTTTCCTGCTCATGCGTCATGAATTCATTTTTCATCGGATTCCTCCATGAATTCCGCCAATCTTTTTCTGGCTCGATGTATCGCCACTCGTGTGGCCCCATCATGTTTACCGACGATTGTTGCAATCTGCTCGGAACTCAGGTCTTCGCCCATTTTCAGTTCCAGCAGCAGACGCTCTTCCTCGTTCAGTCTTCTGAAAGCCCGGGCAAAACGGCTCAGTTTTTCCTTATCAAGCAACTCAGACAGAGGGTTGCGCTCTTCCACATCTTCGGGAACTTCTTCCCAGCCGTTTATCTCGTGACCGCTTTTTCTGGCACGGTCGTATGTCTCGTTCAGGGCGATGCGAATTACCCACGAAGAAAATCGTGCTCGTCCTTCAAACCCGCCAATGTTTTCAATGGCCTTGACGAATGCATCCTGCACTATGTCCCAGGCTTCGGCCTCGTTTCTGACCCGGCGCATGATGACCTTGAAGACCATTCCGGCGTTTTCTCTGAAAAGCCTGCCGAAAGCTTCGCGGTCATATCCTGCTTTTTCGGCCAACTGCTTTTCGCTCATGCGCTGTCCTCTTCCAAAGGTCACAGGCTAAACCTACTATCCTTGAAGTTAAGACGCAACAGCACTGACAATGTTACAGAAATCAGACAGAAAAGCACAGCGTCTTTTTACCTTGTGTTTCCGAGCCGTTTTTTACTTGCTTTTGAGGGTTACACTTACTAATCTACATGGCGCGGGAGCGTGTGTTAAATAGGTTACGCAACCGTAGAGGCATTACATTGGACGTTGAGATAAACCTTAAAAAGATCGTACTATTCATTGGGAATTACGGCAGCGGCAAGACAGAAGTCGCTGTAAATTTCGCAATCAATCAGGTAAGGCAAGGCAAAACCGTCAGGCTGGTTGACCTGACCTTGTAAATCCGTATTTCCGCTCGCGGGAATGCCGCGAAACGCTTGAAGCGCAAGGCATAAAGGTAATATTACCCGGAGACGGCTATCTCAACGCCGACCTGCCGATTCTGGCGCCGGAAGTACGCGGCTCCATCGAGCGCGAAGACGGCTTGACAATTCTGGATGTCGGCGGCGACAATGTCGGCGCTACGGTGCTCGGCAGCCTCTCGGCTTCGATCACCAGAGCCGGATACGATATGCTGCTGGTTCACAACGCCCGCAGACCGTTTACGGATACCGTGGAAGGCACATTGACTATAGCACGCGAAATTGAAACCGCCGCCCGGCTGAAGCTGAGCGGCGTACTTGGCAATACGCATCTTATGGATGACACCACTATCGAAGTGCTATATGAAGGCTGTGAAATATCAAGGCAGGTGAGCATAGCGCTTGACCTGCCTTTTTTATTTGTAAGCGCCGAACAGCGTCTGATCAATGGGCTGGACCTGAAGAAAATCGGCGTGCCGGTGTTGCCGCTTACCCGTCAAATGCTGCCGCCGTGGCGCAGAAAAGAGAAGCTGGGACCGGCCAATTTTTTGCTTGGTTAGCCGGGAACGGCTTGATAATTCTTATCAAGGAGTTGAGATGCCGAGGATAACTATCGAAAAAGACCGCTGCAAAGGCTGCCAGCTTTGCGTCAATGCCTGTCCGCAGCGCATTCTGGATCTGTCGAAGGAGTTGAATACCAAAGGCTATTTCTACGCCATCGTCATCGATCCGCCGCGCTGTCTGGGTTGCCGCATTTGCGCCATAACCTGCCCGGATGTAGCCATCCAGGTAGGCGTCAACGGCGTTCAGTACAATCTATTCGATTATTAAATCCGAAGCAGCGGAGGCTTACGCAATGTCAAAGAAACTTATGAAGGGCGCCGAGGCGATTGGGGAGGCGGCGATTTACGCCGGAGCGAAGAATTATTTCTGCTACCCCATCACCCCGCAGACCGAAGTGGCCGAATATCTGGCCCGCCGTTTGCCGGAAGTTGGCGGTGTTTTCCTGCAGGCCGAGTCAGAACTGGCGGCCTCGAACATGCTTTTCGGCGCCGGAGCTACCGGTGTAAGAGTGTTTACTTCGTCATCCAGCCCGGGAATAAGCCTCATGTCCGAGGCTATCTCATACATCACAGCCGCCGAACTTCCGGTGGTGCTTATCAACATCATGCGCGCCGGTCCCGGACTGGGCGGCATTCTGCCTTCACAGGCCGATTATTTCCAGGCTACAAAAGGCGGAGGACACGGCGATTACCGTCTGCTGGTGCTGGCCCCCTCCACAATTCAGGAGGCGGTCGATATTACGCTTCTGGCTTTCGATAAAGCTGACGAATACCGCAACCCGGTCATGATAGTCGGCGACGGCATGATAGGTCAGATGATGGAGCCGGTCGAATTTCCCGAGAACTATAAGCCGAAATTCCACGACAACTCGGACTGGGCCACCACCGGCTGCAAGGGACGCGAGCCGCATATAGTTAAAACCCTCTTCCTGGATCCGGTGCTGAACAACCTGCAAAACGAGAAGCTCTCGGCAAAATATCGCCAGATCGAAGCCAACGAAGTTCGCTATGAAGAATTCAATATGGAGGGCGAGTACGAGATATTGCTGGTCAGCTACGGTACTATGGCGCGCATCTGCAAGACCGCAATTGAAGAATTAGGCAAAAAAGGAACTAAAGTCGGTCTTGTCCGTCCGATTTCGCTCTATCCCTTCCCGCAGAAAGCCGTATTCGACGCCGCCAACCGCAAACATGTAAAGATGGTGGCATCAATCGAAATGAGCATGGGTCAGATGGTCGAAGACGTCGAGCGTTCCGTTGCCGGTAAAAAGAAGGTTGGCTTCTTTGGACATGCCGGCGGCATAGTGCCGACACCCGATGAAATAATCGAATTCGTATCTTCTCTTGTCAAGCGCCCTAAGAGCAATTAAGCGCAGGCGCAAAGGGAGCCGAAGATGGAAACAATATTCAAGCGGCCTGAATCACTGAGAACTGCACATACGCACTACTGTCCAGGCTGCACACATGGAATAGCACACCGCCTGGTGGCAGAAGTGCTGGATGAACTGGGTCTGCGCGAACGCACGGTCGGCATTGCGCCGGTCGGTTGTTCCGTGCTGGCATACAATTATTTCAACTGCGACTTTCAGGAAGCAGCACATGGCCGTGCTCCGGCCTTCGCTACCGGAATAAAACGTACTCATCCGGATCTGATAGTCTTTACCTATCAGGGCGACGGTGATCTGGCTTCGATAGGCGGCAACGAAATTCTGCACGCGGCCAACCGCGGCGAGAAATTCACCGTCATTTTCATCAACAACGCCATATACGGCATGACCGGCGGACAGATGGCGCCAACCACGCTGCCCGGACAGGTTACAACCACGACGCCAATGGGACGCGATGTCAGCCAGACCGGCTATCCCATGCGCATGGCCGAACTGCTTTCGTCTCTGCGCACTCCGGCGTACATCGCCCGCGTGTCGGTTCATAATCCGTTCTATGCCATCAAAGCCAAGAAGGCAATCCGTAAGGCTTTCCAGTATCAGGCAGACAAGCGCTGCTTCTCGCTGGTGGAAGTTCTTTCGACCTGCCCGACCAACTGGGGTAAAACGCCAGTGGAAGCGACTCAATGGCTTGAAGAAAACATGATTCCCTATTACCGGCTGGGCGAATTCAAGACGCCCGACGATGAAGACGTAAATGCCGCCGGAGAAAGAGGTCAGTCATGCAAAGAGAAATAATGTTCGCCGGATTCGGTGGTCAGGGAATAATGATGGCTGGCAAACTTTTTGCCAAAGCCGCATTGCACGCCGGATACGAAGTTATCTGGATTCCATCCTATGGCCCGGAAATGCGCGGCGGAACGGCGTATTGTACAGTGGTCATCGCCGATCATCCCATCGGTTCACCGGTCATCCCTAATCCATCCGATCTGGTGGTAATGAACCGCCCCTCGCTGGAAAAATTCGGGCCGGAGATCAAAACCGGCGGTATCTGCATGACCAACGGCTCGCTTATTCCCATCCGCGCCAACCGCACCGACATCGATGAATTCGTAGTAAACTGCAACGATATCGCTTTCGAACTTAATGCACCACGCTCTGCCAACATTGTGGCTTTGGGCGCTATCGCCGGTCGCTGCAAACTTGTCGATATGAAGCTGGTCGAAGAGGCAGTGGCTGACGAATTCGCCGCCAAGCCGAAAGTGATACCCATAAACTTCGAAGCCCTGAAACGTGGTGCGGCTGTGGCGGCGCAGCGTTAGGAAGGGTACGAAAATGAGCAACACAATGGAAGATTTCCGTATAGACGATATTATTGAGCACTATCCGAAGGCTGAACCCAGCCTGGTCATGCTTCTGCAGGATATTCAGGAGCGATTCAATTACCTGCCTCGTCCAACGCTGGTTACAGTTTCTAAAGCTCTGAACATACCGCTGGCCCGCGTTTACGGCGTCGCCACATTCTACAAGGCTTTCAGCCTGAAGCCGCGCGGTCGCATAATCATAAAGGTGTGCAAAGGCACGGCTTGCCATGTACGCGGAGCACAGCAGGTTCAGGACGAAGTGACGCGCCTGTTGTCCATCGGTCCTGGAGAAACCACGCCGGACATGAAATACACCCTCGAAGTCGTCAATTGTCTGGGAGCCTGCGCTATGGCCCCGGTGGTAATTGTGGCCGGTAAGGTTTACGGAGAAGTCAGTCCAAGCCAGATGAAGAAAATCCTGGAGATAAAGTAATGCCCATATCCAGTCAGAACGAACTGCAAACCCGTCGTAGCGCCGCCGAAAAATCTTTCAGATCGGCCAGACGCAGGGTCATGATATGCGCCGGAACCGGCTGCGTAGCCAACGGCGCACTTGAAGTTTACGATGAGTTACTCAAAGCCATAACCGACGCAGGGCTGCCGGTGATAGTAGAGCTGAACAGCCACGACGACAAAAAGAAGCCAAAAGCGCACGACTACCTGGCAAAGAGCGGCTGTCACGGCTTCTGCCAGATCGGCCCGCTGCTTCACATCATGCCCGACGACATTTTATACTGCCGAGTCAAAACCAGGGACGTTGCCGAGATTGTCGCCGAAACGCTGACAAAGGGCGCGGTCATCGAGAAACTGCTTTATAAAGATCCCAACAGCAAAGAACGCCGTAAAGGGCGCGCCGACATTCCCTTCTATGCCGGTCAGACCCGTATCGCTCTCAAGCGTTGCGGAGAGATTGACCCCGAAAGCCTCAATGCATATCTTGCTGACGGTGGCTTTGCTGCACTTGAAAAAGCCCTTTTCGAAATGACGCCCGAAAAAGTCGTCAAAGAAGTCGAAGATTCCGGGATACGCGGTCGCGGCGGCGCAGGATTCCCCGCCGGACGTAAATGGCGCACCTGCATCGAAGCGGCAGGCGATGTTCGCTATGTCATCTGCAACGGAGACGAAGGAGATCCGGGCGCATTCATGGATCGCAGCATAATGGAAGGCGACCCTTACGCGGTGCTGGAAGGTCTGATGCTTACTGCATACGCCGTAGGAGCGAAGCAGGGTTACATATATGTTCGACATGAATATCCGCTGGCGGTGCAACGCCTGACCAAAGCCATCGCCGTTCTGCATACCGAAGGCCTGTTGGGCAAAAACATTCTCGGTTCTGGGTTTGATTTCGACATTCAGATCAATCGCGGCGGTGGAGCTTTCGTTTGTGGTGAATCCACCGCTTTAATGCGCTCCATCGAAGGCAAGGTCGGCGAGCCGCGTGCAAAATATGTACGTTCGGTTGTGCGAGGACTTTTCGATAAGCCCACTGTGCTTAACAACGTCGAAACCCTGGTCTGCATTCCCGGCATCGTAAAAGACGGCGGCAAGACCTTTAAGAAAATCGGAACAAAGAACTCTTCGGGCACCAAAGCATTCTCACTGGTGGGTAAAGTCAAAAACACCGGTCTGGTGGAAGTGCCCATGGGTACATCCCTGCGCAAGATTATTTTTGAACTGGGCGGCGGTATTATAAAAGACCGCCCATTCAAAGCGGTACAAACCGGAGGACCATCGGGAGGTTGCCTGCCGAGTTCAAAGCTGGATCTGGCTGTCGATTTCGATTCACTGACAGCGGCGGGCTCCATGATGGGTTCAGGTGGTATGATCGTCATGGACGACCGCACCTGTATGGTAGATGTGGCTCGCTATTTCATCGAGTTCCTGGTGGGTGAATCCTGCGGTAAGTGCAACCCATGCCGCGAGGGTCTGAAGCAGATGCTGGCTATTCTTACACGCATCTGTAAAGGAAATGGAGTCCCGGAGGACATCGCCCGCATTGAACGCTTATGCGATACTTTGGAAAATGCCAGCTTATGCGCCCTTGGCAAATCGGCGGCTAATCCGGTGCGTTCGACTTTGCAGTATTTCAAAGACGAATATGAAGCACACATCAACGAAAAACGCTGTCCCGGCGGAGTCTGCCGTGAGCTGATAAGATTCGACATCACCGACAAATGCATAGGCTGCACAGCCTGTGCGAAGCAGTGTCCCACCGCCGCCATTACCGGCGAGCGCAAGAAACTGCATGTCATCGATCAGGAAAAATGCATTCGTTGCGGCAGTTGCGTCACGGCTTGCCCGAGCGACGCAATTGACATCACATAGGAAGGAGTTCGCGCAATGCGCATGATTATTGACGGACGGGTTGTCACGGCGGAAAAAGGCCGGACGATTCTTGAAGTTGCCAGAGAAAACGGCTTCGATATTCCTTCGCTGTGCTATCACGCCGGAGTCGAATCGTGGGGTGGTTGCCGCCTCTGCCTGGTAGAAATATCCAAAACTTCGCGCCCTGACCGCAGCGAGCTGGTGGTTTCGTGCATATACGAAGCCGAAGATGGACTATCCATCAAAACCGCCAGCCCTAAGGTAATCGAAGCGCGCCGCGATGTGCTCGAAATGCTGATGGCGCGTGCGCCCGAAAGCGCAGTTGTCCGCGAACTGGGCTATAAATACGGCATTATTGAAACCGCATATGTCAAGCGCGAAAATGCCGACAAATGCATCATGTGCGGCATCTGCACCCGCGTCTGCGAAGTTATGGGCCCGGCGGCGATAACGTTGGCCGGTCGCGGCGGTGAGCGCGTGGTAACTCCGCCTTACGGCGAAGCTGAGGACTGCATCGGCTGCCTGGCCTGCGCTCAAAGCTGTCCCACTGGAGCCATCGAATTCAGCGAAACGCCTGACGAGCGCAGCATATGGGGTCGTACATTCAAGCGTATGCGCTGTAAGCTGTGCAACGCGCCCATGCTGCCTAAAGAACAGGTAAATTTTGTGGCGAACAAGAGCGGACTTTCACCGCTGTATTTCGAAGTGTGCGATTCGTGCCGCAAAAAGCAGTCGGCTAAAACCTTCGCCCGCCTGGTATCATAAAGGAGGCACGGCATGAGAAAACGTCTTATTGTAACTCCTGAACGTTGCGTTAACTGCCGATCCTGCGAAGTGGCCTGCAGTTTCACACACGCCGGAGAAGCCAACAAGCCCGCCGTTACGCGCATAAGAGTTTACACCTTCAGCGAAGAGCGCAACGTGCCGGTGACTTGCCTGCAATGTGAAGAAGCAGCCTGCATGACGGTCTGTCCCACAGGCGCGCTGTCACGCAACCCCGAAACTCTGGCAGTCGATTACAACGAAGAGAAATGCATCCGCTGCAAATCGTGCGTCTATGCCTGTCCCTTCGGCAACTGCCATTTCGATGCGGCATATCTGCATATAGCCAAGTGCGATCTATGCGGCGGAGATCCGGCATGCGCACGCTTCTGCCCCTCAGGTGCTCTGGTGTTTGACACTCAGCCGCCCAAAGGCGAAATCAACCGTGAGGATGCACCGAAAATTCGAATGAAATTCACACTGCCGGTTCCGTGATAAAATAAATTTCGGACTTACGCTCCATTAAGCTAATATCGAAACATCCATCCTGGTTCTACCGGATGGATGTTTCAGCATATGCATTAGTATTAAAGGTTGCGGCACAATGACGGACAGGCTAAAAATGGCGCACGTTCTCATGCTGACGCCCTCGCTTTATCGCTGCGGGCCAATGAATGATGTTCTGCGTCTATGCCGTCAATATACCGAAAATGGTTTCAGGCCGCTTGTAGCCCAAATTAATCACCCCGCTGCAGATTCCATTGAAGACGATTTTCACACCATCGGAATCGACATCATCACCTTTGGCGGGTGGCGCTGGAATATGGCCGCACATGTTTTGCACCTGCGCGAAATCGTCAGGCATAATAATATCGACATAGTTCACAGCATAAGTCTGCGCCCCGACTTCGTGACGGCCACTCTCCGCAGCGCCGGCAATAAATTCACAGCCGTATCGACTGCGCTCAACATTGCCGTTCATGATACCAGCGCGCTCATTGGCCGGATTCCGGGACACGCTGCCGCAGCTTTGTGGCTGGCTGCTTTCAAGCGCATGGATGCTGTTGCTGCGCATTCACAAGGAATATTCGATTATCTGTGCACCGAGGGACTGTTGCAGAATAAAATGCGCGTCATCCCGAACGGTGTGGACACCGAACATTTCACTATTAAAGACAGCGCTACAGGCATAGATACGCGTCAAAGGCTTGGAATCGGTACTGATGATTTTGTGCTGGGCTTTGCAGGCAATTTCCTACCGGTAAAAGGGCTGGATATTCTTCTAAGGGCTTTTACTCATCTGCATGATGCTGAAAACATGCGTCTCATGCTGATCGGAGATGGCCCCGAGGAAATCAGGCTTAGAAAACTGGCGGATGAACTTGGCATTTCACAACGTCTGCTCTGGATTCAGCGTAACAGCGAACTGCGCCCGTATTATGCGGCAATGGATGTATTCTGCCTGCCAAGTCGCTCGGAAGGTCTTTCCAATGCATTGCTTGAAGCCGGAGCCTGTGGTCTGCCATGCCTAGTGACGGATATTGCCGGTTCCAGCGAAGTTGTTAAAAACGGCATCAACGGTTATGTAGTTCCGCCCGAAAACGAAACGGCGCTGACAAATGCGCTGGAGGAATTTTACCGGCAGCGCGCCGATCTGCCGCAAATGGGCGCTGCAGCTCGAAAAATCGTCTGCGCTTCTTATTCGGCGCAATCGATGGCCCGCTCTTACATGCAGCTCTATGAGGAACTTTTATCAAAACGCAATTGAAACGCAGCATTAGACTTACCCGGCACAATCATATATAATGCGCGTCAAAGTGCTAAAGGTCATTTTGTGCGGCTTCATGCAATGGCCGCTGCCGCCCTGAATTATTACGGAGGATGATATGCGGAGACAGATAGTTCCGACAATAGCGATTATGCTGGCCCTCGCTCTGGCCATCATTTTTTCGGGTTGTGCAAAAGAACCAGAAAAACTTCCCGACGATTTCATCCAGATTCCAACTCTTGAAACGGAGCAGTTTCATTTTTATCCGCAGAATGAAACCCGCCTTATAAAAGGTCAGAAGTTTGATTTTTATCTTAACGTTACGCCTGTGGCCCGCATGGGCTTTACCAAGCGCGCCGGAGAACTGATGTTTGGCGATAAAAACGTCATGATCGATCTTTATCCGGACGAGTTTCATGCCAACGCACTGTCCGGCGTTGTGCGAGGGCTTTCGATTGATACAATCGGCGAAGTGCCTTTCGAAATTCGTGTTGAAGGCGGACGCATTTTCCAGGGCAAATGGAAAATTCTGAATTTCAAACCCGAAAACGCACTGGTTAAGAACATCATCATCGCGATAGACGACGGAGCCGGAGCCGGTTTGAAGGCTGCCGCCCGTCTTGCTAAAGGCGTCGAGAAACTGGAATCGGAAAAACTACCGGTAAGTGGAATTTTAACACCAGTAGCAAGCGGCACCTGGGCTGCCGACTCGGCGGCGGTGGCTTCAGCCATGTCCAGCGGACAGGCTCCCCGCAACGGGCAGATGGGCGTTTTCCCGGATCACACCGAAAAAGATCCGCTCGACAACCCATCTATTCAGATTATACCGGAAATGCTGGCAGAATTCACCGGTCGTGCTCTCGGTCTGGTTACAACTACAAGAGTAACTGACGCAACAATGGCGGCCTGGGCCTCACACACTTCCGACCGCAATTACCTGCGCTCAATCGCTGAAAGCTATGTAACGGCGGCAGAAAAATACAATCTCAAAGTCATCATGGGCGGTGATGCCGTAAATTTCAAACCGGACCGCAATCGCAACCTGGACGATCTCTCTTACAAGCTGCGCACAATGGGTTTCGTCGAAATCAACAATCGTCAACAACTTCAGAAAGAACTGCAGAATCCGCCCGAGCGCATACTGGGATTGTTCGCCGACAGCCACATGAGTCCGCAGATTGAACGTATGGACCTGGCACCGGATACCAGCAACAATATCGGGCTGGAGCAGCCGCAGTTGACCGAAATGGTGCGTCTGGCATTGGCGGCGCTCGAAAAAAACCAGGCTGGCTTCGTGCTGATAGTTGAAAGCGGACTTATCGAAAAGATGCTGCAACTGCATGACGGTCATCGCGCCATGTATGATGAACTGGAATTCGACAATGTTGTTAAAATGCTGCGCCAGTATGTCGAAGGACGCAATGACACGCTGCTGATAACAACTGCCGGACATGAAGTAGGCGGAGTCGCCGCCGTAGGCACAACCGACCCCGTCAATCTCGGACGTCCCGAATATCTCAGCCTTACCAAGTCTGTTTCTTACAAAGACGCCAATCAGGACGGATATCCGGATGCAGCTGCGCCTGCCGAACATTTCGCTTTCGATTTTGCCGCGCGCGTTGACCGTTTCGAAAACTGGTCAGTGCTATCAAAAATAATTCCTCCGGCAATCAACGCCGCAGACGGCATTATTGCCAACCCCCGTCGTCAACTGCGTTTCTCAAAAGTAATCTACGGCAATCTGCCAACCGGCAAAGACGGCGGTGAAAAACATGTACTGGCTCCACCGGTGGCTACGGACGTGACAATAAATTCAATCGGAGAAGGCGCGGATTTCTTCAGCGGCAGGATGTACACCAGCGATATCTTCTACCGGATTCTTGATCTTACAATGGGACTCGAAGGCTATGAAGACAAGACTCCTGCTCTCAAGAGCGGCAGTCGCGCCACCAACATTATTCTAATGACAGCCGGAGGCGCAGGTTCGGGTCTGCCAGCACTGGCGCGGGCCGCCATTAAAGGCGATCTGGCCGCCGACGGCCTGCCTGTACAGGGTAGAATTAGTGTGAGTTCCAAAGGGCAGGTAATTACAAATCACAGCACCGCGCTCAAGACTCTGTACTGCGGTCAAAAGGATTTATCCGGAAAAACCGACACCTGCATGGGATTGGGTCCCGAACTTAAAAAACGGGGCGGATATGTCTGGGGTTATATCGGCCCTCGCGATGTAAGAGGCGCGGCTATGGAACTGGCCGGTCTGGACGGATCTCGACCCGATGAAGGTCTGGGACTGGTATTCTCACATACTTTCAAGCAGGAACGCGAGCTGCCGTTAAAAGAAGATCCAGTCAGCCAACCAGCCACACTGGGCGACGAAGTTACTGCCGGACTGGCGGCGCTTGAAAGCGAGAAACATTTCATGCTGCTGGTTGAATACGAAGGACTGGTGCCTTTCCTGCGCGAATATGATTCTGAGCGCGTCATCAATCAGATGCTTGATTTCAATACGGGCGTCAAAGCTGCCCTGAATTACATCAACAAGGTGAACGGAGACGACAATCCCGATAATGATACGCTGCTGGTTGTGACCTCCGATTCCGATATTGCCGGACCGCACGGCATCGGAGTGACGCGCGCTATCCACAAGCTGCCGCATCTAAGAGATGACATTATAGCCGTCACCGGCAGTCCTTCATATAAGGACAACAATGCCAATGGGTTCCCGGACGAGTGGGATACACCTAACCGCGTAGTGATTGGCTGGACATCGCGCACACGCTTCAAAGATGACCGTCTGCCAAACCCGTCTTTCGAACCAGCTAAAAAGCGCGATATCAACGGCATTCTCATCAGTGAAAACATCTGGTCACCGCAGGCTGAAAACATACTGGCAGATGTTCCCATAACTGCAGCTGGTCCCGGTGCTGAGTTGTTCAGCGGCCTTGTGCCGGCAGCAAATCTGTCCGGAATGATAACAGAAGCGCTTGGATTGTAATGATTCCGGCGATGTGCAGATAAGAGATAAGCAATATTCAAACAGGAAAGCGGGCTGTTAATTACGGCCCGCTTTTTCTTCGTCCCATATTCTGAAGCTTTCAAGAATCAGGCTCTGCACCGAGGAATGCATTTTCTTTTCTACCATTTTTGCTTCAGAATCGAACCAGAAATCGCCCTTTTCCCAGCGCACAAGCTGGTTGAAAGCGCTCACACCTTCCAGCTTGCCAAATGTAGCATCAATAACAGTACCGTCTGCGATGTAGATGCGGCCTTCTCCATCAGATGAACGTATCAGCAGCAGACCTTTTTTGCGCGAACTGGTCAGCAGTTGCAGAATGTCCGGCAGGGATACCTGAGACAGCGAGCCCGAAACAGTTGAGCTCTTAGTCGGCCCTGCGGCAGCTTCCTGAGCCTGTGATTTGCGACCAGTCGACAACAATCTCCGCAGTTTCGCAACAATAAGATCAGCCTTTAACGGCGCAGTGAAAAAGTCATCCGCACCTGCATCGAAACAGCGCTGAACTATTTCTGGCTGATCGTCATTCTCGGAGAGGAAAACAAATAGCACATTTGAAAGAGCCGAGTTGTCTTTTATGGCTTTACATAAAGCTACACCCTGAATGGGGCGCGTTTCCACTTCAGACAGCACCAGATCGACTTTGTTGTTTTTTAGTGTATTGATTGCAGTATCGGTGTCGCGGGCCAGCATAACGCGGAAGCCCTGCTCTTTCATGCGCGCCATTATTTCCCCGAAAGAATCACCGGATGAATCGATAATCATCACCGACAAACCAGCCGCAGACTGCCCCTGTGGTTCAGCCGCACTATCTTTCTGCTGCATGGTTTCGAAGAACGCCTTTATTACTGTACGGTCAAAAAGCGTACCCTGATTGCGGGCAAGCTCCTGCCAGATCTCACGCATGCCCTTCTCGGCCCATTCTTTATCGCGTACCAGATCTTCATAAGCCTCAACTAATGCAATAATACGCGAGCCTAAAGGTATGCGTTCACCGGCCAGACCGTCGGGGAAGCCTTTTCCGTCCCAGCGTTCATATACATGCTTCAGAATGGTTGGAATAACAGGCGGAAAGTTTATCGACTCTATCAGCCGCATGGGTGCCAGCGAAAGCCTTTGGGCCATGCGCCGTTCTTCGTCGGTTTTCAGACTGAGCAGACTGTAATGATGATCATCGCCCTTACCCAGATCGTGCAGATAGGCGGCGATAAGATTGAAATAGGTTTCCTGAGGCTTAAGCTTGAGTTTCTCGGAAATACGTTTGACATGGCGGGCCACCGAGGCCGAATGTCCGCGGAATATGCCTTTGCGCATATCGAGCATCGAAACCAGCATGTTAAGGGTTTCGATATACACGTTGTCTGATAGCAGCGAAAGGGACAGTATCTCGTCGGCCATACGTGTACCCGAACGAGCCGCTTCAACGCGGTCATCGCGGTCCGGGTCGGGAGTATCGTCGCCGGATGAAAGACCCATCATCGAATCGCCGGTCATCATGGCCAGAGCCAGATTATCGAAGGCCTGCTTGTCGCCGTGATAGAAAAAGGCTATGCCGGCTTTTATGGTGGCAATGGTTCCCAGAATGCCGGACACTTCGCGGCATTGGGCTACAAGCTGAGTTTCCTTAATAAGCTTCTGGTCGCTGGGCAGCGCTGAAAGCACGGATAGAACGCCGTTTTTGTGATCGAACCAGACAGGCAGCACCATTTTTTCTTCGGCGTACTCAAGCGGGATCAGCTTAAGCACTTCACGACTTATTTCCATTCCGGCCAGCTTGTCGGCAGGCAGAAAACTGACACCAAAACGCTCAGCTAAAACACGCAGGACATCGCGCTCGGATATGAATTTTAAGGCAACCAGCAGTTCACCCAGACGCTCCTTTTTCTTGCGCTGCAGATTCAGAGCGACATCGAGCTGCTCGCGTGTTATCAGACCCAGCTCAACCAATTGAAGACCTATGGGCAGTCCGCTACTCATAACAGTTATTTCCCGATCCCGTTCAAGCGTTGCAAATCATAATTGGTTCAATAAATACGCAATATTAGGCCGATACTTAACAGCCTTTCTCAAATGGATTATCGTCGTCCAGTTCTTCGCAGGTGGCCTGATTGGGATTAAACGAATTGAATTCATCCGCACAGGTTCCGCTTGCATTCTCGTATTTTTCCGCACATTTCGCCAGGCAAAGATCATCCACGCCTTCCATGCACATACCCTCTCCAAAACCCGGCTGTTTGCCCAGACACTCCGAACAGCGCCTGCACCACGACTGACACCAGACCGCATCCGAATCTTCTACATCGCCGTCAACACCGATGGAATTAACACAGGCATTGAAGCCTTCACATTCCAGATCGAGACGATAGCAATCCAGAACGGCGGTGTCGATGCGCAGAGAGGAGTTGGCGGATGAATCCGAACAGGCTTCTACACACTCAAGTTCCATGGCGTGCGTTGCGTCGCCTTTCGGATTACATTCCACATATCTGGCGCATGTGGCTTCGCATTCCTTCACCGCCACTGGATCTGCGGTATCGTTTCCATCTCCGCAAGAAACCAGGCAGAGAAGCAGAACGACTGTCAGTATCAACCAGGATATTTTTTGCATGCGCCTGACCTTTCTTATCTGCATCTTCAGTATATTTGTATTTTCCGGCACTCGGAAAGTCAAGCAATGCTGCAAAGTACAGACTTATTTCGCTGGTAAATATCTGGCTGTTCCTATAAAATCCATAAAGTAGACTTGGAAAGAACGTTCCGGCCTGGAAAGCCGGATTTTATTTTTAAAAAAGGAGTTTCAATGCCAGATAAGCACGCTGCAAAAATCTGCCTGATAGATCCGCTGCATAAAGTCTGGGAGTTTTTCAGAGGTTATACTCCGTCCCCTGGTCTGGCGGCCCTGGCGGCCTACCTGGAACGCGAAGGCTATAATGTAAGCGTTTTCGACGGTACAGTTGCAGATCACCCCTGGCGTGACCTGCATACCTTTCTTCTGCGTGAACGACCCGACATTGTCGGTCTGACTTCGCAGATAACCATGCTGCACAAAGATCCCATCAATGCCGCCAGCCTGATACGCTCAGTATTGCCTAATACAAAAATCGTAGTCGGCGGTATGCATGCCGCTGCATTGTATGAAGACCACCTGCACACCGGACTTTTTGATGCCGTAGTCATGTGGGAAGGCGAAGTATCCATGGCGCGGTTGGTCGATGCCTGGTCATCCGGCGGCGATCTTTCGCAGGTTCCAGGTATTGCCTATATTGACGGCAGCAACCGCATAGTGCAGACCCCCCTGCCCTCAGCACTCGATATAAGCACTCTGCCGCGTCCTGCTTTTCATCTCTTCCCGATGGATCGCTACTCCATTCCGGCACTGGGCGGTAAGCTGGCGCTGGCCATGACATTTTCACGCGGCTGCCCCTTCAAATGCACTTTCTGTCCCGATACGCATTTCTGGAAGCATACCATGCGCCAGTTGCCGGGCGAAGAAGTGGCTGAGCAGCTTAAGTGGATCGATATGGATTATGACCGCCACGTTTTTTATGTAGGCGACGACAACTTTTTACATGACGAACAGCGAGTCGAAGATTTCCTGCGCGGCATGGAAAGAATCAAACCTAATGTAGCCCTGTGGCTGCAAACCACCTGCGACTCGGTCATACGCAACAAACATCAGCTCAAACGTCTGCAGAAAGCCGGCGTATACCAGATTATGATGGGCATCGAGACCGTCTCACCGGAAGTGTTGAAGCGGTATAACAAAACGCACAACCTTAACAAATTCGAAGAGGCAGTGCGGCTGGTGGACGAAGCACAGATCATCGTTTTCGGCATGCTGGTCTGGGGACGCTGGGACGATACTTTAGCTGATTTGAAAGCCACTCTGAATTATCTTTCCAAACACACCGATGTCATCGCTCCCAACATTGCCACACCCTATCCGGGAACTAAGTTTTACGAAGAGGCGAAGGCAATGGGGGTGTTGCTTGAAAGCGACTGGTCGAGATACGACCAGTTACGCCCGGTCATGCCGACCGCAGAATACAGCATGGAAGAAGCTGAAGAGGTATATGGAGCCGAAGTCGGCAAGGCTCTGATGCTGAATCCACGCACTATTCGCGGCACACTGTTCCTGCATAAACACCCGCTGCTTAAAACTTATCTGCGCCAGTTCTTTAAAATGGGCTATCGTCTGGCCATAAAAAAGCCCTGGGTGCAGAAGAACTGGCAGCCCTTTGATGAGTACATCCGCAAGGAATTTCGCATTGTTGACCAGCACAATAAAAAGCCATAAAGAGAGCGATGAATTCCAGCAAAGAAAAATTTCTTCCCATCACAGGGCCGGAGTTCAGGCTCGTACCGCAATCCACTCTTGAAGAAAATGCGGCCAGAATATGTGCTGTAAGCCTTGACAGTACAGGTGCCATCCATCTCTCATTCGACTACATTTCGACTGCCGGTGAGCTGGCTTCTAATGAGCGTGATCCGCTGCCGGGGCTTTCTGATGACAGAGAACTTAACGGAACGATGGATTTCATCTGGCTGCATAGAAGCGCCGTACTTGAGCCGGAAATCAGCCAAGCCGTTCCTGCCGAACTGTTGGATGCACAATGCGAAAGTACCGATGCTAAAGCAGAAAGGCGCGCAGCCTTTCATGACGGTTTGCCCAGTGTTGTCGGACTGGACGCGCTGACATTGCTGCCGCAGAAAATTTTATTAAAAAACGAAGCTGACGAATCATGCCCCTGCCCGCAGATAAAGCAGACCAGCGGATATAGTGCACTTGACGCCCTGCTGCTCGAAGGCCGCAGCCTTTGCCTGTACAGTTCACCGCTGCCACCCTTATCTGCTGAAGAATATGCAGTTCAAAAAAACATCAGAGAGCATGTGGTGTTCGGAAGCGGTAAACTGCGTATTCAACTTATACTTGATGCCAGATGCAGAATATGCCATCGACTGCCGCTCTGTCTCGGCGTTTTCTCCGGGGCGACCCCGATAAACCATAAATCTTCAACCAGATACATTGAGATTGAAAGCCGTGCGCGTTTGGGTACCAGGGCGGCATCAGCATATCGGGCGCGCCTTGAAATGCCGATAGATGCTGTAAATGAATTCATGGCGTCCGGACAAGCTCCAGCCGGTTTTAATCACAGTATTCATGCTGCTATCCATCTTACACGAACACTCGGTTCGAAAACTTTGGAATTGCAGGTTGCAGAGCATTTACCTGAATTAGAAGAAACAATCGTTTTCTGGAAAAAATACGCCCGCAACAGAAATGTTGAGATCGTTCCTGCTTCAAAAAATACTGACACTGCTGCGGGCTTTATAATACTGAAGCCGGTGGAACACTTTGTCGAGCCGCCTTTATGGGCAATGCGCGAGAATTCCGGTCCTGACGAGCTTCCCGAACGCGTTCTGATCAGGTTGCACCGGCATCTGAATGCTTTTCTATCTTCCGACGCCATGCGGCGACAGGGTTTTGCAGCAATAAAGCTTTCCAGAGAAGGTCATCGCATCGAAGTTTCGCTTAACAGTGCAGCTTTATCCGTACTGAAAATTTACATCCGCGACAAAGGAAGCAGTCTGGCTGAAACTGAATTTTTCGGCATAGCGACAAACTTAAGCCGGCTGGACGAGAGCGACCTTAATTTCCGTCGACAGGTCTTACTGCTGAAATCCCTCATAGAACGTTTTGAGAAGATGGCCTGGCCTCAGAGCGCGCGTATTTAATCGGAAGAACCGGAACGTTTTTTCTGCCAGGCTTCAAAGAATTTAAAAGACAACGCCAGATTATCATCATCAAAACCAAGACGCTCTTTTATCGGCAGGTCTTCGCATGACATGCGGCGGTGATGTTCATAATAATCGCGGGCCGAACGCCGTAAGAGCCTGACATCAAAACGCTCGGGGTGCAATGCCCAGGGCGATCCCGGTTCAAGTTCGATGGGCATGGTCTGGCAGGTAACACCGAAACGTTTCTCCAGCGTCGCCTGATGGCGTATCAGCTCTTTTGTTGAGGCAAGGTTTTGCCCGGGCATGATGGAGTAATAAAGCAGTATCGGTATGTGTCTCTTCTGAGTGCCTGCAAGAAATTCTTCCAGTTCGAAGTTGTAGTAGAAAGACCCTAAAAAGCGCTTCCGCGCTTCTTCATCATGGGTTGTTGGAGAAAGAATAATCTG
>Ga0172375_10004289_pt1 | contig 21146 bp, 20 predicted proteins | sample LakKiv1m_FD_114537 | JGI IMG/M metagenome (GOLD analysis project Ga0172375, IMG submission 114537) | Freshwater microbial communities from Kabuno Bay, South-Kivu, Congo - kab_092012_11.1m | ecosystem: Environmental > Aquatic > Freshwater > Lake | place: Democratic Republic of the Congo...
GTCCCCGTTTTGGTCGGGTTGAAGGTCTTCAATGATGGTGACCCCGTGTGGCGCGGAAGCGTACACCGAGTCGATAAATTTCTCAAACAGGTACGGCTTGGTCTTCTGTTCCACAATGATGCGGACAAACTTGCCCCGTGTGCGCTCTTCTTCAATGGAAAGAGGAACGGTTTCGCTTGCGTCCGTGTCATCGTAACGAATCTGCGTGAAGATGTTGTGGGGATTCTTCACGAACTCCAGTACGCGGGTTTCAGTGTCAAGAATATGGAAACCCTTCTTGTCACCGTAGTCATTCATGGTGATCTGATACGGGCATCCCAAGTAGTGGATATTCTCGTGGGAGTGGCGCGTGTGGAAATGTCCAGTGTACACAGCAGAGAACCGCTTGAACAGGTCTGCTTTCATGCCCCCGTCAAACGGTGTGCCGCGCAACACCTGATACCCGTGCAGTTCAAGGTGACCACACAGAATGTCTGCGGGAGTCTCCGCGATGAACTTCAAGGATTCTGCCTCGTTTTCCTTGTTGACCCACGGAAGCAGCGCGATTGGCAATCCGTCAAAGTTCACAGTAGTGGGCTTGTCGTACACCACGAACTTGTCGGAGAACAGTTCTTGCAGCGAGTTCACCTCGCTCTTGTTCTTGAAGAAGATGTCGTGGTTGCCAAGAATGCAGTGCATGACTGCACCGCTCTCCTCAAGCCGCTTGATGAATCCGTTGCGGACGGCGTTAAGCGTCAGGAAGTTCACGAACTTGCGGCGGTCAAGGAAGTCACCCATGTGAATGATCGTGGTGATCCCCTCTGCTGCGATACGCGGAAAGAACACGCGGTCAAAGAACCGCATGAAGTGTTCCATGAATATCGGGGAATCATTACGCGCACCAAAGTGCGTATCAGTCACAATGGCAATCTTCACTTCTTCTTGCCTTTCTTGGCAGGCTTGGCTGGCTTCTTGGGCTTTGCCGCCTTCTTGGGCTTTGCTGTATTTGCTGGCGGTGCTTCCGCTTCAGTCTCGCCCGTCTTCTTCTCAAACGAATCAATGTCGTTCTCTGTCAGGAATGTGGGCACGGTTTCAAAATTGTCTCCTACCTTGAGGAAGTTCTCGCGGAACCATTTCTTCATCTGCGAGTCTACATCACTCATCTCAATCTTCTTCAGTTTTATGTACGCTTGCTTCTTCTCCTTCTGAATACGGCGAAGGAAAGCGTAGTAGATGATCTGCGTGAAGTACGAGAACGGGTTCTTGGACTTGGATGGGTCAAAGTTGTAAGCGTACAGCAGGCAGTTCTCAATGCCGTCCGCAATCATCTCGTCACGGTACGGGTAGTTGATGAAGTTGGGCTTGCGAGACAGGTTCTCCGCAATCTTCATAAAGCACTCACCAATGTAGTTTGTCACGGGAGGATGCCGCTCACCCGCCTTGTCTGCTGCCGTCACAAGCGTTTTCCACGCTCGCATCTCTTCAAAAAACTGTGTATTGTCTATGTAGTGGTCACTCTTCTTCTTTGCCATCGCATTCCTTTCGCAGTCACATTATGCACCATCAGTTGTCTAAAGTCAACCCTCTCCCTCATTTTTGGGGGGTTCGGGTGTATCTAAATAGTCCTTCAGATACGGCGACCAGTCATCGTGGCTGTTGCCGTAGTTGGGCTTCTTCTTCAGGTCTTCGGCGGGTTCAGTCCACTCTTCCTTGGAAATTTTTTCCCGCTTGTTCTTCTTCTTGGCTTTCTTGGGCTTCTGCGGAATCTCGTCCTCGTCATCGTTCATCATTTGCTCAAGAAACTCGGTGGACATGAAGTCCTCAACCGAATCCTTCAAGTAGTCAAGGAGTCCGCTCTCCATCCACGACATCAGTATTTCATTCGGAATACTCACAGAGAACAGGATTCCCTCGGGACGGGGAGGAATGAGTGGTGGGAACATCGGGGGTTTCATGCCTTGCACGGGAGATTCACCTGTCATGCCCTCCGATGCCAACTGCTTCAACATATCCTCAAGTTTCTTGTCCACCTCGTCCGACAGTGCCTTCATCTCCTCGTCCGTCATTTCCACGGGAGGGGCAAGTGGCGCAGGACCAGGCACAGCGTCTGCCGTTTCGGTCTGACGGGTGTACAGGCTGATCATGTCAGGATCGGGCGACAGGTCAACCACGATGAAGTCTAACGGGATGTCAGCAGTGATTTCCGATGTGGAGCCAAGCCAATCGGAAAAGAAGATTGTGTGCCGCTTGGTGCCCGTGTACGGATCAGCCTGTATGTTGTTCATCACGCGCATGGGGCGGGACAGTTTGATCTTGTCCCGCGTCTTTCCCGCGACCTTGGCAATAATCTCCTCGCCACTACGCAACTTGAAGACCCGTAGTTCATCCTTTTTTCGTCTGCTCATAGGTCTTCTCCTAGTGTAATTTTGACAAGTCGGTACTCAAAGCCTTCGGCTTCATACAGTTTCATACGCTCGTTCATGTGCCGCAATGTGTGGTTTTTCCATGATTTCCATGACAAATCGTCACCCAAATCGTAAAGTTTCGCCGTGGTCTTGTCCTGTGATACGCGCAACTGTCGTCCGATGCTCTGTAGAACGCGGATACGGGACTTGGATGGCGAAGCAAATATGATATTGTGTAGGCGGCGAATAGAGATACCTGTGCTGAATGTGCCGTAGGACGCAATGATGATCGCATCGGATTCGGTTTCAACAATCTTGCGAATCTCCTCTCTGTCCGCAGCCTCAGTGCCACCATGCACAAAAAATACCTTGCGTTCGGGAGGAACACAATCCCCCACAAGACTATTTAGGACTTTTCCGTGGTCTTCAACGAATTGAAATAGTATAAGGGAGTTGCCCTTCAACCGCTTGCACATATTCGCAATGAATGCGTTTCGGCGCGGAGAGCCAATGATCCACTTGATCTCGTCCTGATACTTGGCGCGTTTGACCGCTTCACGATCCAAGTCAGGGTACGACAGCAGCAAGCAGTCGATCTTCAGGTCACTCAAGATTTTCTGCTCCATGAGAGCCTTGGTCTTCGTGACCTCGTAGGCGCGTCCAAACAGCCCCTCAAGCACAAGACGGTGGGTCTGTGTGCCGTCAAGGGTGCCTGTTGTGCCCACGCGGAACGGACAGGTCTTTAGTTTGGACATGATGGAGGTAAGCGACTTGGACTTGAACAGGTGGGCTTCGTCACCAATCACTGCACTGAACTGGTGAAACCACTTCTCGCTCTGCTTGTACACGCTCTGCCATGTGGACACCACCACGCGCTTGTCCGTGCCCTTGTCTGCGCCTGCCATTATCTTATGGCAGTGCGTGTCCGTGTCCCACCCGTTCGCGGACGAGTAATCCGCAAAGTCCGAAACCATCTGCTCCACCAGTGAAACGGTGGGAACCACGATGAGTATCTTCTTGTCCTGCGGAATCTTGTCCAAGTAGTAGCGGATGAGGGTGTAGATGATCAGGCTTTTTCCGCTGCCTGTGGGCGACAAGAGCAAGCACCGCTCCTCGTTCAGCGCGTGATGCACCGCATTCACTTGGTGTTCGTGTGGGTCTACGCTCTTGCCACCCACCGTGACCCGTAAGAAATCGTGCATCAATTTTCTTACCGACTCGGGAGAGATGCGGTGTGCGTTTCGTGTGGGCAGAGTCACGGAGTAGCCGCGATCCTCCGCAAATTTTTGAATGTAGTCTGTGAGTCCTGCGTACACCAAGCCTGTGTGGACATTGAACAGTTTAATCTCACCGTTCCACAGCCGTGCGCGATACGCGGGCATGAACTTGTAGCCTGGCACCTTGAATGTGAAATAGTCAGACAGTTCCTGTGCGATGCCGCGATTGCAGTCAATACGCACATTCACGGAGTCTACTTCACTCACATCAAGGTCAAGCATTACTTCAAGTCCTCGTTTCCGATGCGTTGCCGATCAAAAAGTATGTAGTCGCACACTCCAAGATCGCCTCGCCACCCCACGACAGGAATTCCGCAGTCGTTCAGCATACGGATGCCGCTGTGTACGCTGTCCTTCCACCTGTCGGGTGTCTTCTCCACCAGCGCGGAAAAGGTGACCACCCTGCTGACACCAAACTGAATCAGCGTTCTCGCGCACTCCGCGCACGAAGCCCATGTGCAGTACATGGTGAGGGGTTCGGTTGGAATCCTGTTGGCAATGGACTTGAACAGCAGTCGCCGTTCCGCGTGTTCAGTGCAGTAGTTCTTGCTGCTCTCGTTCAGGGGGTATCCTGCTCCGCGAAGGCGAGAGGGAACGCCGTTGTGGTCGCGCAGCACCACTCCTGCACCACTTGGAACCACGAACACCGCACCCACCTGTGTGCTTGGGTCAAGGCTGAACCGTGCTTCCTGAAATGCGTGCTGTAGGTACATACGGTCAACCCACCACACATCAGGATCCGATTGCAGAAGATCAGAGAGATTACTGCCCATTCACGAACTTTCTCCAGTCAATGGCACACCGAATCTTCCAGTGTCGATTGTTGAGTTCCTTCACGATCTCCTCAAGCAGAGCAATCTTTTCCTTTTGATACAGCACCTTCTGTTGCAGTTTGGAAAGGTCGGGATCGCTCTCAAGGTACAGGTCAAGATCGTTCCGCAGAATCTTCAGTGCGAACGGCTCCCATCCCCGCACCGTCAACTCTTCCTGCGACATCTTGCCTGTGTAGTACTCCCACTTGGAGCGTAGGAGTGCCTTCAGGTCAAACTCGCACTTGGCAAGAGACAGTTTTTCGTCCGTGAGGAAGTTCAGGTACTTGCTGTGGAGTTGGGGAATCTTCAGGGCTTCAAGATCAAGAGCCGCGTCATCTAACCGCACATCGCGTTCAATCTCTTTGCGAATATCGTCTAGGGTCATAGGAGTTCTCCGTGTGGGAGATTCTACACCATGACCCTACGCGGTCAAACACAAATCACAAGGTTTCAATATTGTAGTTGCGGTACGCGAATGTGGCGGTGCATTGAAATGGCTCAGGATCCATCACCGTGGAACTAAAGTCAATGGAGCCAAGGGTTCGTGGGTACAGCCCCTCAAAGGTCACATTGATTTTTGGATTCTTCATGCTGTTCAGGATGAGCAGATTCGCCGTACAGGTGTGGGTGTTGGCTGCGCGATACTCCTCGTAATTTTCCACATTGGTGACAGACCGCATCCAGTTGAATATCTCAAGCCAATTCTTCATTTCCTCGTCCACGATAAAGGTGATGCTCAACTCGTCAAAGTCCAGTTTGGTGGGAGCCTTGACAGGCACGAACGGGGTGGGCATCTGCACCTCGCCCATCGTCACGGTGGGCAGGGACGCGCTCTGGCAGAAGTACACGGTGTTTGGAAGACGGGAAATGCTGAAACGGAAATAGGTCGGCAGCAGGGCGTTGATGCGCTCGGGATACCGATCCTTGATGTCTTCGGGGATGTCAGCGAAAGCGAATGTGTTTGCCATAACAGTATGTAGAAACGAAAAGGGGAGGGCTTTCGCCCTCCCCTCTCGTAGGTTTAGTGCAGTCTATTACGAAGCCACGCCGTGGAGGTTGTCCACCTTGAAGATGCGGTAGTAGACATTGGAACGAGCCTTGAGCGAACCAATTCCAACATTGCTTCCTTCTGCGAAGGGGTTCGCAACCATGCCGTAGCGGGTCTTGAACGCCATCTTGGGCTGGAAGGTGGTCTGATCCACCGCACGCATCATCTGTAGCGGGACATATGGGCAGTAGAACATACCAGCGTCATATGGGCTGGTGCCCTTATATCCAACGCAGACGAAGTTTGGAGCGTTTCCGTTGGTGACATCAACATAGGGGTCGATGTACACCTTGATCTTGCCGTTGAGCGTACCTGCGAAGGTGTTGCCCGTGTCGTCAACATCAAGGCTGACATTCAGCGCGGGGCTGATGTTCAGGAAGCCACCCATTGCGAGGGCACTGGCAACATCTGCCGAGCAGATGATGAAGTTGCCCTTGCCACGGCGGGTGTCCTTGGCGATCTGGTTGCACTCACGCTCAATCTGGAACATTAGACCACGGAACTTTTCCGCGCTCCAACGACCATCCGAGTCCTGAATCAGATCGTAGACACCGCCGTATGCACCGCCGCCGCTCAGACCGCCAGCAACCGTCTTGTAGTACAGATCGGTCTGCTGTGCGCCCAACTTGGCGCAACGGTAGACATTGCGAACGACCTCGCGGTTGATTTCAGCAAGGATTTCCGTGCTGAGAATGTTGGCGAGTTCTGTCTCAGCATCCAAGCCGTGAACAGCCTTGAGATCCTGAGCCAGTTCAATGCTGTAAGAAGCAGCAAGCATACGAGTAGCAGCCTGAACGCCAACGCGCTCAATGCTGAATGCCATCTCGTTTGGTGTTTCGCCTTCAGCAAAGTTCGTGCGGAGAGCCGAACCACTGGTCAAACCGCTGCCAGTTGTGGGGTTGGTGTCTGTGCCAGAGTATCCGAAGAACGGATCAACGCCAGTGCCAGGACCAAACTTGGCAATGGTGCCTGTTGCGCCACCGCCTGCTGTGCCGCCAGAGAAACCGCTCTGCGTGACACTATCCGAACCGCTGAAGTTAGCAGCGGGTTCCTGATAGAACGCCTCGGTGCCAGTCTGATTCTGATAACGGCTACGCATTGCGAAGATCAGACCTGTCGGAGCCGACATAGCCTGAACGCCGCAGATATCGTAAGCCATCAGGTTGGGCATGGCGCGGCGAACCAATTGGATGAGAATTGGATCGTAGCCACGGAGAGAAGCGTTCTCTCCACCATTGGCAAGAGGAGACATACCAGCACCAAGGGCGTTGGTTGGCGAAGCCTCAACGAGCATCTGCTCCTTGATAGCCTTCTCTTGGTTCTCAAGCAGTGTGGCAATCGTGGCACGCTTGTGAGCGTCCGCGATGGGAGCCATGTCCTTGTGGTCTAGAACGGGCTTCCACTTGCGGATAGCCTGTTCGGTTAGAAACTTGTTTTCCATTTCCTACTCCTTATTTGTGAACGGTCTGTGACCGAAAGAATCGTGACTGAAGATTACTCTTCCTTTTTGCTCATTGAGCGGGCATACGCCTCAACAAGCGGGGACGCTTCGGTTGCCTCTTCGTAGGACTCCTCAAGGGACTCCTCTTCTGCGGTTTCCTCGGCAACTGTGCCGATGGTTTCAATGTTCTCTCGGAGAACACTCAACTTCTCGGCAAATTGTTCAACGGTATCAAACTCAAGGTCTTCCGCAAGACGGCGAAGTTTTTCGCTGTCGGTGTCGGTAAGACCTTCTGAAATCTCGCGGAACACGATCTCGCACTTCAACTGCTCGACCTCTTCAGCAAGATTCATGTTCTTCTCAACCTGCTCCTGAAGTTCACCGTCAAGGGCTTCAGCCTCTTCAACGGTGGACTCAAACAGATCCAGTTTCTCCTCTGGAACCTCAATGTACGACTCCGCAAAGAGTCCACGGAGGTTGGAGATAAAGTTCTCTGTGATCTCGGTGCGGAGTCCCTGCTCAACGGCAAGGCGGTTCTCCTGCATCCACTCTTCGACCACATAGTTCAGGTAGTCGTCAATGCGCTCAACGAGTTCTTCGGTGACAGCAACGGTGTGCTGCTCAAGCAGATCCTCGTACTTGGCTTGGACTTCCTCTTCAATCTGACGGGTGCGCTCGTTGAGGTGAGCCTCAAAGAGTGTAGTAGCCGAAGCCTTGAAGTCTTCCGAGAGTTCCTGACCGTTGAAGAGAACAGCAATGTCTTCCTTCACGGTGGGCTTGACCTCTGGAATCTTGGTTTCAGCCTTTGCAGCCGATGGCTTGGGCTTAATGGTGCCCTTGTTCTTGCCACTGGCATCGCCAGTTGGCTCGGCAATCTGCGCGGTCTTGCCGTTGGCAGTCTTGTACAACTTCTCGCTGGCGTAGTCAGAGGCGGCTTCTTCAACCTTCTCCTTCTTCTTGCCGAACTTGCCCTTGAGGAAGGCAGGCATCTTCTTCTTGCCCTTGGAGTCCTCTTCGTCCTCCTCGTCTTCTTCCTCGTCTTCGTCCTCGTCTTCCTCGGAGTCTTCCTCCTTGGCTTCTTCAAGGTCTTCCTCTACGATTTCCTCGGACTCGTCCGCGTCCTCGTAGACTTCCTCCTCAGCGATGGCGTCCTCATCAGAGGTGTCCTCGCCCTCGGGAGCGTCCTGCTCCTCGGCGTTCTCCGCAAGGAAGCCTTCGCCCAGGATTACCTTCTTGATGACATCTTCTATCTTTTCGTTAGCCATGACTGTGAGTCTCCTTCTAGGGAATATGTAGAATCGTCAGAGTTTTGAGATAAAGTCCGCGAACAGCCGCATGGCTTGTTCTTCAAGGTTTCGTGAGGGGGTCTTTTCAATTATACGCTTGTAGTTCTCCACCTCCACAGGCTTGAGAACACCGCCGTCCCAGATCCACTCGCGTCCTTCCATGATGCCGTTTACGAACGCATTGGGGGCAGACGGGTCAGCAACCACATCCACCGCAGCCAGCATGAAGTCTTCCTGCACCACATTCACCCCGTCCTGCTCCTTCAGACTGCCCATGCCACGGGACGAAACGCCCAGTTTCACGCCCTCGTCAATGAGGTTGCGGACAATCTTGCCGTATGGGGTATCCAAAATCTTGGCTTTGCCGTACACATCGTTCTTTTCAAGGCGCAAGTCCTTGATGAGATGGGACACGCGCTCAAGGTTCACGGTTGGACCTTCGGGGTGACCCAGTTCGCCCATTGCGCGGTTGGTCTTCACATATTCCTTCTGATACCGATCCAGTTCCTTCTCCATGACGGCAATGGGGTACACGCGACCGTTCCTGTTCTTGGACTCGGCTTGCATGAACACGCCTTCAATAAAGTAGTGCTTCTGACCGTCCTTGGTTTCGGTCAGAATGTTGATGTCCTGAACTGTTTCGGTGATGAGTTTCATGGGGTTTTCTTGGACTTTCGTGTTTCAAACCACTTCTTCAACGCCTTGTCTTTCTTTTTGGCAGCAGCCCGAGCCTGTTCACTCTTAGAGTCTGCATCCTTGACTTCTTCCTGCACTCTGCCAGCGGGAACGCCCTTGCCAAGTTTAGCCTTGTGTCCTGCCTTCTTGACTTCTGCGCGGTGAGCGATGAACTTGTCTTCGCTTGCACCTGCGGGAACACCGCTGGTCTTTGCGGCTTCATTGAACACGCCGTTCGCAACAACAAATCGCGCCTCGTCAAGAGCCAGTGATGCTTTGGCGTACAGCGACTTGAAGACCAATTCCTTGGCTTCAGCGAAACTCTTGTTCAGCAGTGCTTTTGCGATGTGCTTGTTCGTGTCCATGTGTGCTTCTCCTTTACGGCACATTATTTAGTTTACTTCTGCGTTTGACTGGGATTCTGCTTCTTCGGATTGCGGGATTTCTCCCCGCAGGAGGGAGTTTGAAATATACTCACGCTTGTTTTGTAACCGCTCGGCTACCTTGTCGCGGAGTGCTGCGTATACGCCTGCCCTGAATTCTTCATATGACTCTGGCATAATGACCTCACTGATTAAATCCTGTTTCATCGTCTGGCACGATTTCACCGATGGTGACTTGCGGACCTTCGCCGCCTCCGTCTGCGGGTGGCGGTGGGGCTGGCGCAGGCTCTGGCATGGGCGCACCGCCCATTTCCTGACCAGGTGCGGCAATCAATCCCGCAGCCTGTTCAGCCGCGATCTGCTTGTCGATCTGCTCCACATCGTCTTCCGTCTGGCGCAGAATCTTCTTGCGTACCCACTCACGGGAGTAGTACTTGCCCACGAAGTCTTCTGCATCACGCGCACTCTGCAAACGATCCTTGAGGATTTCGCTCTCCTTGAGTTCAGAGAAATGGGAGTCCTTCGCAAACTTGAACGCAAGGCGGTCTTCAATCTCTTCCCACTCCGTGTCCTTGATGATGCCCTTCATCACCAACTGTACACGCAGCAATTCAAGGAACAGTTCAGAGAACTTCATGCGAAGCCGCTCAATAAACTTGAAGAACTTTACTTCGTCACGGGAAATCTCTGAAGCCTTGCCCATATTGAAGCCTGTGGACTCCTCAAGCCGCGATGTGGGCACATTCAGCGATTGGAACAGTTTCTTTTGGAAGTACTTGACATCATCCATCTCGGACAGGTTCTGACCGCCTTCAAGGGTCTGAATCTCCGTGCCGCGCCCGCCTTCGCGCCGTGGCATCCAGAAGTCCTCAAGCATGGACAGGTGCTTGCGCGAATCCTGCACTTCACCCGTGTTGGGATCGTACATGAGTTTGTTACGATACCGCTGCATGAGTCCACGCACATACTCTTCAGCCTTCTGCTTGGGCAAGTTTCCGACATCCACATAGAACACGCGCCGCTCGGGGGCGCGGGTGATGCGGTAGATCACCACAGCGTCCTCAATCATGCGGAGTTGGTTCAGAGCCTTGATAGCCTTGTGCAGATACCCGATGATCTTCTTGTGGTAGCCGTCAAACAGTCCGCTGTGTATAAAGCAGATGGAGTCAGGATAAATCTTCAACCCCTCAAGTTGCAGCGTGGATGAGTTTGGCTGCTGCTCGTTGTACACATAGAACTCTTCCACCGATGTAACCAACTGCACGCCAACGCCAGCGGCGTTGTTCTTGTCAAGTGGCTTCTTGACGATTCTCCGCACCTTGCGAATCTTCGTGGGATCAATGGGACGCAGTTCCTTGATGCCCTTCTTTTTGTTGTTTTCGTCCGCAATAATGTGGTAGTAGATGCGGCTGTCCACATACCACTTGCGGAAAATCTCGTAGCCGCGCCGCGAGAAGTCCAACAGACCAAGCACTTCTTCAAACTCTGCCTCAATCTTGTCCTTGATGCCCTTGGACTGCTTCAGGCTCGTGGTGTCAATCTTCACGGTGGTGAAGGTGTCATCGTACACAATGGCTTCGTTGCAGATGTCCGCGATGGCTGATTCCACTTCAGGATGGAGAGCCATGTCGCGGTATTTGCGAATCATCTCTATGTCGGTCTTGATTGAGCCGTCAAAGTCAACCACTGCACCGAAATACCCACCCACTTCAATGGGCACTGCACCGTCATCGTAGTCGGGTGGGACAAAGAAAGAGACTTCTTGGATTCCTCCGAAGAAGTCCCTTTATCCTTTGTGAGAGAAAAGCCAAATAGTTTGATAGCCATGAATAAAGAATCCTGTCAAAAGGGGCTTCAGAAGCCCGAACCGATATTGATTCCAGCCTGTTGCAGCAGGGCTTGGATGTTCTCCTGACCTACTCCCGTGGCAGGAACGGCGGCACCAGCAGCAGCCTCCCACCAAGAGTAGTTGATTGTCACGGGGAATTCAGCGATGCTGTCGTTGTTCTCGTAGGACAGGTCAATCGCTCCAACCTCGCTCGGGAAGCACCCGATGAAGTTATATGTACGCATGGCTTCGCCGTCACGGTACAGTTGGGTAACCGACCATGTGGGCATGAACTGCATAAAGTTGCGTGCGGTGATGTTGGAGACATGGGAGTTGAAAATTGCACTCCAATACTCAAATCCCGAGCGCAGGCTCATGTTCGCGTCAGACATGATCGTGATTGACCAGTCTTGGAACGAGCGGTCGCCTGGCAGTTTGATGCGGCGACCACGGTACGGAACTTCAATAGTTCCAAGCGAAGACGCGGGAATCTGTGCAGCCTTGCACAGGAACGATATGGCACGGTTGTTCGCGTAGCCAGGAATGTTTCCTGTGACTAGGAACAGGTTCGTGCGTACACCACCGCCAGCGAAGGCGTTTACAAATCCTGAAATATTGTTGGTAGGATCTACGGGCATGGATTACTCCTTGGTCTTATTTAGGCGATCAAGCCCCGACTTCGCTGAAGTTTACACCAGTCTTGGTTGCGACAAAGTTCAACTGAATGAAGTTGATGCTGCGAGTGGGCTTCACGAAGATGTCTGCCACGAACTCGTTGCGGTCAATTACTTCACCCGTGTTGTTGGTTTCATCGCACACCACCTTGAAGTCGGTGATGCCCCGCCGCTGCTGAACGGTCTTGAGGAAGGGAACCACCAAGTTCTTGAACTGTGCGCGAGTGAACGCATCGTTCTGCTCAAACAGGAAGAACTTGGACGCTGTGGCGATTGCCTTCTCAAGAATGATGAACAGGCGGCGAACATTGATGCGGTCAAACGCGCTTGGGCGGGTCTGTGCAGTCTTGTCACCGAACAGGATGGTGCCTTCGCCTGGAAACGACACGACAGGGTTCACCTGACGGGTGTACAGTTCGTCACGGTGGGCTTCCTGTGTGGGGTTGTACGCCAACTTCACCACATTCTTGATCTGACCACGGTTGAATCCTGCGGGCGAGAACCAAGCCTCGTCCGTGAACTCCGTGCGTGCAACCAGACCAGCAATGTCGGCGTTCATGGGAAGAACGCGAACAAGGTTGTTGTAGGTGTCAAGTTGGTACTTCCAACCGCTGTCGATCACCGCGTAAGACGAGTTCAGGCTGAACTCACTGTCACGGAAGGTTTTGATATTGTTCAGAGCAGCATACGGCAGGGTGTTCTCTACATCGTTCTGTAGAGGCGACACGAACGCCATGCAGTCCAAACGCTTCTCGCACACATTCTGCACAACCAGTTGGGCGAGGGTCACCGAAGCGTTGCCCATCGGAAGGAGCGAGACATCCACTCCGTCCGCATCGGCAAACTTGCTCCAACCCTGCGACCAACGGAGCGAATCCGTTGGCGCGGAGTCCGAACCACCCGTGAGGTGCAGGGAGTTGACTCCTGCTCCAACGGCTGTTTCAGTTGCAAGAGCAGTACCGATGGCAGTCCAATTCGTGAATGTGGCTGCGCTTGCACCATTGTTGGCAAGATCAGCAGACAGTGCCCACACATAATCAGACTGCTCGTTCAGAACGGTCTTGTAGTAGTTGCTGCTGCCGTCAAACTTGCGTGCGTCTGATGCGCGTGACAACCCTTCAAACTTCTCAATAATTGTATTCTGCGTGCCTGTCCACAGCCCGTCCTTGTCAAGCACAAGCACATTGACAAGATCGCCTGCGCCGCCAGCATCCGAAGCGTATGGGGTAACCGTGGCGTTGGAGCCAATCTTCTTTGCGTATGCGCTCTTGATCGTGACTGCTGCATCGCTGCTCTGTGCAACAGGCAGCAAAGTCTCTAGTTCCACATAGATGTGGTGAGCCGAAAGACCTGTGGTTGCAGGAACATTCGCGGTAGCGAAGTTGTAACCGCTCGTGACTCCGAAGAAATCCTTGTAAGTGGCGGTGATCCCTGAACCATATACAGGAGCAGCAGTGGTTCCGCTTACAATGCGGCGCAGACCAGAGACTGCAACCGATGTTCCGTCCGAGAATGTGATTTCGTCACCCACGGAGAAGTACTTGGGATTTGCACTTGTTCCCGTGAGCAGAGTAAGGTAAGTGGCTCCCTGTGCAGCGGCTCCTGCGAGAGTTGCGCCCGTGTTTCCTGTGCCGTTGGTGACAACAACCTTCAGGGACGATCCAAGCGCACCAGGATACTTCGCGGCAAACAGAGTGGTGGCAGCAGCAGTGGTTACGGTTCCGCTGGAGTTGAAGTCTGTCTCGTTCTTTACGACAAACGAACCCCACGCGGCGGCGTAGCACACGCCTGCCTTCGTGACACTGGCGTTGTTTGCGGTGGAGCCAACCACGCGCACAACCTGACAGTTGTTTCCATACGACAGGAAGTTTCCTGCGGTAAAGAAGTCCACATAGTTGTCGTTGTACGGCTTGCCAAAAATATTTGCAAGTTCGGTCTGTTGGGTCACGGTGACGATCTCATCCGTTGGACCCCAGTGGAAATAGCCCGCAAAACCGCCAGGTGTGGTGGCTACTGCGGGAACGATTGTGGTCAGGTCAACCTCTTTGATGCTAACGCCAGGGCTTACTCTAAATGCCATTTGTGTTTCTCCTTCGTGAAGAAGTCAATGCTTTTGACTGCGCTTCTGCTCTTATGTATTATTTTGAACCATTCACGAACGGGTTAGAAACTCCACCCCATATCTAGGTTTTCTCCTGCGCCTAGTCGCCACGCTGTTCCACTGCCGTCTGTGAAAGTATTCGTGGGGCTGCCGTCTTCCACAAACCCAAATGGAGTCATTTCCTCTTCCAGTGCCTTTATTTGGTCTTCGTACAGGTCTTTGCGGATGTCGCTGCCCGTGATCTGTTTGAAATATGCCTGTGTGGTCAGCCACCCAAACAGCACCAGAGTCATTACCAAGTCATCGTGGTGGTTGTCTTCTGCCTCAAAGGAGTCACCCTTCGCCACGAACGAGCAGAACTCGTCCACCGTGTTGAAGTCCTCCACGATGAGTTTGGTGTCCTCTACCAGATTTTTCAAAATAGAGCAGCCGATGCGCTTCACTGCGGTGGAGGTCTTCACCCCCTTCATGGACGAGCCTTTGCCGCCGAAGCCGCCGTTCACCACCTGTCCCTTGCGCCCCTGCATGGACACATACACCACATTGTCGTACTCCAGTTCATCGTGCAGAATGTCTGCCACCTGACCGCCAATGTCGTTTACCTCAATCAAGCAGTACGCATTGTTGTACTGCCGCAGGATGGGGTAGATGGCGTTGGGGTACAACATGGGCGGCATTTCGTTGTTGCGGAAGGTAGCCACCACCCGATACGGAATAGCCGTGACATCAATCACCGAATACGCATGGTAGTCAAGCCCCTGCCCACGGGCTGTGTCCACAACCGTGACATACTTGTGGTCGGGCAGTGGGCGTTGGTAGATACGCAGCCCCTCGCCGTTCCAGTACTCGGGAGTCTTGTACACCAAGCACTTGAGTTTTTCAGGATGCACAAGGGTGTGCATGGAGCCAAGAAACTCACACTCAAACTCTGTGCGGAACTGCTCTTCGGAGGTGTTGGAAATGGTCTGCTTTTTCCACGCATCGTCACGACCAGGCACATCGCTCCAATGCACCTCCATTGGCACATACTCGTTCTTGCCTTCTTCGCCTGGCTTCTTGTTTGCATTCACCCAGAAGCGGTAGAACATATTCAAGCCCTTCGGCGTTGAAATAATCGTGACCTTTGTGCTTTGACCGCTGGTGATGGTGGGGTACACGGACGAGAAGAACTCTTCTGCTACATTCTGAGGCACATACGCAAACTCGTCCAAGAAGATGTAGTTGAACGAACCACCGCGAACCGCAGATGATGAAGTGGCAGACGCTAGGATCTTGGAGCCGTTCTCCAGCACGATTGACCCCTTGTTCCACTCCACCACGCCCTGCTGTAACCACATGGGCAGATACTCATACGCCAACTGCAAGCGACCAAGCAGTTCACGGGCGGTGGTGAGTTTGTTGGCAAGGATCGCCACACTCATGCTCTGGTTGAACAGCACATAGTGGAGCAGATACGCGATGATGGTGGTGGATTTGCCTGTCTGGCGGGGCAGTTTGCCGATCACGAAGCGGTTTTCGTGAATGGTGCGGATCATGTCTTCCTGAAAGTCATACGGCTCAAAAGGCACCAAGCCCTTGTCCAATGACACAATTTTTACATAGTTACTGATGAAGTACAGCGGATCTTGAGAGCATTTCACATACTCTTCAATCTGCTCGGGCGAGAAGTTGACATTCACCCCCGCTGCCTTCAGGTTTGAATTACCCAGATACTTCGTGCTTTTCTTACTCATTGTTCTTGTCACTCTCAATCACATCACGAACATCGGGACGGTTGTCGAACGCCTTCGTGGAAGACCGCGCAGAGTTGATGATGTCCTGTAGTTCCTTTGTGGAACCCACATAGATGGACTGATTGGTGGTGCTGGTGTTCGTCACGCTCTGATCCACCTTGCGGATGGTCTTCACGCGGTTGTGCAAGTCCATGAGTTCGCGGTTGGTTTCAGAAAGCGTCTTTATCATTTGGGCTACCACTTCGTAAGCCCGTGGCGAGTCGCCTTCTTGAGCCACCTGAATCACACCGTCAAGCGCGTTCTTGCCCATGTCCACCAGTTCCTTCAGGTTGTCGCGGACAATTTGATAGTCCGTCTTGAGGTCTTTCTCAAGCCGTTCGTCCGTGAGGGGCACGGGGTCAACCTTTGCAACGATTGCGGTGGACGGAACGCCCTCACCTGTCAGCGGCTTGCTTGGCTCCACGCCAAGAGCCTTTTCAATATTATCAAATCCACTCATGGTCTACCTCTCAAAGATTCCAGTCTACGGTAATGCCTCCAGCAGCCATTCCTGCTGTGTATGTGGTTCCGCCTCCGCTCTGCGCCTGATACACCTTTGCATACGAATCGTAGTCGTTTGCGTTGGAACTTGCTCCGCTCGGTCCGCAGATTCCCGTAATGAGATTTGCGTAGTGGGGCGTGTCGGTGGTGTTTCCTGGATAGTAAGTGACTCCACCCACGAATGTGTCGTCAAACACATTGCTGTTCCACAGTGCTGCCTGAACCACGCGGATTTCCTTGTAGTTCTTCTTTGCGCCGAACAGATAGGTCTTCATCGTGAAGTTCAGCGTGAAGATGATTGACCGCCGCGTTTCAAAATCGCCCTCGTAATCTTCCTCGGATGACACGGAGTTCAGGTAGATGGGCACATCCACCTTCTTGTTGATGTCATCAAAATTCACCGTGACCACGAATTCAGGAGAGAAGAACGGCAGTATCTGCTCCACGATACGCAAGCCGTCTTCCATGTTCCGCACATAGATGTACAGAGAGAAGTCTATGTTGTACGGAACTTCAGCGAAGGTATAGTCCACTTCACTTGGATTAGATGCCGTGGGGCGAATCACATGGCGGGACAGGCTGTTGCGCTTTCGTGCAGAATCGTACACATACCCCGATATCTCAAACGCCATGCGGGGCAGCACGATCTGGTTGGGGTTCTGAAACTGCGGATCGCCTGCAAGCCGCACCTTGTACTTCTCCTTCGGAGCATACGAGATGGGAACAAGCATGGTTTTCGTGCCACCGCTCTCTGCCTTGTCAATGTATATTTGATTGAACAGTGAGCCGAAAGCCACAACCATGCGGCGAATGGAACCGTTGTAGAAATTGGTGAACATTAGTATCCACCCTCCGAGAACGGATCCTTCTCCGTGAAGTCAAAGATGTTGTCGCGCTCTTGCTCCAGTTCCAACTGCTCGTTGTCTTGCTGATCTTGGTGCGTGGCGCGAACGGTGGTGTCGTAGATGCCCGCAATCGCGTAGGACGCACCGCTGACCAAGCCAACAACAATGTCGCCCACTTCAAACACGCCGTCCTGCTTGTTGACCCGCAGCGACTTGGAACCAACAACAGGAACGGTGTACTCGTTGACCCGACCGTATGCGTGCTTGTCTGCGGTGGTTCCCGTGTACACTTCTTCGCCAAGGGTGAATGTTCCTGAACCGCCGCCAAGGGTCATGCCGATGAGGTAATCTGATGCAATGTTCATGATCGCATCCATCTCCGACTCGCCCGTGCTGATCTTCTCGCTGGAGTACTTGAACGCCTCGCAACTCAACTTGAAGGAATACTGATCACCGCCAGGATAGAACGGATTGTCGTGCTTGACGAACTTGATTTCAAACATGGTGTACGGATAGTCAAAGAAGATGATGTCGCCTTCACGGGGACGACCATTCTTCTGAATGTCGGGGTGGTGTCCCATGACATCCATGAACCGCTTGCGCGACACAATGAACACCGCAGAGTCCTTTACATCAAGTCCAAAGCGAGACATCTCGGAGTCGCCTTCAAATCCGTCTGCGTTCTCAAGATACATCTCTATGCGGTTTGCGTCCGTGAACTCCGAGACTTCTTCGCCCAGTATCAGGTCTTCGGTCACCTTCTCTCGCGGAAGGTACACCATCTCGTGACCGTGAATCTTGATTGCCTCCGTGGTCAGAGACTCAATAAGGGACTGCTCTCCCTTCTTGTTGCGGCGAAAGTACGGGTTTACTGTCATGGTTATCCTGTGATGAAGTCAGGCGGCTCTTGATACTTCAGCAGCACTTCTTCTTCTATGGACTGTATTGCTGTGGTGGCTTCCTCATACAGGCGCGCACCGTTGAAGGTGATGTTTCCTGGCAGTGGAATGCCCTCGTACTTCGACAAGTTGGCACCCCACTGCTGTTTGATGAGCGCGGTGGCATACTTCTTCAGCATGGCATCGTTCCACGCTTCGGAATATTCTTCGGGATCAATGATCGCAAAGCCTTCAACAAGCAAATACTGATTTGGAGCAAAATCGCTCCAGTTCATGTCAATGTGCAGTTTGTTGTCGTACTTGTTGAACCGCACCTGCTTTTCGGGATCAAGCAGTTGCTGCAACATCTCAATGTACTGCATCGTGGACACATAGTAGTTCATGTTCATGTTGCCTGTGCGGAGTCCGTAGAAGTCCGTCAGTGCCATCTGGTAGCGGATATTGAAGATGTTGTTGATCTGTAGGTTGAACCCGATCTGAAACACGCGGGTCACATTGGCAATCTTTGGTCCGTTGGGATCAAGGCTGTCTGTGTTGATGTACTGATTGGTGATGTCCTGCTGCGTGACCTGATACTTCCAATACTGCCGCTGCATACCCAACGAGTTCCAGTCATTGAAATACTGTATAGCCTGGTCAATGCGGTCTTCCACTTGGGAATCGTCCACATTGATCTCTATGACGGGCGCACCAAGTGCGCGTAGGCAGTATTCCTTGAATTGCTGTCGTGTGGTAGGCTTCGCCATCGTGTCTCCTTTGAAGTATTTAGAAGACCTGCAAGTTACTCGTCACGGGGAAGCGTGGCAATCAGTCTGGCAAGTTCTCCCTCACGATTGCAGATGCGGTCGCACTCGGGGTCGATGGACGAAAGGTGCAGAGTGTTGTGTCCGTCCGTGATAAAGTGCCGCACTCCCCGCTCGTACACCCGCGTGTGGAAGCCATGAGGAGCAGAGTAGTGCGGCTCTAGTTTCAAAAAATAACGGAACGCATACTGATGATCGTTTAGAGTGATGTCTCCACTTGTTCCATAGTGTATGAGTTTCATGTGCTAATATTAGAATTCACCAAATGGATCACCCAACAGAGGAATATTTGCAGACTTGGATTTGTTTGTTGTTTCAGGGAAGTTTGTCTTCTTCGTGACCTTTGCCTTGCCGCTCAACAGCAGTGCCCCGTTGTTCGCTATCGCAGGAGCAAGTTTCAGCACGGTTCCTTGGGTAGAAATACCACCAAGTTCCCGCAGGGCAGTCACACTTGTCTTTGAAGAGATGGAAGTCTTTACCGATCCAAACACGGTGTTTGCTTCATTTCGGTAGGTCACCACATCCTGATACAAAGCCTTTGCAGCAGCAGACGCAAATGTGTATATCGTTCCGTTGTAGTCAGCAATGGAAACTGGTCCTGTCTTGCCGTTGATCGTGTAGTCATCGTAAATGAGTTTCAGAGCAGCCACATTGGAATCAATTGGCAAGAACGAGAACTGCGTTCCGCTGAATCCCGCCAGTCCTGTTGACAATAAGTACGCAAAGTCACCAGAGCCTCCGCTGACACCTTGCATGGATGTGTATCCCAACAGATACTGCTGCGAGAAGTCTGCAAGGCTTGTACGCATGAGAGCATTTGCACTTGCACCAGTGGTCAATTCAGTGACCGAAGAAATCACCATGCACGCACCGCTGTCGATTCCGAACAGGTATCCAGCACTGCCTCCCGATGCGGCGTGACCGCCGCAAAGACCCGTAAACATGGCGGCGGTTCCGCCGTTTGCCGTGGTTTCGCGGACTATGTTGCCCACCCCCAGTTGCGTTCCGAAGCGGTTGTCCCAACACACGGACGACACAACGCGATTTGAGTTTACCACAGGAAAATAACTTGTGTCCACTGGTCCGTTCATGGACAGGGAGTACAGCGTGTAGTCTCCCGCAAACTGTTCCGTGGAAACCGCAGCAGTGGGTCCAAATATAAATTCACGCAGAGCCAGTGTCACACCACCAGCACTGATGATGGTGTGTTCCAACCACCCCTTGAGCGGTTTGTCACCTGATGAACCGCTGCCGATCATCATGTAACCCGTGCTGTTGCGAATGTTTCCTGAAAGTCCTGTGGTCTGTGCATGGCGATTGCCGTTCCAGTACGATGCAATCGCGGCAGACCCGCCCTGATTGGCGTAAGCAATGGCAAATTGGTGCCATTGACCCAAGGTAACCCCACCCGCAGGGCACACATTCAGAATATTCTCGTATCCAGCACTGGCGTAACTGGCAGTGGAGTAGTGGAACTGCAACTGGTCGCTGCTTGTGTCGTACTCAAGCCTGAACGAGTCGTTTGTGCTGTTGTTTACTCCGTCCGCACTGCGAGTCAGCAGGATGGGGTCGTAGTTGTTGCTTGGTTCGCTTTCAAAATACAGGAATCCCGACAGCATGAAGTACGGGGACGATGTGGTGGAGAATGACGGCAACTGAACACCCGCAGCCTTTGTGTTCGTGTCCAGATACGATCCCTTAAAATTCAAGGAACGATTTCCCAATTCAGGACCAGAAACACCGATAGACCCAACGGTGGGCAAGTAGTTGGCGGCGGTGGATCCAAACAGGGCAAGACCGTTCACAAAGGTAGGAATGAACTGCGACTGTATGCACTGCTCGCCAATGTAAAACTGACCGTACACCGTTCCTGCAAGCAACTGCTCTGTTACAGGAGAAATGCTTGCGGTGTACAGAACGCGGCTGATGGTGTTGCCCGTGGGCACTCCGTCCACATCGGTTTCGGATTCAGTTACTGTAACCGAGACAGGAACAGTGTTTACTGACGAGTCCACGATCAACGGAGTCCCTGAAACAGAACCAGGCACAAACAAAGACGCATCGTAATTCTGTTGAGTGCTTATGACCGTTCCCGAACCGTCTAGGATGAGAAGTTTTTTGCTCATGGTGGTTCCGTTTTAGCCTGTTGTTATGGATCCATCACGCTCTGACCGTGCGTAAGCGTGAAGAGTGACACCGCTGTTTGCGTCATTCCATGTGTGTGAACTTGATCCCTCCGTACCTATGTTTAATCCCATAGAGATATATCCAACACCAGACAAATCTCCGTTCCACACTTTATTTGAAGCAAGAGATTCCTGTGAAGCATAGAAAGTAGAATTAGGAGAGGTTCCGCTGCTTCTCGTCATTATCTTTCTGTCGCCTGTACGAGCATCCAGTGCAAACCGCACTCCCAC
>Ga0172375_10004290_pt1 | contig 21142 bp, 19 predicted proteins | sample LakKiv1m_FD_114537 | JGI IMG/M metagenome (GOLD analysis project Ga0172375, IMG submission 114537) | Freshwater microbial communities from Kabuno Bay, South-Kivu, Congo - kab_092012_11.1m | ecosystem: Environmental > Aquatic > Freshwater > Lake | place: Democratic Republic of the Congo...
GGGAGTTCAGGTTTATAGAAAAGTAGCCATCGAAGGGCAGAAGGCTATTGATGTCATCAATTGCTTTGAGTTGGGATCAGAGTTTGAGAAAGTTTCTTGCCTAAATAGTGTCTAAGATAGGTTGAAACCGACATTATCCTGAAAAGCGGGGATGTCTGTTCATCTATGAGTTTCTGTTTAGCTAGATTCATAATTTATCACTTCTTTTCTTTAACATATATAAACTATAAGTGCATACCCCAACTTGCGGCTTATTTTTCTATTTTTTTTAATTATTCTGTGTCTATAATTTCCGATACTTTATAAAAAATGTTTGCATAGCTTTTAAAAGGATTTTTTTCTCTCGTATGGGAACCACCAGGGTCTTGTTTTGTCAGTTCCTTAGTTAATATTTACGTGCTTGATGCTGACAAATTCCCTGACACCATATCCGGATAAATCTTTCCCCAACCCGCTATGCTTGGAAGTAAAGCTCGAATTATTCACATGATCCTCTTTTGCCTTGGTATTTCCTAATTTATCTCGAACGAGATACAGCGCTTTAAAAATCGGATACTTTTTTTTACAAAGTGATCGATAAAAAATTAACAGCGAACTCACGACAACCGAAGTTCGTATCAGCTCGCACAAGTTAGTTTTGAATTTTTCCCTTAAGGGCCAAATTCAGTTTTTTCACATCATACCGGGGGGCATTCCGGCCATACCGGGCATTCCTCCACCCATACCTCCTGCCTCCATACCGCTGCCAGCGGCTGCGGCAAGTACATCATCGATCCGCAGGATCATAATAGCAGTTTCGGTGGCTGAATTTATTGCCTGTGTCTTTACACGCAGAGGTTCGACGACCCCGTTTTTCCACATATCCTCGACAATTCCTTCATTAACATTAAGCCCGAAATCCTTATTTCCTTTCTCATGGCTGCTTCGAAGTTCCACAAGTTTATCAATAGGATCAAGTCCTGCATTTTCAGCAAGTGTCCTGGGGATTATTTCAAGAGCATCTGCGAATTTCATGACCGCAAGCTGTTCCCTGCCAGTTAATGTCGAACCAAATTCCCTTAATCTTAAAGCAAGCTCGATCTCAGGTGAACCAGCGCCTGCGACCATCTTTTCATCTTCGATCATAACGCCAACTACCCTCAATGCATCCTCAAGAGCGCGCGCTGTACTCTCCACTACCTGCTCAGTGCCGCCGCGGATAAGTATTGATATAGCTTTGGGGTTGATGCACTCGGTAATATATATCATCTTATCTTCGCCATGTCCTTTAAGTTCCACAAGCCCCGCTTGTCCGATATCAGACGCCTCGAAATCATCAAGACTGGTTATGAGGTTTGCACTTACTGCCCTTGCAACTTTGTCCATATCATTTTTCTCGACTCGTTCCACTGCAAGGATGTTTGCTTTGGAAAGGAAATATTTCGCTATATCCTCGATACCAAGCTGGCAGAGCACAACGTTCGCGCCCGTGGCTGCTATTCTATTTATAATATCATGAACGATCTGCTCTTCCTGGTCAAGGAATTGTGATAGCTCATCGGGTGATGAAACATCGATTTCTGCTTCAAGCTCCATCTTGCTGAATTCTATCGGTCTTGTGATAAGCGCTATCTTTGCATCAACGATCCTGTCCGGCATATTGGTCTGTGCTTTGTTCTTATTGAGGATGATACCTTTTACCAATTCACTTTCATCCACGCTATGTCCGATCTTTTTCTCGATCTTGATATTATCAATATCCACTACCTTCTTTCCATCATCTTCATCGACGATGGACCTGATGGCGGAAACCGCGATCTGTGAAAGCTTGTCTTTAGAACCTTCCGCTCCCTTTCCAGTCAATGCTGTCTTTGCAATGTTAAGCAGCGCCTCTTCATCATTTTCTGAAATTTCATGAGTGATATCTTTCAAGAGCTCGATCGCTTTATCTGCTGCTGCCCTGTAGCCTGAAACGATGGTCGTGGGATGAACATCCTGTTCGATCAATTCCCCGGCGCGCTCCAGCAATTCCCCGCAAAGAACAGCCACGGTCGTTGTTCCGTCTCCCACTTCATCATCATGGGTTTTTGCTACCTCAACAAGCATTTTTGCGGCAGGATGCTCTATTTCCATTTCCCGAAGGATCGTGACGCCATCGTTCGTAACTATGACATCCCCGGTCGCGCTTACCAGCATCTTGTCCATGCCCTTTGGCCCAAGCGTCGTTCTAACGGCATCTGCTATCGCCTTTGCTGCCATTATATTATTCTTGCGGGCTTCTTTTCCGCGTGTTCTTTCAGTACCTTCTTTTAAAATTATAATTGGCTGTCCACCAAGTTGTGCTGACATAGATAATTATCCTCCTGATATTGATATTAGGTTATATTTTGATTTCCCGATGCATCATATTACTACACAAATATCGGGATATGATTTTGGCAAATCAATGTTTGAAGTTCTATATAACAATAACGATTAGACTTTTTAAGAATTTTTTATTAATTCCGGAGTAATGGCTATCACGAGGAAAATCAACCACACAGTTCAAAGAGAAATCCACCTCGATCCCTGGTTTTTAAAGATTCTAATCATTCATTCATTCATACTTATATTTTCTTAGAGTTGCTGGATAATTTCATTTTTCAGATTTACCACTAACGGAATCGTTTATCCATTTAAGATATTCAGGAGAACCATCATCGATTGTGAATGATACGACACATGGCACTTCATAACTATGGATCTCCTTCACTCTTTTTTCGATCTCTTCCACCCTCTCGGTTCTCGTTTTTACTATGATCCCGAACTCACTGGCCTCATCAATATTCCCTTTCCACCTGAAAATCGAAGTGATCGGAAAAAGGTTCGCGCAGGCAGCGAGACGCTCTTCGACAAGTACCCGTCCGATCTTGCGCGCTTCTGCCAAATCCCCGGCGGTTATATATATTATTGAATACATTTAGCAATCAAAGTTTAATATGCATGATGTGTTTAATAACTTGCTGATAATGCTCCCGGAGATAAATTTTTGAATTACACCGATCTTCTTCTGCCTCTTTTCTTATTTTACTGGCTCATCGTCATGATCCTCGACAGGCGAGGGACATTGGCGAAACATAATATTACAGCATTCGGTCCAATATTGATGCTTCGCACTACCAAGGGACAGGAATTCCTGGACAGGCTGGCCACACATAAGAGATTCTGGAGAACATTCGCAAATATCGGGCTGCCTGCAATGCTTATTGGAATGCTGGTAATGTTCCTGTTAGTGCTATTCATTGATTACTCACTGATCACATCATTCCAAACGCAGACCGTCCCGCAGCCCTCAAAATTCAATGAGGCTAGGAATATTTTCCTTATACCGGGAATAAATGAGTTCATACCTCTTTACTGGGGCGCCATAGCTTTATTAGTGACACTTGTAGTCCATGAATTCTCCCATGCTATTCTCTGTAAAGTTGAAGGCATCAAAGTAAAATCGATGGGCCTGTTACTTGCACCTATTCCAATAGGCGGTTTTGCCGAACCTGATGATGAACAGCTTCTCGGAAAAAAAGAGGAGAAAGTTCCTGAAAACGGGTCACTTCCCGAAGAGCCTTCAGAACCCAAGAAACTTGCAACCCGAACCGAGCGCGTCCGCGTTCTGACCGCAGGAGTAATGGCTAATTTTACTACTGCATTTATTGCCTTTGTACTCTTTTTCTTATTGCTCGGATCCATTACATCTGTGGGAGACGTAATGATAACAAATGTCATCCAGGATTCCCCGGCACAAATCAATGGTGTGAAACCGAATATGATCTTGACGGGAATAAATGACAATAAAATAGCAAACGCCACTGATTTTCTATTTTATGCTAACAATCTTACAGCCGACAGCAGCGTCAAACTTGATATTATAGAAAATGGGGTGAAGAAAGAAATAACATTTGCTGCAACAGGAAAAAACATTTCACGCGCAGGTGTGACAATATCTACAGTGATAGAAGGTTCGGCTGCCGAGAAAGCGGGAATCAAGGAAGGCATGATCATTGTCAGGATAAATGATAACGAAATAAAAGAGATTAACGATTTTGTCAATTTTATGAATTCGACACAAGAAGGACAAATAATAGATGTTTATCTCTTAAGCAACAGTTCGCTTAATGCTTCCACAGAAGTTTTCAAAGCAATAAAATTGGGAAAAAATCCCGATCCCATGGGTGTAAAGAAAGGATTCCTTGGCTTATCTTATTCACCTGAACAGGGAGTAAGTCATTCCATCGGGATAGGAATTGGCCAATTCCCGGCCAGATCTTACCTGCAAATGTTGAAAAGTATTCCTTCGTTAATGACAGGCATCACGGGATGGATAATAATATTTGGGTTGCCGATAACTGGTTTAGCAGGCGAGGGATTCCCCGGTTTTAGCGGACTCCTTATGAATTTTTACGAGCCAACAGGTTGGGTTGCCGTGCTCGGGATCGGAGCGTTCTGGATATTGAATGCCCTTCTCTGGATTGGCTGGATGAATCTGTATGCGGGGCTTTTCAATTGCCTTCCAGCTATACCGCTTGATGGCGGGCATGTATTTCGCGATGTTATTACTTCATCACTTTCACGAATTTTCGGAGACGGTGAGAGGGTGGAAAAAATATCCAATGCCATCGTTATCATATTCTTTGTAATGATCCTCCTGTCGTTCGTATTCGTGATAATTGCGCCATATGCAGCACATGGGTTCTAAAAATACAAAAAAAAGTAAATAAGGGAAATAATTTCAGGACTCTAATTCAACGGTTTATTGACGCCATAGCTACAAAGACTTTTTTGCTGCGAAAGAATTTAATACCTGTAAAATGATTTTCCATTCAAATTTGTAAATGAATAAAGGGTGATTAAAATGACTGATCTGCGAACAAAAGTGGAAGAAGATAGGGGATTGTTAAAAAAGATAGAGTTATTCCTTCCGGGTTTTAAAGGGTACCGCAAGCGTGAGGACTTAAGGGCGGCGGATAGCCTGTTGAGGCAGCAGCTTGCCATGCGGATGGGAGAAATAAACCATAAATTCGATAATTGCAGGGATGAACTCACAAAGGCCCTGGAAATCGGGCTTATGTCTGAAATAGGCGATATATTGAAATTATCAAGACAGGTTGAAAATAAGATACGGCATGCAGAGCAAGGGTATTCAAATATTTCGACAGATATCCGGTTTGAAGAGGAAGAACTCAACAGGATGTATGAATGGGATCTTTCGCTTCTCCAGACAATCGAATTCATAGGTAAACTGGGAGACGAACTGAACAATTCCATAATAGGCTCAGATGGCACGGCAGGCCAGAAAATGAAAGAAATAAGAAAGGCATTGAATGATTTTAACTTGATCTTCGAGAAGAGGATCTCTAAAATTGCAGGACTGGAGGTAAGTTAGATGTTATTTATATTTGATAAGAAAACCCCGACAACTGCAGGTTCGGGAGGAAGCGTCCTCGGATCGACCACTTTTATGTGGGATGATGCGGCAAAAGGCGAAAATGTCCTGTTCAGGATACCAAGGAACCTTATCTGGAACGATAATGTAGTAGTCAGGGAAGACGAATATGCAGTGTTCTTCAGAGATGGTAAAGTACTTACGGTTCTTGACCGGCCGGGGAGGTTCGGGCTCTCAACGCTTAACATCCCGGTTCTCACGGAACTCCAGAGGATAGTTACCGGCATCCAGCCCGTTGCAGAAGTATATTATGTCCAGCGCCGGGAATTAAGGGGCAAGTTCGGAAGCTCCGAACCAATGACATTCAGGGATCAGGATTTTGGACTGGTGAGGCTTCGTATCTTCGGGCAGTTCGCATATAAAGTTATAAACCCGGTACAATTCATAACCCAGATGGTGGGGACTAAAGGTTTTTCGAATAGCGATGATATCGTATCATGGCTGAAATCCGTCATCGTAACCCAATTGAACGATACTCTGGGAGAACTCAAATCAAAGAAACAATTATCCGTTGTTGATATGCCCGCATATCTCGATGAGATCGGACAGATGTTACTTTCAAAGGTTGAAACAAACGTTACTGAATACGGCATTAGGATAATGCGTATCGGAGAACTCAACATCAACCTTCCGGAAGAAGTCCAAAAATCCATAGATACACGGTCAGGCATAGGCGCGCTGGGCCTTACAGACCAGAAACAAAAAGAAGCATATCTTGCTTTCCAGGCAGGTGGAGCCATGCGGGATGCTGCAAAACAGGAAGGCGGTGCAGCAGGCGCCGGAGCTGGCGCGGGTGTGGGACTGGGAGCCGGTATGGGAATGGGCATGATAATGGCTTCCCAGCTGGGGCAGACTATGCAGCAACAGCCTCAACAGCAGCGCCCCAACGGGATAAAATGCCCATCATGCGGCGCAGATTTGCCTTCCGGTTCTAAATTCTGCACGAATTGCGGAAACAAGATAGGTGGAGGAATAACCTGCCCGAAATGCAAAGCAGATATCCCGGCGGGTTCAAAATTCTGTCCTGGTTGCGGAAATAAAATCCTTTCAAATTGCCCGAAATGTAATGCTGAACTTGCACCTGGCGCTAAATTCTGTCCCGGCTGTGGCGCAAAGATAGATTAGGACAGGGCAATATGGAAATAAAATGTCCACAGTGCGGTGGCGATGTCAAAGTCATAGAAGGAGAAACATTCTTAACATGTGAATATTGTTCATCAGCGATATACATTGACAAAAGCAAAGTGGTATTCCATTATATGCTCAAGCCCACCATTGACGATGCAGGGGCTTTAGCATCTCTTCGACGCTGGATGGCTGGAAGTTCCACCGCAAAAGGGCTGGAAAATGAAGCACGGATGACAAAAACGGAATTTATATATTTTCCCATATGGTATTTCAAGATAAAAGATGGAGAAAAGGAACTTATCAAGATCCAGCCGGCAGCCCCGTCACCAATACCCGGGATCAAATCGCTTAATATCCCCGCAGGAGATTTCAGATTCTATGGCCCCGGGGATGTATCAAATCAGGCCATAAAAGAACCGTCTGTGCTTTTCAGTTCAGCCGTGGAATGGCTGAAAAATGAGGGAGTGGAACCAACAGGCGTCAGCCAGAGTTTGCTTGTGCATATCCCGCTTTATGTTTTCAATTACAATTATGGTGATAGCGCCTTCACTGCTATTGTTGATGGCTCATCAGGAAAAGTCATGGCTGCTGAATATCCATCCAAGCAGGAATTGCCGTATATCGTTGTCGGCGCAGGTGCTGCGATAATTTTTTTCCTGGAAGGGATGTCTTTGGATTTCCCGCAGGTGCTTGTGACTTATCTAATAACAGCAATTTTTGTGGTAATAGCAGCCGTATATGTTGCTGAAAAGGTGTGATCATGGAAGAGAAAAAAGTTGAAGTCATAAAAGGCCTCATGTGTCCCAGCTGCGGAGGGACTGTTGAACTGAGTGAAGGACATAATGTTCTGAAATGTGGATTTTGCGGTACTTCGCTTCTTGTTATGGGGGATGAGGGTGTGATCCAGTATCATGTGAAAAGCAAGGTTCCACAGGATAATGCAAAAGCTGTTGTGAAAAACTGGTTTGACAAATTCGACAAAGACAGGAAATTAAAGGCAGATGCGCAGTTCACTGAAATTTTCCTTGTCCATATCCCATTCTGGCGGTCACTCGGGCAGGTTTGCGGCTGGATATTCGGGAATAAAATATATCATGAGACCTACAGGGACAGCAGGGGTAATACGAGAACCACGACCCGCAAAGAACCAGTAGAAAGGATGGTCATGAGAGAGTACATTTGGAATAAAGCGGCATGCGATGTTTCTGAATTCGGCGTAGAAGAAGTTGATAATTCGGGAATTTCAGGGAATCTTGAGCCTTTTGATCATTCTGCGGCTGAAAAACAGGGAATGGTTTTTGAACCTACATTTTCACGAACGGATGCAAATCTTGAGTCCGAGAAATGGATGCTTGACCAGGCAGAAAGAAGCGTGGATGTTGATGAAATCCTGTTCCAGAAACTTCATTCGATTGGCAGGAAGTTGTCAGTTGTTTATTATCCTCTCTGGATAATCAGATATAAATTCAAGGAGCGGAATTACCAGGTCGTGGTCGATGGACTTTCGAATAAATTGCTATATGGGCGTGCGCCCGGAAGCACTCTTTTCAGGGTTAGCATGTTGATCGGAAGCCTCATGATTGGGAATTTTATACTTACCACATCTCTAAAATATTATTCAGGAGGTTCTAATGAAATTATCATTGTTTTCGCTCTTGCCGGTATTGCATTGATCATATTTGGTTTTATGAAATTCAGGTATGGCGGCGAGGTCATCGAAGGCAAAAAAGCTGGAATCAGGGGCATGGACTTCAAAGGTACTCTAAATTCATTGGAAGAAAGCGGCCTTATTAAAATGCCTATGGTGAGATAATGACACAGCATTCCGGTTTGAGACTTGTGGCATTAAAATGCCAGAAATGCGGTTCGCTTCTGAACGCAGATACGAAGGATTTAGTATTTTATTGCGGCAATTGCGATTCAGGTTTTGAACTTATCAATGAAAAGGATGAACTTGTTCCTGTCAGCATCGATTTTGCAATCCCGAATAAAAAAATGAATGCTGAGATCGTATATTATCCATTCTGGGTATTTGATGCAAATGTAAAGATAAACTCAAGAGATGCAGCTGGCAGCATCACAGGATTCATAATGAATATTTTCGGAAAAGAAGATAAACAGGTTGGAAAGTTCTATGTACCTGCATTTGAAACAACTCTTGAAAATATCAGGAAGCTTGGGCTTGAATTTACAAAAGGGCAGCCTGAATTCGATGTGTTAAAAAAGGGTAAGCTTAAAGGGTGTACATATTCAAGTAAGGATGCCGTGAAATTCGCGGATTTTATTTTCTTAAATATGGAAGCTGCGAAACCGGATACTTTAAGAAGTATATCTTATGATCTCGGACTTTCATCACCTAAAGTCATCGCGATACCTTTTTACAAATTAAGCGGTTCAGGTTTGATGGATGGTATTATGGGGATCACGATCTAACCATTTAGTCAATCAGTATAATTAAAAATGGTCTATCTATCTTGATTTCAAATAAAATTCCTCAACTAAAAATAGGCGAAAGATTTAATGTGTAGTAAATTATAAAACCGAACAAGCTTTTGCCAAGAGGTGAAAAAATATTTGGTCTTGAAAGTCCAATAGGTCAGGCTGATGTAGGAGTTAATGAAAACAAGACCAGAGAATACTTACATCTGCAAAAAGATGTGTGCCGGCTAAAGACAGTATCGTCTAAGAAAAAACAAGAAACCTTGAATAGTCAAGGTTGCATTTTATTAATTGCTATTATTTTACTACTCGCATTACCTATGTAATTTTCAGATTATAATAATTATCGGTGTTTCTATGCCCATCCAGGAGATTTCTTTTGTCATATTTGCAATAATTATCCTTATGCTTGCCTCGATATTCTTCAGCCTGGCTGAGACTTCGATATTATCCTTGAATAAGATCCGTCTTAAAAGTTATCTTGAGTCCAAACGAAAAAACGCTATTATTATAAAGGAAATGCTAAATAATCCTGAGAATTTTTTGGCTGCTATTTTAATAGGGAATAATATAGTCAACATAACGATCTCAGTATTGATTACTGTTGTCGTAATCCAGGTTTTCGGACCGGGCGCAGTCACTCTGGCAACTATACTAACTACTTTCCTTATACTTGCATTTGCAGAAATAACACCAAAAGCATTTGCTGCGAGAAATCCCGACATAGCGTATAAACTTGCACGTATAATGAAATTCCTTATGTGGATTTTAAAACCCCTCATCGAATTTTTTACCCGGTTTACAAATATGCTCCTGCGTTTGCTTGGTGTGCATTCCTCCATCAAAGAGCCTATTTTCCTCCGTGAGGATATCAGGCACCTCATTGAAATGTGTGAGGAAAATGGGGTAATCCAGAAAAAAGAAAAGCATATTCTTAGCTCAATGCTCTATTTTTCCCAGATACATGCAAAAGATGTGATGATACCAATAGAAAAAGTAACATGCATAAATAGTGATGCAACTTTGCACGACGCACTGGAAATATTCTATGAAAAAGGGTTCGCAAGAATACCCGTGATTAACGGGGATAAAATATTGGGTTTTGTGCATATAAAAGATATCTTAAATAACGTGGCCGATAGGGAAAAATCCATCAGGGAAATGGCCAGACCTGCCATATTCGCCGATAATGATACTTCTTTACTTGAACTTGTGGATTTAATAAAAAATAGTCAATCCAGTATGTGCTTCGTTTTAGATGATCAGGGAAAAACTCTTGGTCTTGTAACCCTGGGATTGTTACTTGAAAAAATTGTAGGAGAAATCAAACACGTGGAATAGATGAATCCTGAATCTGATCCAAGCTATTGGACAATTGTATTCCCATAAAATCAAAATATCCTATAATGGGTAATTTCTTCCTCCGGAGGGAAAAACCTATATACTGATTTTACTGAAATCATTAATTATGACAATAAGTAAACCAGTATGCTGTGAGAATTTTTCAAATCATCGTTCATCTATTTCAATACCTGAAAAGCTCAAGTATGAGCTTGCCTGCACAAGCTGCAAAACGGCTTATTTTGACGACCGTCTCAAATGCGATTCTGACAATGGGCTATTGCGCGCCAATTACAGGAATAAGAAACTTGAATTGAAAAACGTACCAGGCATAGGGAAGTTCCATGACTGGCTGCCTGTTGATGAGTTGATGACAACAGATGCCGGACCGGTCACTTACAGGAGCACTGAACTTGCCGATCATCTGGGATTAAAAAACCTTTTCATTGGATTCAATGGCTACTGGCCTGAAAAAGGTGCCTATATAAAAACATGCAGTTTTAAAGAGCTTGAAGCTTTTCCTACACTTGCGAGATCCAGGAACTCAGGAAAATCGCTTGTTCTTGCTTCTGCAGGAAATACAGCGCGGGCTTTTGCCCATGTGTCTGCGATGACTGGCGCAGATGTTTATATCGTTGTGCCCGGAAGCGGTATATCAAGGATGTGGCTGCCAGAAAAGCCCAGGGATTCAATTCATTTTATACAAATGGGTAATAATTGCGATTATACTGATGCCATACACCTTGCCGAAAGACTTTCCGCCGCCCCCGGTATGCAGGCTGAAGGCGGAGCAAGGAACGTCGCGCGAAGGGACGGGATGGGAACAGTGATGCTTGACGCATCGGTTTTTATGAAAAAGATGCCGGATCATTATTTCCAGGCCATAGGAAGCGGCACTGGAGGAATTGCAGCATGGGAAGCTTCAATGCGCTTGCTTGAAGATGGGCGTTTCGGCAAAGGGCTCCCGCAGCTTCATCTTTCCCAGAACCTCCCATTTGTGCCAATGTTCAATGCCTGGAACGCCGGAAGGCGTGAAATAATTAAAGATATTGATATGCCTGAGCCCAAGAAACTCATTCATGAGATGTATGCCGATATTCTCTCCAACAGGGAGCCACCGTATTCAGTCCCCGGTGGCGTCTATGATGCAATGTGTGCAACGAATGGCACGATGTATGCGATCTCAAATGAAGATGCAAAGAAAGGTGTAGATATTTTCGAAGAACTGGAAGGTATAGATATCTTCCCGCCCGCAGGGGTCGCAGTGGCGTCATTGATCGATGCTGTGGATTCAGGAAAAGTAAAACCGGATGATCATATTGTTTTAAATATTACGGGCGGCGGAGTAAAAAGGGTTGAACGGGATTATCATCTTCATAAAATAGAGCCAACTGCGTATGCCGAGAATGCGAATGTTCCTCTTGAAGAAATAATCTAAAGCGGTTTTTGATCGATGGAAACTCCGGAACAAAAAGTCGTTGATATCCTCAAGAATAACCGAATTGATATTGCAGTGACATTACCCTGCGACAGGATCAAGGCGTTGCTTCCTCTTATTGCAGGAAACATAAAGACTATTCCGCTGACCCGTGAAGAGAATGGTACAGGGATTTGCGCAGGCGCGTATTTTGGCGGGGGGCGCCCGGTCATGGTTATCCAGAGCACAGGCATAGGGAACATGATAAATGCTCTTCTTTCACTTAATCTCACGTATGGCATCCCGCTTCCAATTATCGCTAGCTGGCGGGGTGTTTATAAAGAATCGATAGAAGCCCAGTGGCAATTTGGAAAAAAATTGCCGGCGATACTTGAAGCCTGCGGATTAAGATTCACTATCATCGAATCATTAAGTGAAATCGCCAGAGTGGATGAAGCCATCAAAGAATCATTCGGCGGCTCTCATCCACATGTTATCCTGATCTCCCCCGCTGTCTGGGAGGGCTCAACAAGTGATATTCCATTTCCGTCAGAGATAGGCGCCAGGAATATCGATTTGACATTCAGTGGAACTATTCTGAAGCCGGTTCTGGCAAGATATGAAGCAATAAAGGTGATCGCTGAAAATGTTGCGGATAATATCATTATCGCAAACCTTGGTATCCCATCGAAGGAATTATTTGAAATAAAAGACAGGGATCTTAATTTTTACATGCTTGGTTCGATGGGGCTTGCATCATCCATCGGTCTTGGCCTGGCGCTCGTTCAAAAAAAGCATGTTTATGTGATTGATGGCGACGGAAGCCTTCTCATGAATCCAAATGCGATGATCAGTGTGGGCGCCCTGGGTCCACAAAACCTTACGATTATTGCGATTGACAATGCTGCCTACGGTTCAACCGGGAACCAGGAAACATGCACACAAAGCCAGATTGACCTTGAACTCCTTGCAAAAGGTTGTGGAATGGCAGATACCATAAAAGTGCATACCAGGGATGAATTGAAAAAAGCAATGATAAAAAAAACCGGTTTTATTCATGTGATTACAAAGCCGATAAATGCAAAATGCCCGGAGATTCCTCTTTCAGCGAAGGATATCAGGGACAGGTTTATGGGAGCATTGAAGGAATAAGATAAATGAGATTTCGGGTCATGGATGACGGATCATACTTGAATTCGTCACTCACGGCTAAATGATGCGAATTTTATTAGTTATATACAATTTGCCAGATTTTTACCTCGGCAATTTCAGACTATAATTAGCATCTTCGATTATTTTCTCCTCATCAAGCACCATGACTTCATAATCTTGCATAAGCACTTTCCCATCGACTATCGTAGTTCTCACATAGCATCCAGATGCCCCATTCACAAGTGCTGTTACAAGATCGGATGATACGAATTGCGGTTTCTTAATATCAACAATAATTATATCAGCAAGACATCCCTCTTTTAGCATTCCGGCATTAATTCCCAGCGCCTTTGCTCCATTAACTGTAGCCATTCCGAGTATGACTGACGCGGGCATGCCGCGCGGATTCTTGAGCTTATGAAGCATCTGGGCCGCCCTCATCTCTTTCCAAATATCAAGACTTCCCCCGGATGCGGCGCCATCTGTACCTAATGCCACATTTATTCCCTTTCCAAGCATTTCAGGAACGCGCGCGACCCCGGCGCCAAGAGAAATATTGCTTGTTGGGCAGTGGACAACGTTCACATTCTTATTTATAAGTATCTCAATGTCATCATCCGATAACCATATGCAGTGCGCTGCAAGCGTATCAGGTCCAAGCATATCGATTCTGTTCAGGAGATTTACGGAGCACATATTATAATGTGATTTCATAAAATCCAGTTCATCTTCAGTTTCAAGCACGTGGATATGAATCCGGGCGGCATCCTTTCTGGCAAGATCCCTTACTTTTTCCAGGAAATCCTTTGAGCAGGAAGCCGCTGAATGAGGCGCATACATTGTTGTGATCCTGCCGTTTGCAGCGCCATTCCAAAACCGGTTGAATTTCTCCCTGGTCTTGAGTTTTGTTTCAGGTTCTTCATTTATTCCCTCGATCATCCCATATCCCAGCGCGGCTCTTATTCCTGTTTTCTCAACGGCGCAAGCCACTTCATCCATGTGTATATACATATCGGCAAAAGAGGTTGTTCCCGATCGTATCATTTCAAGAATACCAAGGTATGCGCCGGCCCTGACATCAACAGGTGTGAGTTCTTTCTCAGCTTCCTGGATCTTTTTAATCCAATCCCTGTAAGGAAGGTCACAGGCATATCCCCTGAAAAGGGTCATAGCAAGATGTGTATGTGCATTGATAAGTCCCGGCATGACAAGGCAGCCCTTCGCATCGATTATTTTTTCCGCCTCTTCGTGTTTATCGTTCCCGATGGATGTTATCAAACCATTATTTACAACTATATCACACTTTTCAGGAATTTTATCGCTCCTGGTTAGCACAGTTCCACCTTTTATGATCAGGTCTGCCATCCGGTAACAATATCAGTTATTATGAGATAAGTATTCCGAGGTAATATTTATCATCCGATACAAACAATCTAATCCTCTATGTTTGGCTGGACCGGAAAAACCATAACAATAGACTTAACAAACCTCAAGATCAAAAAAACAAAAAGCGATATAAACAATCTCCATACTTATATTGGTGGAAGGGGTCTTGGCGTTAAATTATATGCCGATATGATGAAACCTGGTATTGATCCATTATCGCCTGAAAATATACTTATTTTAACGACCGGTCCGCTCACGGGCACAACTGCGCCATTATCTGGCAGGCATGTCATGGTTTCTAAATCCCCTCTTACCGGAACGATATTCGATTCAAGTAGCGGGGGCTTCTTCGGGAAAGAATTGAAATTCTCAGGCATCGATGTGCTTTTAATAAAAGGCGCCTCGGATGACCCGGTATATATTTCCATACAGGATGATGATATCGAAATACATCGTGCGAACAATATCTGGGGAGAAAATGTCCGCAAATGTACTGATATGCTTTCAAACAAGGGACGTGTAGCCTGTATCGGGCGCGCTGGCGAGAGGCTAATTCCTCTGGCAAATGTGATGAATGATTATTTCCATGCCTGCGGACGCGGTGGTCTTGGCGCGGTCATGGGTTCGAAAAAATTAAAAGCGATCGTGGTAAAAGGCAGCACAAAACCTTTGATCGCAGATGAGACCCGATTCAAAAAACTTAGGTCCGAGGCTTTGGATTCGATAAATAAAGGTTCAGCCGGTCTATCCATGTATGGTACTTCCGCACTTTTGAACCTGATGAACCACATGAAAATCCTCCCCTCAGGGAATTTCAGGAAAAATGAATTCAATGATGCTTTCAAAATTTCAGGGGAATTCATAAAAGAGAATTTTGATATTAGAGGGCATACATGTTACAATTGCAGTATTGCATGCAAGCATATAATTAAAAGCGGAGCATTTGCCGGGTATGAAATACCGGAATATGAGACCTTATGGGCATTTGGCCCGGATAATAACAATCCGGATATTGAAAAGATAATCAAGGTCAATCGACTTTGCAATGATTATGGGATAGATACGATCTCAGCGGGTTCTACGATCGCTGCTTATTCTGAATTAATGGGTGATGATATAAAAGACCTGGAAGAATATGTAAAACAAATCGGAGAGGGCTCAGCAAAAGGAAAAGAACTTGGAAAAGGTTCAAAAGCGCTTTCAAAATCTCATAAAAAGGACGTTTCTATGCAATCCAAAGGGCTTGAGCTACCAGGTTATGATCCGCGTGGCCTTATGGGAATGGCTCTTGCTTATGCAACTTCTAATCGCGGCGGATGCCACCTCAAGGCTTATATGGCGGCGCCTGAAGTTCTTGGAAAACCGGAAAGGATTGACCGCCTTACTTTTTCAGGAAAGGCTCAACTTGTTAAAATATACCAGGATGAAACGGCGGCTCTTGATTCACTGGTTTTGTGTAAGTTTGCATCATTTTCAGTCCGGAAAGAATTATTCGCAGAAATATTAAGTGCTGCTACAGGTGTTGAGTATTCAACAGATGAGTATTTGAAATGTGGCGAGAGGATATGGAACCTTGAAAGGTTTTTTAATATAAAGGCAGGTTTATCAAGGAAAGATGATACACTGCCGGGCAGGTTTTTCGAAGAGGGAGGAATTGACAGGGCAATGTTTGAGAAGGCGCTTGATGAATATTATCATTTAAGGGGTTGGGATGGTGCTTTATCTAAAATATAAATACATTAGTTTGAGGTCCCTTTCACTTTTACAGGAAAAGGATCCACATTGTCTGGAATTCCATCACCATCAGTGTCTGCGTTTCCTGGGTCTGTCCCAATCTCTATTTCCTCGAAATACCGCAGGCCATCATTGTCGTCATCCGAAAGATCTCTCTGGGAGTATATGCGCCGATTCTCAATTACTAAACTAAGGGGTATATCTTTACCCCCAATAATTCCACGGTAAAGAGTGTATTGATAAATATATTTTCCACTGGCCGGAGGTGTAGTTGACTTTAAATTAATTAATTTAATAGTGGCATTGTTCAATTTGAAATCATAAAAAGCAACAACATGCGAATCACGTTTCACTTCGATCATGAAATTGGAAACATTGCCAAGATTCCTTACAATAACTTCAAAATTTTCAGGTTGGCCTTCTATAAGAAAATCAGGTGTAGCATGTCCTTTTATGATTTCCCCGTTAATATTTTCATCTTCCAGTAAATTGTTAATATCAGAAATCATAAAAAAAATGACCACAATTATCAATATTATTCCAATGATCTTTAACACCATAATTATCATTATAACAAGTATATGCTTAAATTGATCTGACGTTAGCATAAACCTTTTTATCAACAAAAGAAGCTGTAAAATCCTGATATTTATAACCGATTTTTATCGGAACTATTCTTCACTTCATTCATATTTTCCTTACATACATATTTCTTCATTTCTCAACTGTTGCTTTTTTGCACAACATTTAAGTACTTAAGTGATAATAATGATTATTGTGCAAAACTTGCACAATATGGCGGCGATAAAATGACACACAACATTAATAATGAAACAAACTCGGACCTTATCAAACTCTTGTTCTATTATATTATAAAACGGATCAAAACACCGCAAATCCTTTCCATCCTTGCATTGCTGACATTTGGCCTGGGAGACGCTCTTACCGGCGCTATCATGATGGATACAAGAGGCATAAATGGAGAAGCAAATTCCATTGTAGCTTATATTTATTCAAACAACGGTCTTGCCGGGCTAATTGCTGCAAAGATATCATTTACCCTTATACTAATTTTTGCAGCATTCCTGATCTACTGGAATTCCAATGGAAAAAGCTACTGGATGGTCAATGGATTTCTTATTTCACTAATAATATTTGGTGCAATGGCAACTATATCAAATATCCAGGCATCACTTGGACTTTCTTTCATGAGTCCATCAAAGATAATGTTAATCTTCTTTGGTATAATATTGGTCCTTGTTGAGACTGGAGACATAATAGACAGCCGAATAGCCAAAAACCGGATGAATGGCGCCTCAATTAGAAAGTTCGCCTGGCAAAATCATACTATGGCAAAATAAGCCAGAACATTATTTATTTTTTCCATGCAAAGGTTGACTTTTCTTTCCTTATATCTTTAGTAATATCTTCTTTTAATCGTTTCTTAAGCTGGGCGAGAACCGGGTCTAATATTTCATGTAACATTCCTTTTTTTTGCACAGCAAAAAATTCACTTGTTATTGGTTCCCGCTTCTTTATTCCTATAATTGGCAGGCTTCCAGATGTTGCATATAAAGCCCACAGGTAATACGTGAAGGTGTATAATCCAACAAATAAATATATCATAGCCAGTAATACGTTATAATTCAAGAGATTTGTCAATAGCATGACAAAAACGGGTACCACTAATATTGGAAAAAAAACCATCCCCCATGCCACTGAGTCTTTCCATAAATTATATTCATTAGTAATAAATCCCCACCACATTATAAATATCAATAGAACTGTGTAATTCGTTAAACCAAGCAACTGGAAATTGATCAAAAATATAAATATGGCCATGGTGACAGTTAGTAAGAAAATTGTTTTTATAGCAAATTTTATTGATGTTCCAACCGCGATCGGCTCATCCATAAATTCACGAGATTTTACTTCCCTGCTGTAACCTTGTTTTAGAACATTCTGGACTTTTAGATCCATATTTTCCAGGCGGTCAAGAATCATATTCGTATCAATCTGGGATTTGGCAATATTTTCGATCAATGGACGTAATCTTAAATACACACCTTCCTGAAAAGCCGTATCTATCAAAACATCGGCAATAATTCTTCTTTTAAAAGTCTTGACAATAAAATAGATCGCTCCAATAGATATGAAATCGATAATCAGATCTATCAAAGCATATACATAATTAGATTTGATAAAAAGGTCAATATAAAAGGAATAATCTGAAATTGCCATTATCAATATCGAAATGAGCAAAGCGCAGATCATGCCGATTTTTTCAAAATATGATAACTTCTGGATAGGTACTGAAGATATATCCTCTTTTGTATCCACTAATGGATTCTTCATATGATCAAGGATATTGTTGCGTTCCGTTAACATATATTATTACCTGGGGTTCGGTATACAATTTAAAGTGTAATGAATCATTCGGAACAGGATTCCCCGTATTTTTGCAGGCCATGCAGAAATACCCCCTGATGAATGCGGGTTTCGAACTTATAGAATTTTCAATATTCCCCATGCTATTACTATTGTATGGGGGAGTCTTCAACCCCCCATTGATGTCAACAAAAAGATTTCCTGATTTGCCATGGCAATCCATGCATGATATTGTCATGGAACTGTGGATTGGCAAATTGAATGGATTGGCCGGATAAGGTGATATCCCGATGTTATCCTGGGTTATGGGTTCATGACAGGATCGGCAATAGGAATTCAGATCAGGATAAGCCGTATAACTATGGTTTTTCCCCCATTGTTCATTAGAATGTCCCCCTGCCATAACCGCTATCTTAATATCTTCATGACATGAAATACAATTAACATCAGTCATACCCAGATTAATATTGTGCAGTTTCCCATCGAGATTCGTAGTATTATTTACTTCATTTACTATTTTCATTTGTCCTAATACAAGATTACTTATCGTCCACGTTCCTGATGAATTTATTACATCCCATTCTATAAATTCCGGTCTTGAAATATTCATATTAGTATTAAAAGCACTATGGCAGGATACACAGGCCTCATTCTCACCTTCCATCAGAGGATTTGTCATTGCGCCACTGACAAAAGGATTATGGGATTCTGCATTTGTTATGTTTTCCCCGAATACTCTTGCTAAAGGGGTCATAAAGGTATTATTATTTAAATCCGTTACAATGCGCAAAGGGAGAGCATGGCAATCAAGGCATTGGGAGCTTTTAGCATCGTGGGTCTGGTTAGAGGATGAATTTAAATAATGACAATTTTCACATGAAAAATAGGTATGATGTGATGATGAATCCAATTCCTGTTTAATATCAGGATGACATTTTAGACAATTGGACGTCCCTATATCATACATTGTGTGCTCCCCGGAAAAAAGCGAATAAACAGTAGGCAAAACCAATATCGATGCCACTGCTAATGCCATGATGAGAAATAGGTGCCTTTGTTCCATGTCTTATACATACCTTGTAAACCTTATCTATTTTGCCATGATTTTTTCCTGAATGTTAGGGCAATATATAAAATCACACATATAACTACAATAACATATCCGTAAATCTTTATTACCTGGAAAAACAGGAAATAAGCGCGATAATCACTTCCAAAAAAAGCCACATTCTGGGTCTTTTTATCTACTATGAAAAATCTTCCATATCTTTTTATTACTATTGGTTTTCCCTGGATCATAACAGCTTTTCCAAGAACATCCTTTTCATCGATTTTCCAGCTATCCATCACACCTGTAAAATCCCCTGCTGTCCTTATTATACCCCTGTCAATAAGAACGATCCTGTGCGTGGTCGGCCTTAAAGTAAAGGGTTCTACGAACATTATTATATCACCTATTTTATATGAATGGTCAATATTTTGTATTAAGACAAGGTCATCTTTTTCAAACGTCGTTCTCATACTATCTGAGACAACAGCAGTAAAAAAGATCATTCTTGAAGCAAGAATGAATAGTATTAGTGAAAAAGTGGCGAAGATGATTACTTCTTTAAGTATCATCTTTTGAGAATCGCCAGGTGTTTCGGAAACTTTTTTTACGTAAATATTAACTTGAAGATTCCTGTCATATGATGAAAAATGCTGTTTGATAGGTTTAAAAAAGTTTCTGTTGAGTATTACGTTTCTAAATATAATTAAAAATATCAATAGAAATATGAGAAATAAAAGTTCATTAATTGATAATAACATTAAAAAAAAAATAAAAGGAAAAAACTTCCTTTTATTTTACAAATTTCTTATGGGACTACTGCTCCGTTTCCGTTGCCATTCGATGTTACCGAGGTTGTTTTAACACCTGAAGCTGCGAAATTGTCAACGGTCCATGTTCCAGTTGTGCTTACTGCCGCATTAAAGCTCAAGTTGGTTGGTTTGTTCCATGTGATGTCTACTGCTACGTGAGTATGACATCCAACACATGCTTCATTGGCTCCCTTTAATAAAGCCGCACTGCTTGCATTGTTTACAAATTCAGTATGTGCTTCATTTGTACCAATGAAAATCGATGTTGCTTCCGGGGCACCTGTGTAGTGGTATGTTCCGGTAAGATTTGCTGTCATGCCATGGCAGTCCATACATGCTGGGGCTGCTGCTGCATGAATCGTTCCTGTTCCACCAACTACGTCGCCTTTTGCCAATTGTGAAACAACGTGGCATTCTTCACAGCCAGTATTCTTGTGAACTGCATTTTCTGCAGATTCTATCTGCTGCGCCACATCCACGTGGCATTTCATGCAGGGTACACCATATTTACCCGATGAATTGCCCTGATCGATTCCATACCATGTATGCTGATCTGCGAATAATGCCAATGTTTCTGGCAAGGCTATCAGACCAACAGCAAGTATTGCTATTCCTAAAATAACCATTTTGTTTGTCATTTCTATTTTCACATCCTTTCCTACCCAGTACTAATTCTACCCAATTAGGGTCTAATTTGGGTATAATTAGAAATTCTCATTACATGACTTTCGGACAAACTCAATTTTACAACTGATTAAATTAGACAACATTTAAGTATAAGTAGAAATATATAATCGGTTTAATGACTGAAAAAAATCGTATTGAAAAAATAATTCACA
>Ga0172375_10004291_pt1 | contig 21140 bp, 30 predicted proteins | sample LakKiv1m_FD_114537 | JGI IMG/M metagenome (GOLD analysis project Ga0172375, IMG submission 114537) | Freshwater microbial communities from Kabuno Bay, South-Kivu, Congo - kab_092012_11.1m | ecosystem: Environmental > Aquatic > Freshwater > Lake | place: Democratic Republic of the Congo...
AGGGTCTTCAACCGGTCCAGCCGGGCACAGGCAGGCAGTCCGCTGAGGTCAGCCGGAGGCTCGAGGGGCAGCTGCTTCATCGCTCCTCCCATGCGCGCTTCCTGTTGCGGGCGTGCTCCAAGGAGATCGGGCCGTGTGCGGACAGGTTGCTCATGTTGGCGCCCGCGTCCATCAGGCACTGCTCGGCCTCCTCCAGGCCGGCCTCCAGGGCAAGGCCCCGGTAGTCGCTGTAGCCCTCGTACGGGTCCCCGGCGTCATTGAACTCCTCGGCGACCACCTCGAAGCAATAGGCGTCGCCATCCGGATCCTCGTAGAAGCCGGCCCCGACATTCGGGCTGCCACCCCTGGCCTCGTGCCTGAACCCATACCAGTAGATGTGCCCGGCACAGTAGACGGCGAGCATCCCGTCGTTCTCCACCCACTCCCCGCTCCACTGCTTCAGGGCCTTGACCAGGTCTCGGGTCGTGCCGGCCGTCTTCGCGTCAGTCACCAGCGGCAGCGAGAGCAGAGACAGCTGTTGCATCAGGCCTCCCTCGGGTCCCCGACGAAGCCCCAGTCGTCGCAGCTCATGCCGGCCGCCGGGTCCTCGTCGTCGCCCATGTCCGCGGCGTCCTTCTGGGCCAGCTCCAGGCTGTCCAGGCCGCGGTTGAAGATGTCCTCGATGAGGTTCTGGGCCGACTCCTGATTCGTGGCGTCCTTCACGACGCACTTCATGTACACGACGTGCGTGGTCGTCGCGGCCGTGGCCCCGCACTCCGCGCACTCCAGCTCCGGGTTGTCGGTGCAGTCGCCCCACAGGTTCTCGGGAGCGATGTCCGAGACCGGGTTCTGGAGAATGCGCTCCTTCACCCAGTCCATGCAGAGGCAGCTCTCGCAGAGCGCCGTCTCGGGCGCGGCCGTGCCCTGCCGCGTCGTCCTTGCGAAGATCTTCACGTACCCTCCTACTTCGGAGCGAGCACGTCGAGCAAGTCATGGGTCAGTTCCACCCTGGCCTGCTCGCGAGCCATGTAGAACTCCGCGTTCGCCACCACCGGGCTCACGGAGATGACCCCCTTCAACTGGAGGATGGCCTTCCGAGTGCTCTCGACGTCATCCTCTCGAACGGGAGTCTCCAGGGTCACGATGAATCCAGCCAACCTGTCGGTCATGCTCACCTCTCGCAGAGCGCAGCGCTCTCCACGCCGGTCAGCCCCTCGATGCCCGGGGAGTTCGCGTTGCCCGGGTCGAACCACCCGCGCTGCTCCTTCAGGAACTCGTCCATGGTCCAGCCCTGCACCTCGCCCGACTGCATCTGCTTCAGCAGGCGGTCGTACAGCACGAGGCCGCATGCGTTGCTGAGGTTGAGGCAGTGGGCCGTGGGGATGGCCACGAAGTGGTGCGCCATCGCCCTGTAGACCTGGGGGACGCTGCCGTCCTCCGGGCCGAAGATGTAGACGGGATTCTTGGGGTGCGGGAAGTGCGGAAGCAGCTGCGTCCCGGGCACCAGCTCGACGACCACGGGGGTGTGCCCCTCAAAGCCATCCAGAGGGCGTTCCTGGTTCGCGTAGACCCGCACGTCCGCGTACCCCTTCATGCGCTCCTCCCGTGGCAGCCTCTGGCCCTTGGAGGAATCCAGCGTGACCCTGTGGCCGGTCCACAACAGGCTCTTCACGCCGAAGCACGAGCACATGCGGAGCACTCCGCCGACGTTGTAGCTGTACTTGGGGTTGACGAGGATGACCGCAGGGGTCTCGGGGTGCTTCGGCATCATTCGTCCCTCGGCGGGAACACCGTCCCGCATTCGCCGCGGCACACCAGCCTGCCCTCCTCGAGCCCCAGCGTGCCGTTGTGGCAGTTCGGGCACTCGCCCTCTTCCTCCGGCTCGGGCTCCTCGACGCCGGCGGGCAGCAGCTCCAGCTTGCTCGACTCCATCTCGGCGTCGTGCTGGCACTCCCACTTGTGCCCGTCCGGGCACTGCTCGGACCAGAAGTAGGTGGTGGTCCCGGTGTCAGGGTAATCCTCCACCTTCGTCATCGGCTTGCCGTCGAACGGGCAGAACATGGTCAATCCTCCGGGTAGACCTCGGTGTCCACGTAGTCCACGATGCTGATGCCGACGCTCTCCAGCTCCGCCTGGCCGGAGAGGTCGAGGTACTGCGGCTCGTCGTGCTCCTCGCCGTCCGGCGGCGGGGTCTGCTCCTCGAACGCCAGGACGGGCCGGTACTCCTTCGCGCCATCTTGGGTTCGGAACCCCACGACGTTCTGGCCGGTGAAGTCCGTGATCTCCTCGAGCGCGCCGCTGACGAGGACGACGACCTTGAGCGTGATGGTGTACTGCCGCTCTGCCATCACCAGCCCTCCTGCCAGAAGAGCACGGGGTCGCCGGCGTCGCTGCCCTCGGTGTCCCGGTAGACGATCGCCCAGTTGTGGCCGACCTTCTCCAGCGTGTCGTTGCAGACGATGGGCTCGTACCCGGCGGCCTTGCACTCGTAGTACGCCTTGGAGACGTTCGGGGGCAGCTCGTCCTCGATGTCGCCAGGGGAGTTCAGGGTGTTGCCGAGGCCCTCCTCGACCTCGATCCTGGACTCGAGCCACTCGCTCGGGTCGTGCCAGTACTCCGTGCCGGCGAACTCCACCGGCTTGGGCTCGCCCTTCAGCTGCTCCCACGTGATCTCGTGGGTCTCGTGCATGACGCACGTGTGCTTGAGGCTCGCCTCCCAGCGAACCCCGGTGTCGCTCACGACCAGCGTGACGACGCCCATGCGAATGGGGCCTTCTGCGTAGTCGACGTCGTTGTCGGGCAGCTCGACCCCGCGGCTGCTGCCGTCCTCGACGAGATCGACCAAGGTGTCATGCGGCTGCTCGCCGTCCGCCACCAGGCGGTCGTTGATGGACTCGAAGAACCCGATCCAGTGCCCCTGGAAGTTGACGGACACCAGCCCCGGCTCGACCTCGCTCGCGTGCCGGAAGAGGCGCTCGTACCGGAGCAGTTCGGCGATGGCCTCCGGCCCGAGGGTCGCCACGGCGCAATGAACCTGGGGGAAGTCCTCCGAGGAGAACGTCCCCAGCATGAACCTTCGCATGTGCCTCCTGTCAGGCCTGTTCCCAGCGGTGCGTCCGCTCGTACTTGGCCCGCCTGAGCTGCTCCAGGGTGTTCTCGAACTCCAGGTTCTCGGCCTGGGACGGAGACCGCATCGTGTCCCCGTCCACGACCCCGACCAACACGTAGGGGAACAGCTTCGTCTTCAGCTTGCGGTTGTGCATCGCAGCGGCCAGGTGCATGGGGCTGTCCCCGACCACCAGGCCGACGCGCTCGTGCAGGGTGGCCACGCCGGGCCCCCAGTCGAGCCGCTCGACAGCCCCCAGGTAGACGTGCCTGCCCGTCGTGTCGATGACCTTGTTCCCGGCTCGGATGATCATCACAGCTCCCCGTAGGTCTTGACGAACTCGTCCGCGGTCAGGCGTTCGTCGTCGTCCATCTGCCCGTTGTTGAACGCGTCGAGCAGGCCGGCCATGTTGTGGCAGTCCGCATAGAGCGTCCGCAAGGCCGCCGCGAAGTCGAACATCAGCGCGTCGTCCACGCTGTCCAGCACCCGGATGGCGCTCTCGTGGACATCGTGCATCCCGCTCTCGTTCGAGAGCACCCGGAACGTCCTGCGCCCAGGCAGGTCCTGGTCCTGGGCCAGGAGGACGCCGTAGGAGAGCGAGCCGTCCACCTTGATCTGCACGACGTCACCGATCTTCGGAGCCTTCTCCTTCATCATCACCTCGCTGAGACGACGCGCAGACCGAGCTCCCTCGCCCGGGCCACCACGTCCTCGTGTTCCTTTTTCGTGGGTCGCCTCGCGATGTCCACCACCGCGGGGTCGTTGGGCTCCTTCAAGGTCGGCCGGTAGGTCGACATGATGGACACGGCCGTGCCCGGGAACTGGCTCGCCAGCCACGACATCACGGCGTAGGCGTCCGCCGTGGCACCCGGCATCACCAGGTGACGCACGAGGAGGCCGCGGCGCGCGATCCCGTCCGGGTCGATGACCAGGTCACCCACCTGACGGTGCATCTCCCGAATGGCCTCCCGGGCCATGGACGGGTAGAAGTGGGTCTTGAACCACTTCCAGCTCTTGTCGTTGCTCATCGTCTTCAGGTCGGGCAGGTACACGCCCACCATGCCATCGACGTGCCGGAGCGCCGGCACGCTGTCGTAGCCGGAGGAGTTGTAGACCACCGGCACGGTGAGCCCGCGCAGCTTGGCCTGGCTCCAGGCCTCGTAGATCTGCGGCAGCACGTGGGACGGCGTGACGAGGTTCACGTTCACGCAGCCCGCGGCCTGGAGCTCCAGCATGACGGACGCCAGCTGCTCGGGCGTGAACTTGGAACCCTCCGCAGCATGGGAGATCTCCTGGCTGTGGCAGAACACGCACCCCAGGCTGCACCCGGAGAAGAAGATGGTGCCGGAACCCGTCGTACCGGTGATGCAGGCCTCCTCCCCCTTGTGCGGGTAGTAGCCGGCCACCCGCACGTGCTCGCCGACCCGGCACGGGGTCAGCTTGCGATTCAGCCTGTCCGTCTCGCAGGACTTCGGGCAGGCCGTGCACTTGGTCATGTCCAGGGGCGAGTCGCTCACTTCCCTGCCTCCTCCCCGACGTCGGGTACCTCAGCGACGTTCGCATAGCTCAACGTGTTGCAGCCGCACACCGAGCACGTCGTGCTGGTGAACCCGACCCACTGCTTCACGGTGGTCCCGACGGGAACTGCGTAGGTGCGGTACTTGTGGCAGTTGGCGCACCAGATGGACACCAGGTAGGTCTTCTCCTTGTCGGCCACGTGCCTCTCCTTCTCGTCAGCCTGGATGGTCACCCAGCCGACACTCGCGCAGATCTTGAGGACGCCGTCCGGCCGCTCCACCACGTCACCTACCGAGGTGGAGCGGCATCCCTCACCAGCGAACCTGCGGACGACACCGGTGTTCGACCACCAGTACTCGTCGACGGTGTTGGTCCTCTCGTACGCCCAGTCCTCCGGGCTCTTCCCGTCGGGAATCTCCACCTCGGCCACCAGGTCGTAGTGGCCCGGAAAGAGGATGCTGCTCCAGTCGCCCATGATGGCAGCTGGGAACACCTCGCGCTTCGCGTGGTAGACCCTGGCCGTTGCCATCAGTCCTCCTTGCCCTCCTCGTCCCCGTCTTCCCACGTCATCTCATTGAAGAAGTCGGGGTCGGAGTTGAACTTCTCCAGCTCGGAGCGCATCTCCTCCTCGGTCAGCTTCGCGTTGACCTCGGTCTGCATGAACCCGCCGACGCAGTCGCCGGTGTCGATCATCTCCGCGATCGTCGGCAGGTCCAGCCCCTCGATGGGCAGGATGCGGTCGGACAGCACGGTCACCACGAAGGTGTTCCGGAAGCGCTTGCCCTCGCCGTCGATGATGGAGCGGACCCTCTCCGGGGTCAGCAGGTTGAACCCGGCCTGGACGACCGCCATGTCCACGCACCCGGAGTCCTCCAGGTCGCGCCACAGGCCGCCGGAGATCTCGACCAGCTCACCGTCCCGCCGCTTGAACACGGCGGACGTGGTCTGGAGGTCGGCCTCTCCCTCCGGGTACTCGACCCCCAAGTTCGAGAACCTGGGGGCCAGCTCGCCCTTTTCGAGCGGGTGCATCAGGTACGTGTGCACGATGACCTTGTCGTCGGCCGTGTGCAACGTGATGGTCAGCTTCACGGGGTCCGTCACGGTTCCTCCTACAGATCCAGCCTGCGCATGGTCACGCGCGTGGCCTCCTTCGCCTTCACCTCGGGGCCTGCGATCTCCAACTTCTCGGCCCTGGCCTTCGCCCGAGCGGCCTTGAGCTCCTCGGCGATCTTCTTCTCCTCGGCCGACTTCGTCCGCCGCGCGAGCTTCTCCTGCCTCGGGCGGACGTACCGGTCGTCGATGTACAGCTCCAGCTTGGACCAGAACGTGGCCGGCTCGTCGCTGTTCTCGAACGTGATCCCGGTCCAGTCCACGTGGGGCCCGGCGTGCCCGACTCCATCGTGGTGCACGCAGCAGCAGTCCCGGTCGTAGCCCAGCTCGCGCTCCTCGTGGGTGTAGGGGTGCACGTACTTGGACCCCTTCGGAATCCTGAAGATGACCGGGCAGGCCCTCCTTTTCATGCCAGCAACCATGACCGCACGAACGAGCTTGTTCCACTCGAACCCGCAGAGCCGGCTGACGACTCCGGACGCCTTCTCGTCGCCCCTGGGCCGGTACTTGAACCGAACCTTCAAGCGCATCGTGACCGACCCGATGTAGGGGATGACCACCCGGTCGTCACCCCTCTCCCCGGTGGTCTTCGCAAGCCTCTGCCAGATGATCCGGCCGGCCTGCTCCAGGATCGCGTCCTCCTCTTCGGCACTCCCCTCGAACGGCGGCGGGGCGATGTACTTCCTCTTCCCCATCAGTCCACCTCGAGTCGGCCCAGGGTCCTCTTCATGGACTCCCGGACGTTCTTGGGCTCGGCCACCTTCCGAACCCGGGGGGCCGCTGCCTTCTTCGCGTACTCCTGGTCGTCCATCTGTCGATCCACGGGGTCGGACGTGTCCGCCGGCGGCACGTACTCCGGTGATCTGGACTCCGCAGCAGCGTCCAGGCGCTCCTGCCTCCAGTCCAAGGCGTGCCTGATCCTGCTCTGAACCTGCGCGGCAGAGAGCCGGTGCTCCTCGGCAAGCGGCTTGCCGTAGTAGTCGAGGCATGCACCGGAGTGACCGGCCCCATCCGGGTGGCAGCACGGCATCAGGTAGTCGTGCGTGTCCCCCTTGCGGTACTGCCGCATGTAGTCCGGGGCCGGCCTGTTCGTCTTGGCGTACATGGCCATCCGGATGGAGTGGTGGCTGTAAGCGTGCGGGCAGGCCGGAACCGACAGCTGATTGGTGAAGTTCCGCCTGGTGTTGGCGTTCAGCTCCAGCTTCAGCTTGAACAGCAGCCTCCGATCCGCCAGGGGGCGATCGAAGTACATCTCGTTGCTGCGGACGTCCAGAACGATGTCGCCGACGAGCGGCAGGGTCGAAACCCGCACGCGCCGACGAACCCGATCGAGGATGACCCGACCGGCCAGTTCGAGGATCTCCATCTCCTCGGCTTCGGTGAGCCCCATGGGCTCGGGAAGGGCCCACTTCGCCCTCTTCACTCGCGGGGCCATCACACCTCCTGTGCAGATTCAGCTGTTGGCCGCTTCGTGTGCCTCGAGGAACTTGTCCTTGGCCATGTCCTGGTTCGCAACGACGGTCGCCAGGAAGGCGATCGCCAGCATCTCGATCTCGTCCTTCCTGAGCGAGTGCAGCACCTTCATCGCGTGGTCTTCGGGGTCGACGAGCTCGGCCGCTGCCGTCTTGACCCTCTCCCACTGCTTCAGGCCCTTCTTCTCGACCTGCGCCAATCGCTCCGCCTCGGCGGCGTCCTTCTGCCGCTTCTTCCGGAAAGCCATCAGGTCGTAGACCCTCTGGTCCTCCATCTCCTCGTCCATCAGTTGACCTCCTCGGGCCTGGAACTGGAAGATGGGCAGGTTGCCCGCTCGGAGCATCCGGCGCAGTTGCCGTCGGAGTTCAGCTTCTGGAGCAGCAACGCCTCCACCTGGGCTCTGACAACCTGGCTTCCGGTCAGGCTGCCGCACATGTCGGCCAGCACCACCACCGCGATGTTCGGAGGGATGCTGGCGTGTACCGTCATCTCGTTGTTCGAGCCGGCGGCGAACAGGTAGAAGTCCACCTTCGTGTACCGGCGCAGCAGCCTGAAGAGGTGCGCCAGCACTTCGCCCAAGTCCTGCCTGGGCTTGATCAGGCCGTACACCTGGCGAGCCACGTTGAACGCTGTCATCTCCACCCCTGAAAGGCATGAAAGTCGAGCACAGTCGGAAGTTTCCGGCAACCGACTTATACCCACGAGCGCCCGGTTGTGCCGCTACTTTTCGAGGGTCAGAACCTCGGTCGCGTCTGCCATCTGGACGCGCTCGCCGGCAGCGGTCATCACCTTGTGCTCGGGTGTGCCCACCAGGCAAGTGTCCCCCAGAACGCGGTGCCTGTACACCAGGGTGCCGACCCGACCCGTTCCGTCAGGGTAGCGCTGGTACCTGGCGACCACCTGTCGGTAGACGAGCTGCTTCGTCGTGAAGTCGTAGGACAGCACCTTGACCGGAAGCCTGCTCTCCACGAGATCCCGGATGGAAACCGGGCCGTTCTCGGTCTCCACCTTGGTGTCCCCGATGAAGCACCAGCGGTCGCCCTTGATGCCGCCGGTCACCTTCTCGTCGAACAGGCCGCCAGCCTCCGGCTTCAGGTCCTTGGCGCGCAGCATCAGGGTCGGATCGGTCAGCTCCCCGTTGGACATCTTCTTGACGTCGTCGTCGGTGAGAGGCTGGAGCGAGAGCTGACCTCCGGACTTGTCGACGTTGACGCCCATGGAGGCCAGGAGAGCCAGGAACTTGCCGTAGGCGAACGACGGCTTCGGCTGCGGAATGGGCTCCCCGGACTGGATGGCCGACCAGACGTCGTCCTGCTTGGCGTCCGACTTCAGGGTGACGCCCTCCCGGATGAGGTTCGTGGCGCCGTGGCTCAGCAGGCCGTACAGGCCCAGCTCGCCCATGGACTGGCCGGAGCCGTGCCCGGAGCTCTTCGGAGCCATGTTGGCGTCGTAGTCGAAGCCGGGCCCTCCGCTGCGGGCAGCCAGTTTCTTCTCGGACTGGTGCACGTGCTTGATGGTGTACTGCCGGCCCACCAGCACCTTGCCGAAGCTCTTCCCGCTGACCGGATCGAGCACCTCTTCCTTGGCCTCGATGCCTTCAGCGCGGAGAGCAGCGTCCACCTGGGCCGTGTAGTCGCGCTCGTAGCTGTAGGGCTCGACGTAGACCTTCTTCTCCCCCTCCGCGGTCTTCACGGTCCGGTAGTGGCCCTTCACGTGCACCAGGCGCTTGCCTGCCTCGGGCTCGAAGCTGGAGACGGCGATCTGCTCCCCGGTCTTGTCGGCCACCTTGGCCAGGGAGGTTTCAAGAGGAGCCCCGACGTTGATGCGCGACGGGACGCCCAGCGGGTTCAGGATGATGTCCAGGGGCCCATCCGCGGTCCGCGGCATCTGGTCGTCCGGAAGCACGCTGTTGCCGCACCAGAGTGGCTTCCCGTTGCGACGCACGTAGATCAAGCCGGTACCCGAGACCATGACGCAGTGGACCTTTCCCTTGTACGGAACAGCGTAGTACGTCTCCTCCGGCGTGCCCACTCCGACTTCGTCGCGCTCCTGCCTCAACGAAAGCAAGTACTGCGGGTGCGCCTGCCCCTCGCGCGGCTTGAGCGGGTAGACCGTGGCGTACCCTCCGAGCAGCACCACGATGCGCTGCATGTCGTCTACCAGCCGCTTCGACGTCGTGTGCGCCGTCCAGTTGTGCCACTGCGTGTACCCGTGCCCGTCACCGGCCAGGTACGCCCAGAGCAGACGCGCCAACGCTTCATTCGGCGCGTCAAACAGACGTTCGGGCACGTACTTCTCATGCGAGAGCCCCAGGGGCAGCAGGTACGTGTACAGACCCTTGTGCGAGAACGTGTACTGCGACCCGGAGTAATGCCACCCGAAGCCCATCCGCGTCAGCAGGTCCTCGATCTGACGGCACGCGTCTGGGTTGACCTCCCGACTCTGGCTGATCTGCACCTTGTAGGACCGTACCCTGACCCCCTTCGCGCCGACCGAATCGGACTGGTACGCAGCCAGGCTGCCCTCGGCCAAGTACCAGCCCATGAAGCTGAAGAAGTCGAGGGTGTCGTACGTCAAAGCGCACTGCCTGCCGCGGCCGTTCTTCTGGACCGGCAGCGTGAAGCGGTCTCCGATCGACGCCTCCCGCACGAAGTGCGTCGCCACCTGGTGCGTAACGCGCTTCCCATGCACGTCGTCCGCACGGCGGACTCGGTAACAGGCCAGCGCGTCGCGGTAGTTTTCGATCCGGACGAACATCCTGTGGTTCGGCGTGACCAGGTAGTCCAGGTACTTGTGCTGGCACCCCAGCATCTCGCCGTCGTAGTCGTACGCCATCCGGGCGACCGGGCGCTCGAACCGAGCTGCACCGTCTTCGAGCATTACTGCAACGCGGTCCGTGTCAGCCAGCTGCTCGAACCGCTTCCACCCGCTGTCCGTGAAGATCTCCGTCTGGTCGTCGTAGCAGGCGACCACACCCTTGTTGCCGTGGCGCCCGGAGTTGCCGGAAAGGACGACCTTCCAGTTCCTCCGCACCACCAGGACGCCGTTCGGGACCGTGCAGCAGTAGACCTGCTCGAGCGACTCGCCGGTGGAGTCCCACCAGTCGTCCGGGCGCTTCGGGTTGGTGTTTGCCTCCACGGTGCATGGCGGCCGGAACGACGGGAACATGCGCAGCCGGATCTGGACCAGGCTGCCATCGGACGCAGGGCTGACGTCGAAGGCCAGCCGAGCTCGAACGCCCAGCTCGAGGTACCTATCCGCCAGCTCCCTCGGAACCTTGTGCACCAGGTAGACGGTGCCGCGCTGCTCCCCGGAGGTCACGTCGGCGCGCGTCTGGAAGATCCGCTTCAGGAACTTCCGCAGCTCGTCCGTCGGGAGGTCGTCCAGGAACCTCGGCAGGTCACCCTGCTTGAACGGCCTGAACAGCTTGTCGACGATGACCAGCCCGGGCCGGCCGACGTCTCCCAGGCGAAGCGTGTACTTCAGGTCGCACGCCTTCAAGGCCTCCACCAGCTCCTGGGAAGCCCTGGTGAACAGCGTGGAGTCTGCCCGGTAGACGTAGGACAGAACGGTCATGAACGGCCTGGCCGGCAGGGTCAGGCCGCGGTGCTGGATCCACTCCGGGATGCCGGCAGTCTTCGGATTCGCCGCGTAGACGGCGTAGCCCACGCGCTTTCCAACGATCCTCTTGGCAGGCAGCAGCTGGAACCGGTTCTGGCGGACCTCCTGGTGCTTCTTGCCGAACATCTTCACGAACATGTTGTGGTCCGGCGTCACCCGAAGATCGACATCCGCGGTCCGGACGCAGTACAGGTCCCCCTGGTAGCCGAAACGGACGAGACGCGTCGGCTTCTGCCACTCGACGTAGCCGTCCGCCGTGGAGCGCTTGTGGGAGGTGTCCTCCGGGGACTTGTAGGTGAGCACCTCGTCGTCCATGGTCAGCTGCACGAACGGCAGCCAGCCCCTACGAGTGAGCACCTCGGTCTGTCCGTCGTAGCAGAGCTTGTCGCCCACGCCGGCGGGCTCCTCGGACTCGATGTGCACCTGGATCCGATCCCCGCTGCGCACGACGCGGGTCACCTTCCCGGGGTACTGCGACTCCCACCGGATGGAGATGTCGGAAAACGGCCGGACCAGGGACTTGCCGATGCCCTTGACGAGCAGCTCCTCCTCGGTGGGCGTCCGCTTCTTCAGCGCGGCCACGAGGACGTCGTCCGGCTGGACGACCGTGCCCTCCTTGATCACGCCGTCGTCGTCCAGGATCTCCGCCTGCTTGTCCGTCATCCGGTCCCGGTAGAGGGCCCGGAACTTCCTCTTGTCGACGACCACGCCCTCCTCGAGATCCAGCGCCTCCTTGTACATGTGCTCGGAGGTCAGCTTCTCGGCGCAGCTCTCGGAGATGGCGATGGCATCGTCGTAGGTGTCCGAGAAGAACGGGAAGTACCCGACCTTCAGGTTGACGCCGAGAGCCAGCTGCCCGCCCTTCGTGTGCACCTCATCCGCGAGCAGGTCGCCCTGCTTCACGGTGTCGCCTGCCTTCACGGTGGGCTCGGACTGCAAGAAGGCGCTCTTCTCGTTGAGCGGGTAGTGGTCGTACAGAGGCTCCCTGTACAGCTTCCCGTCGGTGCCTCGAACGCTGATGTGGTCCTTGGCCACCCGGACGACCTTTCCGTCCACCGGTGCCTTGACGACGAAGTAGCCGCCGACCAGGTCCTCGAACGTCCTCGGACCGGTCTCCGAGCCCGTGGAGGACGCCACGAGCGGCTGCTCCCTGTGCTTGAGCGCCAGGGCCTGCTCCATGTGGTGCTCCGCGTACGAGACGCGGGGCCCGGAGTTCGACTGGAGGAACGGGATCAGGTTCGCGGCCACGGAGAACATGGCCTTGGACGTCGGGATGACGTAGTCCACGTCCTTCGCGTCCACCTGGACGACCTCGTTCTTGGCGTCCAGGGCGCTCACCTTCTTGGCAACCGGGATCATCTCCCCGTTCTTCGTCCGAATGAACTGGTCCGGGAACGCCACGACGACTCCGGCCAGCTCGGCAGCGGTCTTCTCTTCCAGCTTCCCGGTCTTGCGACTGCGCACCAGCGTGGTGGGCTCCCTGCCCTTCTTGCCGGCCGCCAGGGCCAGATGCAGCGAGATGCCGGTCTTCTGACCTTCCGGGGTGTGCAGCGGGTCCAGGAACCCGACGTGGCTGTTCTCGAGCATGCGGGCTTCCGTGGGCACGCCGTGGGCCGACTGGATGCCGCCCTCGCCCATGACGGTCGTCTTCGTCATGGACCCGAACATGTCCACGGGGTTGACCTGCCTGGGCGTCTCGGCGAGCGCCATGGTGGAGAAGAAGGTCTTCACCGGCTGGTTGAAGTACTCCGGCGAGAACACCTCCTCGACCTTGGAGCCTCGGTCCAGGCGGTTGCGCACCTTCCCCTGGATGCGCTTCGCCATGGCCTCGACGCGATCCCCAACGAAGTCGTCGATGTCGAGAAGCTCCTTGAAGACCACCGAGTCACGCGGGTCAGCCTCCTCGTCTCCCCTGGAGATGGAGAGGAGGCGCTTCTACGCGGCCATCAGGCTGCTGGGCTCGACCTTCGTGTACCCGGACCCCAGCGTCGACTGGTTCACGTCAGCGCGCATGGACGTCTTGTCGAAGGTGTCCCGAATGGTCATGACCGCAGCACGCTCGTCCCCTACGGCCTGGCCGGACATGACGCGGGCCAGCTTCAGCACGTCCCTGGGGTTGTCCGTCGCGTTCGCCTGGTAGACATCCGGGCCCCAGGCTCGACGGATGGTGTCGTCCGTGGCACCCATCGCCTTCAGGACCGGGTAGAGGTTGACGGTGGACGAGCCGTAGGCCATCGACATCTTGCGGGAGGCAGGATCGAACATCGTGTGGAAACCTCGGCCTTCCGCCAGATTCCACTGGGACTCCAGCTGGCCGTTCGCCTTCACCCGGTTGTACACGCCGGCCTTCAGCCGGAACTGCCGAGTGACGTCGTACTCCTTCCCGTCCACCACGTAAGAGTAGTGCCGGGTCATCGTGGGCAGCGTCATCAGGCGCGTGTTGGCCCTCTTGTCCAGCACCTTCCCGGTGGACTTGTCCTTCATCACGAGCGTGCCGACGATCGGGACCCCCCAGGTTCGACCGTGCAGCTTCGCGTTGAGCTGGCCCTCGATGTTCTTCGGATCCCACTCCTTGTCGGCCTGGATGTCCTGGAGTTCCAGAACGTGCTGGCGCCCTTCCACCGGAAACACGTTCTTGATCTTTCCGGTGACCGTCTCGATGAGAGACTGCGTGCGGGCGTCGGCGTCGAAGCTCAGGGGCATCTGGCCACCTCCTGGCAGCAGATGGTAGCACAGGCCGGTCCTGGCCTTCCAGGTGATGTGACACGGAGCGTGTCCGGGCTAAACGAAGAGGGCGCGTGCTCCCCGGACGGGCCCACTCGGAGGGCCCGTCCGGGGATCGGTTCTGCTTCGCCGGCCAAGTACGCGTCGAGCCGGCCGAACCCCTGATGGAGAGATGTGATCGCCCTACGTCGTGCGGCGTCCTCCGTCCGGTTCGGAGCGGTCTCCCCTGGCATCCAGCCCACCGGGGGCCGTCAACTGCCTGGTGACCTCGTCCCCCGCGGCCGAGAGTACCCCGACCACGGGGGCGCCGCACGCAAAGGCGTCCAGGTACCGAACCACGTACGTCGTGATGGGCACCGAACACCTCCTCGTTGCCTGCGATGGTGGCACACGACAGCGCGCGTGTCACCCCCACAAGAAGGCGGCGAACAGGAACACCATGAGGACGCCCAGCAGGATGGCGTTCTCGACGGCCGGGTCTGCCGGCCGCCACGTGAGGATCTGCTTCAGGGTGGGCATGACTACCTCCTTGGTTGCCCTTTCCGTAGTTCTTATGCCCACTTGTGCATGAACTTCACCGGCTACTTCTTGCCCTTCTTCGCGGGCTTCTCGACGGGCTTCTCGGCGGGCTTCTCCACCTTGGCGGCGACCACCTCGGGCGGGGTGGGCTCGGGGATGGGCAGCGTCGCGGTCAGGATGTGCCCGACCTTGAGCTCGCCGTCCAGGTTGTACCCGGCCTCGTGGACGGCCTCGTTGTCGATCTCGCTCTGGGGCTTCTTCCGCGCGCTGTAGCGGTCGGGCGCCGCGATGTTCACGTCGTAGTTCCCCTCCTCGTCCACGACGACGGCGATGCGGATGTCCACGGTGGTCGGCTTCACGGGCTTCTTGGCCATTCGGGTCTGCTCCTGTGGGTGTGGGTGGAGCCCTACGCCACCGCTGCATCGGGCAGGGTGCGCTCGGGCTTGGTCATGACGAACTCTCCCTTCAGCCACTGGGCGATGTACGCCTTGTGGATGGAGGGCTCCTTGATCTGGCCGACGCCAGGCATGGCGCTCCAGATGAGGTCGGCGCTGGGTTCCTCCTTGCAGGACCGCTCGACGTCCTTGTAGACGCGGCCGCGTATGAAGGCGTAGGCCAGCATCAGGTGCCGCGCGTCCGGGCGCAGGGCCAGCTTCTTGCGCTGCTCGTTGTCGACCAGGGCGACCACCTTCCCGATGGCTCGCTCCAGGTCACCCCTTCCGGGCTGCTCGGGCACGGCGAACGTGAAGGCCTTGTTCATGTGCTTCCGCAGCTCTTCGCGCAGCGCCGAAGCTTCCTTCTTGAGCGCGTTCTTGATCTGGCGGCACAGGACGATGCTCTCGTTGACGTCCTTGATGGCGACCTTGATGTCCCGAACGATGTCCTTGTATTCCATTGTCCTCTCCTGTACTTGCATGAAAACCGGGTCAGCCAGTGCCCAGCACGGTGTCCCGGTCGGAGGACCTCTGGATCGAGGGATTCACCAGAACTGGTGGTGCATGTTCATGCTCCTACTGTAGAGCTCTGGAAAACGGTGTCAAGGCCTCCCGGCGGGACTTGAACCCGCGACATTCGGTTTTGAGGACCGCTGCTCTACCTGGCTGAGCTACGGGAGGTTGCTCGACTACGCGGGCACCATGACACCGCACCTGAAGTCGATCATCATGCGCGGGTTCACGGGCCGGTTGGCGACGAAGTTCACCGCCTGCGCCACCGCCAGCGCCGCCAGGCCGGCGGCGCAGTAGATGGTGGTCTGCTCGGTGCAGCGGGCCTGGAAGGCCTCCGACTGCGGGTAGAGGTCTTCCGCCTCGTACCGCTTGATGAGCTCGGTCTCCGAGGGCCGCAGGCAGTACACCTTGCCGACCTCGGCGCCCATCCGGGTGTCGATGTAGAGCGGGACGTTGCGGCACTTCCGGATGTGCCTCCACAGCTGCATCCGGGTGTCCATGGAGTCCACGGCGCAGATGACCACGTCGTTGACCGGCGGGGCCACGAAGCGCTCGGGGTGCGGGACGCACAGCCCGTCGCAGAACTCCTCGAGGATCTCTGCCATGGCCGCGACCTTCTGCTTGCCGAGGTCGTGGATCTTGAACCACTGGGTCGTGAGGTTCTGCCCCTCGACCTGGTCGTGGTCCCAGATGTCGACCCGGCCGAAGCCAGCCTTCGCCAGCAGCAGGGACGTGAAGCCTCCCACGGCGCCGGTGCCGATGACGGTCACCCGGGTCTGCCGCAGGGCTTCGATCGGCACCACGTCCTTCTGCCGGACGTAGTAGGCGTCGGGGAGAACGATGCGGCTGTCCGGAGCGGGCTGCTCAGGCATGCTTGCCCTCCGACTTCCCGTTGCCCTTCTCGTCGGGCTTCATGGGAGGCTCGTCCGCGTCGTCGTCCTTCCCGAAGAGGGCGTCGGCGGTCCTGCGCATCATGTCCCTGCGGAAGCCGTGCTGCCGGTCCGACCCGCCGCGGAACTTCGGCGCCGTCTCCCAGGTGTCCACGGTGCCGAAGCCCAGGCCCTCGTCCATGTCCTCGATCATCTCCCTGAGCTCCTCCTCCTGGTACGCGAGGGCCTCGACCGCGTAGTCGTACGCAGCCTGGGAGATGTAGCCCTGCTCCACGAGCGAGGCCAGGTCGTTCATGTCGCGGACGTACCGGGTGACCCCGCGCATGTCGATGACATCCAGGCCGTCGAGCCGCAAGAACCCGGGGTCCGACTCGATGGCCTTCTCCCCGATGCTCGCCTGGGGGCTCCGGATGCCGCCGGCGTCGAACTGCGGGATGCTGCTTCCGGAGAGGGTGGTGACCGACCGGTAGACCGGCGACAGCACCTTCTGCGCCACTTCGGCAGCGTGGACCTTGTAGAGGTCCTCGTCGAAGTCGAGTCGAGGAGCCACCGGCACGTTGTTGATGGTGGCCCGGAGCGGCGACTTGAAGTCGATGCGTCCGAGCATGTCGCCGGCCTTGTTCATGACCACCGACACCAGGAACGGCGGGGCCCCGCACATCTTGGCCACGCCGTCGTTCTCGTCCTTGCCGGACCAGAACGTGCCGAGGTTCCCGTGCGAGTGGATCCACACGTTCAGGTCGCACGGCTTCCCCTCGTTGGCGAGGTCGAACGCCAGCTTCCCGGCGGCGGCCTCGTCGATCTCGGTGTCACCGGAGGTGGACTCCTGCTCCAGCAGCCAGAAGTCCGTCACGACGGGCCCGTCCGGGGTCATCGTGAAGATGCCGAGCCCGGACCACTCGCCCGCCGCGGCCTTCGTGTAGTTCTTGATCTGCTGCCAGACCGGAAGGTCGATGAGGATCTTCCAGTTCGGCACTCGAACATCAGGCATCGTCACCCTCCGCGCCGGCGCCGCCCCCGTCGCTCGGCTCCGCGACCTGGGCAGGCTGGTCGAACATGTCGCCTTGTTCCTCGTCGTCCTCGTTCTCGTCGGTCAGCCTGTGGCCACAATCCTCCTCGGAGCATTCCTTGCAGTCGTCCAGGCCGTTCGCCTGCACGTATGCGTGGCACTTCTCGTAGTCGCCCTGGCGGTCGCAGCTGTTCACGCTGCACGTGATGCACGCGGACGGGCTGTCCTGCTCCCCGACGCAGTCGTCGGCGGCCGAGTCGTCCGTACCGCGGTTGCAGCAGGCACACCGGATGCAGCTGATCCGATCACCGGCGTGTTCCTGGTAGCACAGGGACATGCCCTCCGACTGGTGGTCGCACCAGTCCACGCCGCACATCGCGCAGCCTTCCGAGTCGCTGTTCTCGTAGCAACGCGACATCGCGTCGTCGGAGTACTGGCAGGCGTCGTCGCTGCATCGGACGCACTCGGCGCCGGAGCTGTTCGCGTAGCAGCTCTCGTAGCGCTCCTCCTCGTCGTCCTCGTCGCCGTCCTCGCCGTTGGTGAACTTCTCGAGGCTCACGTACGGGTTCGAGGAGTTGTAGGAGTTCAGGAAGTGCAGGATCGTGTTGATGATCCCGGCCACCTCGTAGTTGGAGATCGCCGTCGCCAGGATCTCCTCCGCGTTCCCGAAGCACGGGTGCCCACCGCTTCCCAGGTGCGGATGCGGGTGCCCATTCCGGATCATGGCGCCATCGTCAGCCGTGATCACGACGCCCCGAGTGGACCCGGTCATCGGGATCTCCACGTTGAACGGACCGAGCTCGCAGGTGTCGTCCGTCTTCGAGCTCTTGAGGACGATGATGTCGGTGGTGAACGACAACAAGGTGTCGCTCAAGACAAGGTCGTTGACCTTGCCGAGGTCCCTCAGGATCTTGATCCCGTCCCACTCCTGCACGGCTGCCCGAAGGTGCTCGCCCTTCGTGTAGCGGTCGTAGGCCTCGACGGTGGTGGTCAGTTTCCTGGCCTTGGCGGACACCTCAACGTACTTGTACCAGAGGTCCCTGGCCTCGCTGGACGCCGCTCCAGCGGCCTCGTCGGCCTCCGCCCGCAGCTTGGACGCCCACTGGTACTTCCAGTTCACGTAGGAGTCTCGACCCTTGCCCAGCGACGCGTAGCAGAGCGAGAACGCCCGCCTGAAGGGGTCGTAGAGCATGTTGTCCAGGTACGAGAACAGCACGTTGGTCCGGATCTCGTTTCTGGGCAGCGCCTCGCCGGTCTCGCTGCTGACGACCGAGGAGTCCTCCAGCAGCGCCGCCAGGTTGAAGCCGAGGCAGATGTTCTCGCCATCCTGCACGCCGATGACGTTCTCCACGAGCCTGTCGTTGATGCCGCTGATGCTCTTGGCGTTGTCGTGCCAGCGGCCAGGGATGTCGTAGGTCAGCGTGTTCTGGCACACGACCTTGTACATCTTCCCGTCGTACCTGGCGGAGAACCTCGCCGTCTGCTGGCGGCTGCCGTCATCCTCTTCGTCGACGGGCGATCCGAGGAAGGACGTGATGACCGGCATCGACCGGAACGGCTGGATCGTCCTGCTTTCCAGGCTGTCCGTCAGCCGAAACGTGACGTTGACGTCGCTGCCGTCGTCGCTGCCGTCCCCGATCTTGGACTTCAGCAGTGAGCACAGGTGCTCCAGGTACGTGCGAACCGCGCGAGACTCCGCGCCGAAGACAGCCATGGCACCTCCGGTTGATGCCCCCCTCGCCCGCCGACGCCTTGAGACGTGGCTGGCGAGGGGGACGTCAGACCAGGCAGCCGGCCTACAGGCCGCCGCCGACCTTCGGGGAGATGGTGATGATCTGGCCGGGCTGGACCGGCTCGTGCAGCGCCGTGCCGACGCCGCCCTTCTGGACCTGGCAGCCGTTCAGGTCGTAGCCGACGCGCTCCAGGATGCTGCCGACGGTGTCGCCCGCGCGCACTTCGATGTCCGCGGAGCCGTTGCCGATCTTGACGACCTTGACCGTGGCCATGGGAACCCTCCTCACGTGTTGTTGAACCGCACCGCCATGATGGCGGCAACCCAGGGAACCTGATCGCCAGGAACCAGTACCGGTCCAGGCTCGAACTGGTAGAGCGGCCGCTCCTCGATGACTCGACGGAACAGCTGCCCTCTTCGCTCGTCCACGGGCCGCGGACGCACCATCCGGATGATGACGGCCAGGTTGGGCTCGTCGACGCCGGCAGCGGTGAGCAGCACTCGCGGTGGTACACGGTTCAGCCAGGCTCGTACGATGGCCTTGGGGGCACTCCCAAGGGACCGCCTTCCGACTGTGCCTGACCAGATGGTCCGAAGAACCCGGACCAGCATGTCAGCGTCATCGACCGCCAGATCGAACGCCGACTGGAACAACGAGTTGTCGCAGGTCACCAGGAACGCCACCATCTCGGCGGGCGGCCCTCTGGCTCCAAGCGATCTGGAGAACACCGCGGCCTTCGCGATGAACTCCGGCTGGACCTCTCCGAAGTCCGGTAGGTCGCCGCCCTGCACGGCGTACCTGGCGACCTCCTCCAAGCCCATCCAGCACCTCTGGTTCTGCGTCCCGAAGGCCCCCCCGGCACGGCGGAGCTTCCGCACCGAGGGGACCAAAAGGAGGGGCCATGCGATCTCGTTATACCGCAGTCTTCCTGGTTGTTCCGCGTGCGGGCTTGTTCTTGTAGAGCTTGTCCGAGAACCCGGCGTAGATGGCGTGCTTGGGGTTGTCGTCGCCGGCAGGCTGCACCATGACCTGCTTCTCGGCGACGAGCACCTCGATCACTACCACGTGCTCACCGCTTTCCAGGTAGCCCTCCATGCCGACGCTGGACTTGGAGAACGGGACAACATCCGGCTGGGCAGCGACCTCCGGGCCCGCGGAGTCCCGTTCCAGCACGTACGGCGGCGTCATGCCGGCAGTGACCAGCCGCTTCACCTTGGAGACCTCGTCCCTGGTCGGGGCCTGGTCGTACACGATGAAGGAGAACGGCAGCTGGCTCTTCACCTTCCGCTTGCGATCCCCCTTGTGCTTGAAGCCGACGTACTGGATCTTGGGGAAGACCCCCGTGATGACGATGGGACGGCCGTCCTCCAGGAAGTAGACCTTGCCCTCCTGGACCGACGCGCACGGCATGGCCGTGAGCGGCTTCACCTTCGGCTTCCGGGGGGCGCTGACCTGGTAGGGCTCGCTTCCCCTGTCCACCGAGGACACGGCCTTCGCGGCACCCTCCACGAGCTTCTTCCGGGTCGTGGGGTCGGCCAGAGCGGCCTTCACGTCCACCCTCTTCGCCCGCTTCCTGGCCGGCTCCGGCGGCGCTGTGGGCGCCACCTTCGCCGCCCTCGGAGCGCGCTTCTTCCGCTCCACCTGAGCAGGGGCCTCGGTCGGGACCTGTGAGGCCGGAACCCACCCGGACACCTTCTTGGAGAAGTCCAGCACCACCGGCAGGCGAACCACGAGGACGACGACGTCCCCGATGATCACCTTCAGGTCTGCCATCAGGTCACCTCGCCGAGCTCGAGGTCCAGCACCGCCCCCTCCCGATCGGTCTCGGACCCGATGAAGGCCAGGAGGGCGACCGCCTTGTCCTGGTCGGCCGCCCGGATGTTCAGCGTGACGTCGACGCGCATGGCCTTGACGTCGCCCTTCGACCGGGACCGGTGGAGCTTCACCACCGCCCGGATGAACGGCCGGTCGTCGGGGTTGGTGACGCCCTTGTCGAACAGGTTCGTGTGGTTGAGGATGCACTCCTCCACCGGTCGGTCGTCAAGCTTCACGTCGGTGATGCCGTCGTCGAAGAGCGGCAGGTCGCCCGACTCGTACACGCCGGCGAACTTCATCTCCAGGTTGCGCTTGCTCTTCAGCACGACGCGCTTCACGAGGCCGGTTGCATTCATGGTCCCTCCTTCACTGGGTGAGAACGATGCTCCCGTCGGCCACACCACGCAGAATGGCCGCAGCGTCGTTCATCAGCATCGCCGCCCTGGGCTTCCAGGACGGATCTTCCACGTGAGTCGTCTTGAACCGCTCCGGGTCCTCCCTCTCGGCGTGTTCTTCCATGGACTGCGCCAGGTCGTTCAGCCGCTTCACCGGGAGTACCCGAGCCTCCCTGTCAGTCATCGAAGGTTCCCTCCAGCTTGGGGTGCTCGCGAAGGCTCAGGTAGCCGGACATGGCGATGATGACGTGGTCCAGGAGACTGACCCCGAGGAGCCTCGCGGCCTTCGCCATCCGCTTGG
>Ga0172375_10004294_pt1 | contig 21133 bp, 19 predicted proteins | sample LakKiv1m_FD_114537 | JGI IMG/M metagenome (GOLD analysis project Ga0172375, IMG submission 114537) | Freshwater microbial communities from Kabuno Bay, South-Kivu, Congo - kab_092012_11.1m | ecosystem: Environmental > Aquatic > Freshwater > Lake | place: Democratic Republic of the Congo...
AATTATCGCCGATAACAACCGCCGCAAGGCAATTGAGATTCTCAACGAAGCGGCACTTGAGAAAATCATCGCCGAATAACTCAGACCACATCGGCAAATGATTTCTGCAAGCGATCAAAAACCGCCCTCGCAAAAACCAACAACAGAAAAGTTATTCCTACTCCAATCGAAAGACTTCCCCAATTAGGCCAGTCCTGGCTCAAGAGTACCTGACGATAAGCATTGATAAAAACGGACATCGGGTTAAGTTTAAAGACCCAGCGGTACTTTTCCGGGAAAAAGTCGGTGGAATAAACCACCGGAGTGAGATAAAACCAAAGCGTAAGCAAGAGATTAAATAAATACTGAACATCTCGATAGAAGAGATTAAGCGATGCCAATAGTAGTGATAGAGCGTAGGTAAACAAAAAGTGTAAGGCAAAAAGGGGAATAAACAACAAAATATACCAGCTAAATTGAACCTTAAAGTAGAGCATTAGGGCAAAAAAAATAAAGGAGGCTAGGGCAAAATCAAACGCCTTGGCGAACAGCGTAGACAATACTAACACCTGCCGGGGAAAGTAAATTTTTTTTAAGAGCGAGCTATTACTGTGAAACACATCCATAGAGCTGGTGAGGGATAGGCTAAAGAAAGTCCAGGGCAAGAGGCCGGCATAGAGATATACGGGGTAGGGAACACCCAAATTGCCCACATCCATAATTGTGGAGAACACAAAGCTCATAATTAGCATTTGAAAGAACGGGTTAAGAACCACCCAAAACAGTCCCAAAAACGATTGCTTATAACGCGATTTAATTTCCCGCAGGGTAAGCTTTTTTAAAAGTGGCCAATATTTAAACTCAAACATTTTACTCCTTCAAGTATAACTTAACTGCCTCGGTGGGGGAGCCGTCGAATTTAATCTGGCCATTTTCCAAGTAGAGCACACGGGAACAAAACTCTTTAACGCTCGCCATGGAGTGACTGACATAGACAATCGTTACCCCCTGTTTTTTAAACTCTTCCATCCGGTCAAAACATTTTTTTTGAAAGGCAGTGTCACCAACCGCCAGGATCTCGTCCACCAGCAAGATCTCTGGCTGCGTAAACACCGCGACAGAAAAAGCCAGGCGCATATACATCCCAGAGGAGTAATGTTTAACCGGCGCATAAATATGCTTCATCTCGATCTCCGAAAAATCAACAATCTCTTGAAATTTGGCAACCAAGTACTTCTCATCTAACCCGAGTATCACTCCATTCAAAAAGATGTTTTCTTTGCCGGAGAGTTCCGGATGAAACCCAGCGCCTAACTCAATGAGCGGGGCTAGGCGGCCCTTCACTTCTATCTTGCCAGTAGTAGGGAAGGAAACCCCGGCAATGAGCTTCAGGAGCGTACTTTTACCGGCACCATTTTTGCCAATAATCCCAACCGTTTCGCCTTTATTAATCGAGAAACTCAAATTGTTCAGGGCATGCACGCGTTCGCGAATCTGTTCTCGAAAAAACAACGCCTGGACTAACTCTTTAAGAGTGCGCTGATTCTGAAGATAGAAGTACTTATCAAGCTTTTCTGCCCTAATTACCGTGTCCATTGCTTAATTTTAGCAAAATAATTGCTAAAATAGGGCAATGCCAAATTCAGTGACCGCTCTTATCCCAACTTACTCCAACGACACCGGACTTAGTTATTTAGTCGAGTTGCTTAGTAAAGATAAGATTCCAACGGTCGTCATAGACAATAGGCCTAACGAAAACAAAGCGCAACTCTGCACTCGTAGTAATCTAGTTTATTTATCTCAGACAAAGAATCTTGGTTTTGCCGCCGCCGTTAACCTGGGAGCTCGTGCTGCCAAAACCAAATGGCTGTTGATTCTCAACGACGACATTCAACTTTCAAAGTTTCTCTCTCCGGGAATGGGACGCAGTCGCTTTCCCGGAGTGAGAAACGCTTCAAATGAGAATTTCAAGCAACTTTTAGCCACTTTAATAGCCTTTGCCAAGAAACATCATCTTGTCGCCGTAAGCCCAGTGCTAGTTAACCGGCAAGGCAAGGTAGAGAACTATGGTTATCGGGTTTTGCCCCATGGCAAAGTTGAGTTGAACTTTGACCCTAAAATTTCGCTTTCCCAAGTTGACACAATTTCGCTTTTCGGGAATGGGACGCAGTCGCTTTCCCGAAATGGGAAATTTACCACTACTTCTATCGACGGCCTCACTGCCGCCTGTTTATTAATCGATAGGGAGGTCTTTCTGAAAGTTGGCGGCTTCGATGAACGCTTTTTTGCTTATCTTGAGGATGTAGATTTATTTCTTACTCTCAAAAAGCACCACTACCGTTTTGCCATTCATCCCAAACTATCAGTCATTCACAATCACTTAACCACAAGCAGTCAAATGCCAAGGGGCTTCAAACAATGGCACGACTTCAAGAATTGGCTACTAATAAGTAAAAAACATTTTGCATTTTTTGTGTTAGATATACTCTTTTTACACGAGCGCTTACGAAATATTAAAGGCTGGCTAGTTACCATTTTTTACTAATGAAAATATTAATTGGAACTCATCACTTACTAAGTTTTGCCGGTACTGAAACATTTACGTTGACTTTAGCAAATCGATTAACTCAAGATCATCAAGTAGCAGTTTATAGTAAGTATATTTCTCCAAAACTTCTTGCTGCTTTCAACCGTAAGGTTATGATTATTAACAATCTCGATCACCTTATGGATATCAACTTTGATGTTGCCCATGTTCATCATGGAATAACTGCAATAGAGATACGTCATCAGTTTCCTGATTTACCAATATTTTATTTGTCACACGAGAGTAGTGTTTATCTTGAAGAACCACCACCTCTCGATTTAAATATTACTTATTACGGTGCCGTCAATAAGATTACTTATAACCATCTGTTAAGTATTAACATACCAAAAACAAAAATTCGCCTTGTTTTAAATACTATTGATGAAGAAATTTTTAAGGCAAAAACTAATCCCAGGCCAAAAATTCATAAGGCTTTAATTCTTTCTAATAAAATTTCTCGAAATGTATTAAAAATAATAGAAAAAGCCTGCGGTCTACAAAATATTAGCCTAACCTACATTGGTAAAAAATTTGGAGAAGTTAATTACTTTAGTTTACCAAAAATAATTAGAGCTCATGATCTTATTTTTACTTTAGGTAGGGGTGTAATCGAAAGCCTATTCTGCAACCGACAACCTTTCATATTAGATGTTCATGGAGGCGATGGTTTATTGACTAGTAAAAGTTTTAAGATCTCTGAAAGTAAGGGCTTTAGCGGGAAGGTTTTTGCAAAAAAATATACCCCAGTATCTCTGGTTAACGAAATAGTGCTTTATGATCCAGCCGAAACTGTTCGTTTAAGGAAAATTGCCCTCGATCACTATTCTGCAAAAAGTTCGTTGCCAAAGCTAGTAAGGCTTTATCATGAGACAAAGAAGAGTTATCGGTATCATTCGATTAATAACTCTCAAATAACTACATTGCAACGTTACATTTTGGAAACAAAGCTTTACTCAAGTCTATCTTGTTGTTTTCTAAGCCAAAGAGACATAAATAGACACGAAAGATATATGTTAAAACGTTTAGTTATGACCAAGCTTGGATTTAATCCAATAAAGAAGATAATGAGGAGATTGTTTAAATGAAAAAACTAAAAGACTCCAAGCTTCTTCAAAATAAAGTTAGAAGAGCAAAATTCTATAATTTGTATTCTTTAATATTTTCACCAAAGGATAGGTTTAAGCAAACAACTATTGAGCGTTTTATAAATTCTCGATCCTATGATCTTTGGCAATATTATAACTTGGTAAAGAGAATTTTTATTTCCATGATCAAATTTGTGTTTATCGTTGCAAAATTGCTCACCATTCTATATAAGGAAGGTCCTCGCTCATTCAAATCACATTTGTTTTCATTCGCTCAAGAACGCAATTTTTATCATAAATTTAAAGCAGAATATAGATATAATATTAAGCTTTTCTATCCTGACAAAAGAAGTATTTCCTACCAATTGAAACAGAGTCATCTTCTCCGTCTTCAACCACTGATTTCGATAGTAATGCCAGTTTACAATCCAAATCCTAGGCATTTTGCAGAAGCAATACAATCTGTTATTGATCAAACTTACACACAGTGGGAACTCATTGTTGTAGACGATGCCTCAACAAACGATGACATTAAACTCTTAATGACATCATACAGCAAAAAGGATCAAAGGATTAGGAGTTATTTTCGTGAAACAAATGGACATATATGTAAGGCAACAAATACCGGCATTGATAAGTCAAGAGGAAAGTTCATTGGCTTTTTAGATCATGATGATATTCTGTGGCCTAATGCACTATTTGAAGTAGCTAATGCTTTTAATTTAAATCCCAATATTGATTTTTTTTACTCCGACGAGGATAAAATTGATGAAAATGGTTTACACACAGACCCGTTTTTCAAGCCCGATTGGAGCCCCTATTTTTTACGCTCAATTAATTACATTACTCATTTTGTAGTTTTAAGAAGTAACATAGTTAAAAAAGTTGGGAAAATTGATCTTAAAACACAAGGAGCACAAGACTGGGGACTCTTCTTAAAAGTTAGTTCATTTATTGAAAATCTAGGAAATGACAAACCAATATCTTCCCGGAAAAGTATTCATCATATTCCAAAGATTCTATACAGCTGGAGAAAATCAATAAGTTCAACTGCTTCGGAAGTTAGCGTACACTTCGTTAAAGATTACGTACCGCTTAATCAAGAAAGAGTTCTGCGTTATGATTTGCAGCGGCGAGGAACTAGTGCTTCAGTTGCACCAACAAAGTACCGTGGTATCTGGCAAACAAAATACATTTTAAAAGATTTGCCTCTAGTATCCATCATAATACCAACTAAAGACAATTTTCGCTATATTAAGCGTTGTGTAGAATCTGTTACCAAAAAAACGACTTATGCAAACTACGAGATTATTCTTGTCGATACGGGAAGTGAAACTATCAGTGTTAAAGACTTATATCGTTCTTGGAAATATCAATATCCAAACCTAAGAGTTCTTAAGTGGGAGAGAGAATTTAATTTCGCTTCTGTTTGTAATTATGGAGTTAAAAACGCCAAGGGAGATTATATTCTCTTGTTGAACAACGATACCGAGATTATTGATCGACATTGGCTTCGACAACTATTGCCTTATGCGATGCAACCAAATGTTGGTGCAGTTGGTCCACTATTAATCTTTCCAACAGGCGAAATTCAGCACGCTGGCATTGTACTTGGAATAAAAGGGGGAATAATAGATAAAGGCATTGCAGGACATTTATTCAAGCGTTTTCATTTCGAAACCGATTATGCAATTTTCAATCCCTACTTAAAATCAGTACGTGAAGTTTCTGGGGTTACTGCCGCCTGTCTTTTAGTTAAGAAATCTAGGTATCTTGAAGTTGGAGGTCAGGACGAATTTTTCAAAATCGCGTTCAACGATGTCGATTTCAATCTAAAGCTTCTGAAAAAAGGCTATTATAATCTCTATTACCCGCATGTGAAAGTTAAACATTTTGAGTCAATTTCAATCGGACAGATTGGGAGTAATCAAAGAAATATTGAACAATTTAAAAAAGAAATCGAAATGATGCATAAAAAATGGGGAGAGTTGTTGCAGCACGATCCATTTTATAATCCGAATTTTTGCCTCGATCACGAAATTCCTTCACTAAAGCTTTGCTGATCTATTAATTCGATAAATATTAAATCCGGTATTTCCCACGCTATCTTCAATGATTATCTCCTTTCGTTGATACTTCTTAATAAGAAGAAATCTAGCATTAGAACAAGTATAATCCTGCGGTTGCAGATTACCATAAGTTATTAAGTAGCTTTTTGAATCTGGTTTAAACTTTGTACAGTCAATTGAGTCTAACTGAATAAGTCTACTCTTCACATTATAACTTTCAAAATAAGTTTGTATTCCAAATCCAAAACTAGCGGCATTATAATATAACCCGCTGTTCTTTAAGGCAAACTTAGATACAGAAGTCCGTGTATCTGAATTTCTACTGAAATTTTTAAGTAGATCGTTCACATTCATTTGAACTGATCTTAGTGAAATAAATATATACACCGCTATAAATAGATAGTTCACAGGTTTTGTAATCTTGCTTATAACTAAAACAAACAGTGATAAAACAAGTGAGGATAATGGTAAAAAATATCTAGCTACAGAACCCGTTAACAAATAATTAAACAGAAACAAAATTGTTACAACGAGTAGAATTGGAGTAAGTTCGTGATCCAAAATATTAGCGCTTTTAAATAAGCAGAAAAACCTAATTCTTTTTAGCTTTAGTGTTTCACAATAAGCGACCACCAATAAAATTAGACTGTATGAAATTAATTTGAGTAGAGATGCATTTTTAAATTGCATAAATAGGCCAATTGCAATTACGCATGAGAGCATCACCATAAAGCTCAAAATTAGACGATATATGGATTTCGGTCTAGATAATATTAAAGCTATATAACTAAGAAATAGTACAAATGGGAGTCGATAAAACAGTATCATCTCATATCCAGTAAATAAGGTATAAGTAGAAAGTTTTTTTAGAAAGCCTATTTTAATCACGTTAAAATTGACCACCTGTTCGATAAAAAATTCCCATGAAGAACTCAATAGGGAATCTTTAAATACGAAATAGTCGGGGACTATCCAAACTAGGGTTGCTACAAAAAAAACACCAATCGCCAGAAAAGAACTTATAAGTCCATTAATTCTTGAATTTTTAAACAAGTAAACTATAATTACTGGTAACAAAATTAAATAGGTTGTTTTTGTGCCAATCAAGAATCCATATGAAAGACAAGTCAAATAAATAAACTTAACTAACTTATACCTATTAAATAAATAAAGAAAAGTAACACTAAGAGTTAAAAAAAATGATTGAGGCATGTCTTGCATTCCAATAATTGAATGCAGTGCGAATAATGGAGAAAAGTACATTAAAAATACTGCAATAAAACCGTAGCTCCGTTTATTTGTCAGTAAAAAACACATAATATAGGTCAAAGAAAAAAAGCCTGAAGCAAAAAATAGACTTGTCAAACTCAGTATTTTAGCAGGTTCCAAAGTACTGAATATTTTCCAAATGATTGATTGAATCAGTAGTAATAAAGGCCATTTGGCTGCCTTAATAAATGTGAGAGACTCCAAAGTGTCTTTATATAATACAACATCCCATTGATCTAGGTTATTGGTCAAATATGATAGTCGACTAAAAAAATAAAAAAAGAATAAACCAGCCGGGATTAATTTAAATAGATATTTCTTTAGTCTTTCCAAATAAGTAAGTACGGTTAATAATTCCTGATAAAAAAATAGTCTGAATTATTATTAATACAATAGCTTGACTTACATCATTACTTGTAAACCACGAAGCTTGATAACGCAATAACCAAAATACAATTAATGCTTCACAAAAATATAAAAGCCCAAAAAAATAGTAAAATAACCTATTCTTAAAACGCAGAAGGGAATGATATGTAAGAACTAATAAAATAACAATTGATAACTGAAAGGAATGTAAAGTATTTCCAGGATGTGGTTTGTTAATTATTAAGATAAACAGAATAAGTGGAACCACGCAAAAAGTTATTAAAAGATTTTTATATTGTTTCCAATATTTAATTATCGCATAGATAGTTATTGGATAAATTGAAAAGAGTAGGGCACCTGGAAAGGTAAAAATATACATTAAATCAATAGAACTTTTGAAATCTGTCCAATTTAAGATCGAATTTGATGTTAAATAATAAGGCGTCAGATTGCGAAATAAATTAATTATTCTAGTATTAACAATATAAAGAGCTGTTGTATCTAGACCATAAAGATTGTCTGTAATTAATTTTGATGGAGACTGAATTATAAAATTAACCCAAAATACCCAGGGACTTAATACAAGTCCATAGATTAATAAAGAAATACTAGACTTTAAGATAGCTTCTTTAATAGTTGGTAGTTGTTTTAAAAATACTACTATTAGAATACCAGCAAAATATACTAAAGACATTTGATGAAATAAATATGATAATCCAGCAATAAATGATCCAAAATAAAGCATCTTTCTTTTAATAATGTAGAAGTAAGCAAGAAATAAGAAGTAACCAACAATAAATTTCGGCCATGTGTAAAGTAAATGAATTATTACAAAAGGGTTTAGAAAGAGAAAAATAAGATATCCTTCTAATTTATTCTTATAAAAGTACGTTTTGACAAGTAAAAGAAGAGGAAATACAAAAAGAGAGTTAAGAACAATAGACATAACCTCAAAAAAATAATATGAGAAGTCAAGTGATTGTTCCACTGGACTCATATCCCATAATTGCGCAATGGGTGTCTTGATAAAAAGACTGCTCATTAAATGATTAATAACAAGCGCTGCCCCCTGAGTTCGGTCGGTCAGATTCCAATAACCTGCATAATCATGAGTTCTAAGATCAAATTTGTTTTGAATAAATTGTATTGTTCGATAGGGTAAGTAGTTGTCGCCAGCTATATCACCAGCTAAAAGAACAGCCTTTGAATACATTCCCTGCGAATTAGGCGGATATTTTGCACTAAGAGGAAATTTTACTGTTAAATTAACAAACAGAATAACAAATATAAGTCCTAAAAAATAGTAGATTAAAAGAATTCTAAGAGATTTTAGTTCATTGAAATATTTATTTCTAATAAACAAAAATAATGAAGCCAAAATCAAGGGAAATTGAATAAAAAATGAATAATAGTATGGAATATTAAAAATCCACAGCAATAAAGTAGCCAGACAGTAAATTAGTATGGAGGGTAAAAAAGACAAGGAAAGCTTTTCAAGAGGGTTTGCTGTTTTATAATAATGATTAACAATTAAATATCCTGGAATAAATAAAGACACTAGTGTATATGGTAGAGCGAGAAAAGCAATAATAATATATAGCATTTTAGAAATTAAAAATTGTGAACAAATACCACCTTAGATAGCTTGGTAGCCATTGAAACAATTTAAATCTTGATTTTCCATTTTCGCGATCTTTCCATGTTGTAGGAATCTCAGTAATTTTATATCCAAGACGTTTTGCCTTTGCTAGAATCTCAAGAGAATACTCAAAGCCTCCAGTACTTTCTATTGTAATAGAGTTTAGTACTTTTCTTCTGTAAAGCTTGAATGCATTAGTTGCATCATGAGTCGGCATCCCAGCAAAAAAGTGTAAAGATATCCCGGCAAATTTCGAGAGTAAAGTCTTTATAAACGGTCCTCCAATTTTGTTTCCTCCTGGCATATACCGTGAGGCACATATGATATCGAATTTATTCTGAAGTAATTTGTACATTTTATCGATAGCAGCTACATCATCTGATAAATCAGCCATTGTTACAACTACCGATATTCTCTTTGCATTTTTAAAGCCAGTTCTAATTGCATTCATAACTCCACGCCTGTTTCCATAACTATTCTTAATTAGGGATATTCGTTTGTTCTTATTTAACCGAATGTAATTCTTAACAACATTTACTGTTGGATCGTTGTCAAGATCATAAATAACTAAAATCTCGTGATCAGTTTTAACAACCTGATTAATTTTTCTTAAAGCAGCTTGAATATTATCCTCTTCATAGAATACAGGAATTACAATACTTATACTCATTTTTCAAATACTAATAAACTTTGTTTCCCAAATAATGACCATATTAAAGGCAGTCTCAAATACAGCTTAACAAGCAACAAGTCCTTAGGTACTCGTGACTTGGTAGTGTAGGGAAGAAATTTCAAAATTCGCTGTGTTAATTTGAGCCCATTTAAATTACATATTTCTTCTAAAGCACGATCATCAATTGGAGTAATGTGATCGAAGAACATCCAATAATCCTTGGCACAAAAGCGTATATTAGGTTGAAGAACAACTAATCTCCCACCTTTCTTCAAAACTCTAAATAATTCTGCAATAGTTTTGACAATCTCGGCCCTGCTAATATGCTCAAAAAAATTACTAACAAATACAAGATCAACAGAATTTTTTGCTAGATTCATTTTGCTTGATTTCCCAAGCATAAAACGAACTCCCTTTTTTGCGTATTTTCTTGAATCTGGATTAAGATCAGTGGCAATCTTTATTTTACACTTTATGTTGTTAATAAACTCACAATAACCACAAGCCACATCCAACACAACATCACTGTTCTTTACAAAATTTTGAAAAAAATCTTCTACTAGAACATTCCAAAGCCTATCACGAAACATTATGTTCTTGAATCTAGCTTTATATATTTTATTTTCCATTAAATATTTCCAAGTTCGATTTGCTTTTTAATCCAAGGAATTACAACATCAAGCATGTTATCTAAGGTTGTTAATGCTTCATAATGCAGAATATTCTTAGCCTTTGCAGTATCTGGAATTCTTTTCTGAACGTCATATGTATACGGTTTATCAGAAACAAATTTAAATTGCTTAGAGGGATTTATTTTCTGCCAGATTAATTTAGCAAGCTCAAGAACTGTCGTGGATTCATTAGTTGAAATATTAAAATCATTATTAGTTGCCCTTTTATTGAAAATACACTTAACAATTCCCTTAGCTAAATCCCCGCCATAAGTATAATGACGAATTTGATCACCTGTACCCAGTATGTGTAAAGGGTATTGCCCCTTTAATATTTTCTGAATTAAATCAGGAACCACATGACTTAAAGCAAGTTTAATATTACCGCTTTTTATTTGTAAATCGCTTTTTGCACGCATTTCTCCAGTCCCAACACAATTAAATGGCCTTACAATTGTGTAGGGAAGTCCATACTGTTCCCATGCTCCCTTAGCAAAATATTCACATGCCAATTTCTGAAAACCATAGGTAGATTTTGGAGGTGGAAACCTCAGAAGTGATTCTTCAGAGGTTGGAAATTCCGTAACAGATTCAAAAACCATGCTCGAAGATAAAACAATAATCTTCTTCAGGGTTCCTTTTTTGAAAGCATTAATTGCACTATCGAAAGTACTAGCAATAATCCGTTCATTTTCTGCCAAGAGATCGTAAGCATACTCATGAAAATAACTTATACCACCAATCATTGCCGCACAAGCTACGACATAATCACAGTTCGTGATTATTTTATTCATAAGTGCACTGTTCTTAACGTCTCCTTGATGGAATTTATAGTTTGGGTTTCTATCATAACTTCTTTCGATCTTGCCATATTTTGAGTAGTTATCTATACCAATTACTGTATGACCTTTACTTAATAGTTCTTCTGTCAAATATCCGCCAATAAATCCTGCTGAACCAGTAATTAAAATTCTTGATTTACTCATATAGTTTTTTTAAACTTTTAACCTGATTTACTGTATAAAGAATTTTATTCATCCCAAACACGTTCCAAATATCACATACGTATGTGTTTTCACCAAGAACAGATAAAATATATCTTTTTTTCTTTTCATAGTAAGAATGCCTTGTGGCAAGAATTACAACCTGAGCCCCAACCAACGCCTCCTTAAAATTAGTGGTAACTGACTGATTTGGATATTCCTTGACAAACGGATCATGCAGAACTACTTTCGAATGCTCTCTAAGCAGAGCCTTTCTAATTTTGAAACTTAACGACTCTCTAATGTCATCAATTTCCGGTTTGAAAGCAAGTCCGAGTATTAATACTTTCTTACCTTTAAGCTTTATTCTTTCCCTTATTTTATTAACTAAGAACAATGGGATTGATTCGTTAATTTTCCAACTTGCTGTAATTAATTCCAAATATGGATTTTCATTGACCAAGAAAAAACCATCCTTAAATAAGCAAGGACCAGCAGTAAGTCCAGGAAGAGCTAAACCGCCCCTCTTATAACCAGTATTGACCATACTAACAATTTCATGGATATTCTTCCCGTAGCTTTCGGCAATTACCATAAACTCATTAGGTATTGCAAACGTAATGTAGCGATACATATTTGTAAAAAGCTTCGCGAGCTCTGCGCTAGTAGAGTCAGTAGTGATACATTTTATTTTTAAATCTTCAAAAAAGAGCCTTGCTTTGCGAGTTGAATATTTATCTACACCACCAATAATTTGTGGTAGTGATTGTATCTCTTCAATGGCTTTTCCCTCTGCAATTCTCTCTGGACAGAAAGCAATATAAATGTCTCTACCCACTTTAAACTTGGTTTTCATCTCAATCTTATCTTTAATATAAAGAGTGGTCCTCGGAGAAACTGTACTTCTTAAGATTATCAACTGGCCCTTTTTAAGATAGGGAATTGCCAAGTCTACTGATTCGTTTAGCTGATCTAAAACTGGATTCATGTTTTCGTCAATTGGTGTTCCTAAGGTTAGAATTAACACAGAAGAATTCGAGATTATCTTATAGTCTGTCGTAGGGAAAAATCCATGATTTACGTATTTTTTTAGGAGAGACGGCGCTCCTAATTCAATAAAGGGCATTTTACCTTTGTGTAAGCCCTTCACTTTGAGAATATTTCTACCAAGTCCATAGACAGTCTTTTTCATGTCACATAAGGCCAAAGCCATCGGTAAACCAACACGTCCAATTCCAATAATGCAAATAGTATCTTTCTTCATTGGCTAATTATATAAAACGTATTTATTTAATATTTTTGTTTTTATAGATATACGAAGCTTTTGTAGGATACTTAACAATTGCGACTTGTTTCATACACTTTCTATTAATTGGATTCGGGAAAATATAATATTTAACATTAAGTTCTCTTAACAACTTGCTACAAGGATCAATCGACACTTGAAAATAGTCTGGTGTTACTAAACTAAAAGTTGCATTACTAGTATTTGATACTGTAAACACAATATGTGCATATCTGTTGTAAATATCGGAATATTTCTCATTTTTATCAAATTTCTTCCAGAGCTTTAACTGTGGATACAAATAAACTCCGTTTAATGTGTGTATGCCATTGGCTAATAAGTAATTGCCTAAAATCAGTTCGTCGTAGACAATCCACCGATGCTTCTTATAGTTCGCTTGTTCAATTTCCCTAAGCTTTAAACTAAGCTTAGAACTCTTAAAAATATCTAAGTTACGATAAACAGGATTTATTCTAATAACAGTAATTATCGAGTAGCCAAGTAACAAAAAAATAAATGAACATTTCCACTTCCTGAGTAAAGAATAAACCATAACACCAGCAATTGTTGAAACAAGAAATATTTTTAGATTGCTTTGTATGAACTCTGGATAATTTAATTTTAGATAAAAGCCAAGAAATATGTGGAATATAAATGTTAGTAGAGTTAAAAAAATAGCTAAACATTGAAACTGTAGGCTTTTATTTCTGGATTTTAATAATGAAATAAAAACAAGGAGATAATTCGCAATGCCAATTCCAATAATCATTCTTTTAGGCGGCACAAAATTCAGTAATAATAATTTTGCAAAGATTTTTGGCAGTGGAAAAAATATCCACCACAGACTAATTATTAAGTAAATACCTATGAATAAGAACAGAAAGTCAACCTTCCTCTTACGTATCTCTTTAAATAAGTCCAGCAAATAAATCGGAAAACAAAATAACGAAAGCATGAAGAAAGATGATGCTTCGCTTTGATTCTCAAACAAGGCAACACCTTTTGTTTCATCAATAAGTTGCATGTTATAAAAACCGTTAAGAAGGTGTAATGGGTTAAAGTTACCTCCAAACTCAGTTCTTGATCCAGGATAAACTGTATTAGCAATTAAATTAATAGGAATCCGTAAATCAATATAAAAAAGCAAAATAATTAATCCCACAAAAAGAGTCGAACAGAGAGTGATAAGTAAAGAGGTTTTGTTAATTAAAATTAATCTCTTGTTGTTCATAAAATAACCTAAAACAATAAAACAAAGTAGCAGTAAAATTGAAATTTGAAAGGGGGGATAGATAGAAAAAATAAAAGCTAAGGTAAAATATATAAAAGGTAACGAAAATAATAACTTTTGTTGTGTTTTCCTTCTCTCAAGGACTTCAAGAAAGGCATAAAGAGCCAAAGAGCCAAATCCAAAATAATATAATGATTGTATACTCCACCATTGATTAAAGGCTGTAAAGACCAGGGCAAGTGACGACAATACGGCATACAATCTGTTTTTTAGTATTTTTGTTAGTAGCAAAGCTGCTCCAATAAAAAGTACTAAGTCTCTAAACCACCACCTCAATGCAAATGCTTGCTCGATAGGTAACACAAAAAATCCGTAATTGTGCGGTTTGAAAAACGTTGACCAGTGCTTAGTTGGCGCATCATATAGAACAGCCATATTCTGCCCGTGGATGCCTATGAATCTATTGACCACTTTGAAATCGTTCTTGTATTGACTAAGGATATACGGTGAGGATACTAACCACTCATCGCTTCTAATTGCTCTTGGGTGAAATAATAGTAAATTACTGTCCTTCTGACCATATTTAAATAATCCCTGGTTGTAGACACCGATTGAAGATCCGTGTATTCCGAAGCCAACAAACAATACAATAACAGCTATAAAAAGCACCGAGATTAGTTTTGCTATTTCTTTATCCATTTAGGTGGACAATTTTATATAATCAGTAAGATTATTATATTTTATTAACAGTGAATTCTAAACAGCAGGTACTTATAGCTATTTCATCTTTTAATTCAGGGGTTAGAATTGTTCCAATAATCAGAAAGCTTAAGAAATTACCCTATAATGTAATAATTGTTGATGATGCTTCCAGCGATAATAGCTGTAGCGTGATTTCTCAATCCATAAAAGGAAATCGGAGGTATGTTCTTATTAAGCATAAAATAAATACGGGTGTAGGTTCAGTGATTCGGGATGTTATTTCTTATGGTATTAAACACAAGTATGATGTGGTCGCCTTGATGGCTGGGAATGGCAAAGATAATCCACTAAACATCCCTAAGGTGCTTAATCCAATTATAAAAAATAACTATGATTACGTTCAAGGGTCAAGATTCTTAATAGGTGGGAGTTATAAAAATCTTCCTATACCTAGAAAACTACTTATCAAGGGGTATTCCTATATTGTCTGGCTCTTTACTGGCTACTTAGGAACTGATGTAACAAATGGTTTTCGTGCATATAAACTGTCAATATTTAACGACAAAGAAATCAATATCTATCAAAATTGGCTTGATAGATACCAGCTTGAGACTTATATTCAGTTCAAAGTAATGACTCTCAAGTATAAATTAAAAGAAGTCCCGGTATCCAAGGACTATATTAAGGGTTTTAAAAAGTATTCTTACATTCGACCTTTTTTAGATTGGTGGCAAATAATGAGTCCCTTATTTTTACTGAAGTTTAAAATTAGAAATTGAATAATTCTGACTTCAGGATAACAAAACTTCCTAAGTTTGCTGATCATAGGGGTGATCTCGTTGCCTTTCTTAGGCATTCTGAGATAGAACAATCCCATAAAACATTTGGTCAAATATATTTTGTAACATTTAGAGGGAAGGATATTATTCGAGGAAATCACTATCACAAAAAATGGAAAGAGTGGTTTGGAATAATTGAAGGTAAAGTGGAAGTTAAGCTAGAAAATATTAAGACCAAAAGAAATACAACTTTAACACTTTCTAGTAGCACTACAGAATATATAAGACTTGATATTAATAATTATATAGCTCATGCGTTTAGGAGTAAAACAAAGTACGCCTCGCTTCTAAACTATGCAGATGGCCAATGGGATAATACGGATACATTTATGTATCCGTTATTTTAATATGAAGGTTAATACAGTTACGGTTATTGGCGCGAATGGCAAGATGGGTTTACAAATCTCCGCTTTATTTGCCGCATTTGGTGGGGCAAAAGTCTATATGGTTTCCAGAACAAAACAGAAGTCGCTAGATGCGGTTGATAAAGCAATAAGCTCCATAAGAAGTTCAGCAATAAAAAATAACCTAATTTCAGCAACATACGATGATCTCCCAGAATGCCTTAAAATATCAGATTGGGTTATTGAGTCAGTACAGGAAAGCTATGAAGCTAAAGAAAGCATAAATAGGATAATTAGCCGAACTAGAAACAATAATCGGATTATTACTACAAATACATCAGGACTATCACTTAACAGACTTGCAGAACAGTTTAATATTAACGATCGAAAAAAATATTTTGGAGCTCATTTCTTCAATCCTCCTTCTAAAATGACATTATGCGAACTAATTCCATCGTCATATTCGGATTTTAGGACACAGAAATTTATAAAAGAGTACCTTACTAAAATTTTACTACGCACAGTTGTTGAAGTAAAAGACAAACCAGCCTTTTTGGCTAATAGAATAGGTTTTATGATTATTAATAAGGCCGCTCAATATGCCGAGAAATATAAGAGAAAAGGAGGGATATTATACATTGATACCCTGTTAGGTAAGTTTACTGGAAGATCAATACCTCCATTAGCAACTGTCGATTTTATCGGCTTAGACGTGCATAAAGCTATCGTTACTAACCTAGCCAAAAATACTAATGATTATTTCAACTCAAATTTCGAACTACCGAAATTTTTAGAAAAACTAATAAAAAAGAAGCATCTGGGAAATAAAAGCCTCGGAGGCTTATATAAAACTGTCACTGATTCAAATGGATTTAAAACTAGGTTAGTATATGACATAGATAGCGGAGAATATAAACTATTTCCTAACCAAGACATACCCATAGTTAACCTAATGCGAAGTATGATTCATAATGGAGAATATGAAAAGGCGTATACCTTACTAATGGAGGATAATTGCAATGAAAGTAACATAATTATCGAATTTTTATTAGCATACATAAGCTATAGTTACTCCTTATACAATGAAGTCACTAATAACTTATACGAAATTGATAGATCTATGATTTCTGGCTATGGTTGGGCTCCGCCAGTTGAATTTATTAGACTTTTTGGAGGACCTAGCAAGGTCATCACATTGCTGCATAAAGCTAACATGCCAGTACCCATAGTGCTCAAAACTAATAGGTTCAGCGAATATTATAATAGCGCAAATGATCTGGTTGATGGACGTCCTTATTTTAAAAGTTGATTTCTTAAAGCTTGAAGCCAATAAATTTTATACTCGGAGGTTCACAGACGGATTTTCTGAGAAACTGGTCTAAAGAGGGAAAGGGAATCAGGGCAATGTTTAGGGAGGTCATACAAGATGCGTTAATATCTTTAAATATTGATGAAAGTGAGATTATTAACCTTGTTAAGAACCAGCGGATAGCTTTTTTTATAGGTAATTTTGCAGGCGAAAGGTATGTTGATCAGGGTCATCTTGGTGCTCTGATTACAGATTTAGATCCAATTTACAATGGTGTAGCAAGTTTTCGTTATGAGGCTGCTTGTGCTTCAGGATCAGTAGCCATTGATGCTGCTAGAACTAAAATATCTGCCGGGGAAATAGATTTAGCAATTGTAGTTGGAATAGAGATAATGAAGTCTTTAAGTTCAGATCTCGGAAGTAAAGTACTAGGCTTAGCTGCTGATTTTGAATCGGAGGCAAAAGATATTATCTACCCTTTTCCCAAATTGTTTGGGCAGCTAGCCAACATAATACTCAAACGATACAAGTTAGATGAACGGTTGTTTCTTGATAATCTTGCAGAAATTTCGAATACAAATTACTCAAATGCTAAAAATAATCCACTTGCACAAACTCGACTATGGTATATGAGCAAATCACATGCCGTAAACAGGTACGACAAATTCAATCCGTCAATTGGTGGAAAACTCTGTGTTTCTGACTGCTCGCAAATAACTGACGGCGCCGCCGTTGTAGTGCTGGCATCTGAAAAGTACACTAAGGAATATGCAAGAAAAAGGTCTATTAAGCTAAGCTCAATTCCCTTTATGAAGGGTTATGGTGTGCGGGTTGGACCATTAAAATTTTCTGATAAAATTACGCAGTCGTCTAGTCTGAAAACTATTTTGCCTTGGACTAAGAAGGCTATTGATGATGCATATCAGATGGCAAAACTTAATTTCAAGGATATTGATCTTTTTGAAACACATGATTGTTTTACAAGTAGTGAGTACGTAGCAATATCTATGCTCGGATATTGCAAACCAGGAGAGGAGCATCTGGCTATTGGTAAGGGGGAAATAAAGTTTAACGCCAAAAAGCCACTGAATCCTAGTGGAGGTTTAATAGGTGTAGGTCATCCTGTTGGCGCATCTGGCGTAAGAATGATGCTAGATTTATATAAACAGGTAGCAAATAAAGCTACAACTTACCAGGTTGAGGGTGCAAAGAATGCAATGATGTTAAACATTGGGGGGACTGCAACATCAAATTTTTCTTTTATTATTGGTGTATAAATATGAAGTTCAATCATAATTGCAACATAAGCAGAAAGGCTAGAATTGGTAAAGACGTTTTAGTTGGTGATAATACAATAATTTACGATAATGTCGAAGTAGGTGATAACACAATTATTGCTAATAATTGTGTTATTGGTGAGCCATTGAGTAGTTATTACTACTCTCTCAAATCTTACAAAAACCCCCCTACAAAAATAGGACCAAATAGTCTAGTCCGGAGCCATTCTATAATATATGCAGGGTCATCATTTGGTAGCAATTTTCAAACTGGGCATAGAGTAACTATACGTGAACATTCTTTTATTGGAGATAATTGTTCTATTGGCACTCTATCAGATATTCAGGGATACATTACAATTGGTAACTACTGTCGGCTTCATAGTAACGTACACATTGGCCAGAAATCAAGAATTGGAAATTTTGTATTTATTTATCCATATGTTGTTTTAACTAACGACCCAACACCACCCTCAAATGTTTGCCTTGGGCCAATTATTGGTGATTATGCACAAATAGCAACTGGATCAGTAATATTGCCAGGTATCAAAATTGGAGAGAATGCTTTAGTAGGTGCCGGTGCCATCGTAACGAGAAATGTTGCTAATATGAGTTTAGTTTTAGGTAATCCAGCAAAATACATTTGCAAAGTAACTGAAATCAAGTCAAGGGAGAAGAATGGTAGCCACTATCCTTGGATGCATAATTTTAATAAGGGTATGCCATGGGGACAAATTGGTTATACCAAATGGTTGAAAACTAACCTAATTCATAAAAGTAGAAATTGATCTATTTATCAATCTCTTTAAGGATATTAAAAGAATATAAAAATATCATTAATCGATGCCTAAAAAGCAACTTACTTCAATAAACCTCCTGAAGGTTATTTCTTTCATAGCAATTTTTATTTACCACATTCATATACGTTGGCCTCTGCAAATCCCAAACATTGTAAATCGAGTGCTGATGGAATCTCCGGTAACAATGTCATTATTCTTTTTGATTTCCGGTTTTCTATTAAATTACAAACAAAAAGGAACAGAATTCACCTGGCAGAATATTAGTATTTTTTATAAGAAAAGAGTTTTTTCAAACTATTTAATCTACCTTATCTTTAGTTTGGCTGCTTTACTTTTCTATAAAATTGATCAACTTAGTTTTGGCGGTTTTTGATGGAATTTTTCGCCATTCAGTCTCTTTTTCCTAACACTTTTTCAATTTTTCACAACGACTTAACTTGGTTTATCTCCTGTCTGCTTATGCTTTATCTAGTTTTTCCGCTTATTCATAACTTTTTTCATCATAAGTCAAAAGGAATGCTGTTTGTTTACTTTTTGATATCATCTTGGCTTGCTTCGTCAGCAGGCCTATTCAACTTTCTAACTGGGGGGAACACTATTAACGCTTATTACTCTCCTGTCTTTCGTCTGCCAGAGTTTATCTCAGGTTATCTGTTATTTACTCTTATCAATAAATCAAAAAGGTATTTAATACCGGGCCTAATTTTTGCAGCTGCTATTCTAACTCTTGTGTTATATCTTGGAATATTCAGCAACCTAATGACTTTTTTCTTACCTCATAACTATATTGTTTTTCCTCTGTTCCTGGTTATCACAACTTATCTTTATCAAGAAGAAAGTCATATTCCACTTAGAAAGTGGGTTAATTCACTGGCAACAATCGCTCTAATGTTTTATCTAATGCAAGGAATAATAATTAAGGGGTACTTACAAACAGAGTCCGTTCTAAACCTAGGGATAAAGAATAATTTTCTGCTGCTTATAATACTTCTGGGATTAAACTTCCTGTTGGCTTACTTTGCAAAAATTTTTTTTGCTTCAGTTCTATCAATTCTTAAAAAATGACTGGATGCCTTTTGACACACGGATAATTGAACTTTTCTTCATTTCAGGGTAAAGAGGCAATGAAATCAATTCCTTTGCAATGCGTTCTAGTATTGGTAGTTCCCCTTTACGATATCCGAGCCAACGGTATGCCTTCTGCAAATGGAGAGGTAAAGGATAATGAATTAAGGTTTGCACACCCATTCTCTCAAGGTAGGACCTGAGAGCGTCTCGCTTCTTGGACCGCAAAGCATAAACGTGAAAAACACTTTCGCGCTCAGGGAAAAGTTGAGGAGTAACTATTTCAGGGATACTGCCAAACAGGCTGTTATACTTTTGAGCTAGCTCGCTTCTCTTTTCGTTCCAACGATTGAGATGTTTAAGTTTCGCCCTTAGAACTGCCGCTTGAAGTGAATCTAGTCTGGAATTAACGCCAAAACTTTCATGATAATATTTGCGCCTTGAACCATACTGCCGAAGTAGGTAGTACTTATCAGCTAATTTCTTATTATTCGTTACAATTGCACCCCCATCGCCATATGCTCCCAAATTTTTACCAGGATAAAAAGAAAATGTCGAGAATATTCCAAAATTACCAACTTTTTTACCCTTATAATCTGCTCCATGCGCTTGGCAGGCATCTTCAATTAAATATATATCTCTCTTCGATTTTTTGATAATTTTCTTTACTTCGTCAATTTTATCCGGTTGACCATATAAATGAACTAAAATAATGGCCCTTGTCCTACTAGTAATCTTTCTCTTCAGATCGTCTAAATTAATTCCGTTATCATTTTCATCTATATCACAAAAAACCGGTTTTAATCCGTTTTCCGATACTCCAAGTGCTGTAGCAATAAAAGTATTGGCTGGAACTATAATTTCCGAATCTAAGGGTAGGTTAAGTGCTCTAATGCCGAGAATAAGTGCATCGGTACCAGAGTTAACAGCAATACAATGCTTAACTCCTAAATATTCCGA
>Ga0172375_10004295_pt1 | contig 21130 bp, 14 predicted proteins | sample LakKiv1m_FD_114537 | JGI IMG/M metagenome (GOLD analysis project Ga0172375, IMG submission 114537) | Freshwater microbial communities from Kabuno Bay, South-Kivu, Congo - kab_092012_11.1m | ecosystem: Environmental > Aquatic > Freshwater > Lake | place: Democratic Republic of the Congo...
CGGCGCAATCCGCCGGATAAAAATTTTGGCAGGCGATCTGCTGAAAAGACGCGAAACTCTCTGTAAAACATTCGAATTTATTCAGGGCGTCAACTGCCAGACGATTACTCTCCCGGTTGAAAATCAGCCGTCAATTGGTTATTTCCGGGCGGAAATTGAAACACAAAGTGCTAAATTTGGGCTGACCAATCCGATTTGGTTTGGCAAGTTCAAATAAGAAAATAATGACTAAATCTAAAAATCAGATGGAACAACTCGACAATCTGCTAGATTTATTGATCCGCGCTGCACATGAGGTTTCCCGTAAAAAATACGGCGATCAGGAGGAAATTTTCCGGCTGACCAACACTTACGCTTTCCCGGATAAGATCAGCGAACTGGCCGAATCGTTCGGAATGATGATCATTAAAATCGAAACCCGCGAAATGCGCCTTGAAGATTTGATCGGGAAGCTCAAAGCCACCAATGAGCAATTGCGCCAGGAAATCGAACTGCGTAAAAAAACCGAACTGGAAATTATCGCCTACCGCGATCATCTCGAGGAAATGGTGCGCGAACGCACCGAACAACTCCTGCGTCTCAATCAGCAATTACAGGCCGAAATTCTCGAACATGAACGCGCCGAAGAAGAGAAAGAAAAACTGATCATCGAACTGACCGACGCTCTCGCCAATATCAAACAATTAAAGGGATTAATCCCGATTTGCGCTTCTTGCAAGAAAATCCGTGACGACCAGGGTTTCTGGAACGATGTCGAAGCCTATATAGGCCAACATTCCGAGGCCGAATTCAGCCATGGCATCTGCCCGGACTGTACGAAAAAACTCTATCCCGATATCTATGCCAATCTGGTGAAAAAGGGCAAAATCGTCTCTAAACCTCGCAACGGTAATCAACCCGAATAATGAAGAGAACCGCATGAATTTTACTTTCAGCATTTACTATACGCCATTGATTCTGGCTGTGATTCTTTCGTCGGTGGTCATGATTTATTCCCTGCGATACCGCAAGGAACCGCACGGGCGGGCATTTTTCATTCTGTCACTGGCCGGAGTCTGGTGGGCTTTTTTCAACATCCTGGAATACGGATTCAATTCCCTGCCCTTAAAAATCTTCTGGGCGAATGTCGAATACCTCGGAATTGAGACGGTCATGGTGGGCTGGTTAGCCGTTATCGCGAATTTCACCGGGCAAACCAAATGGGTGACCCGCCGCTCGCTCCTGATTCTGGCAATCATCCCGGTTATCACCATCCTGCTGGTCTGGACCAATCCCCTGCACGGCCTGATGCGCTCTAATATCACGCTGGACACGAATGGTCCTTACTCAATCATTAAAAAAAACCTATGGGCTTTGGTTTTGGGTTACCATGGCTTACAGCAATCTGGTAATGGTCATCAGTTCCGTCATGTTGCTTCAACGCCTGACTCATCCCCCTAAATTGCGGAAATCACAGATCATTTCATTGATGATCGTCGCCCTTTTTCCCTGGATCGGCAATTTCTCATTTGTATTTCACTGGCTGCCGGGAGTCTGGGGAAGAATCGATATGACTTCGGCCTGTCTGGCGCTTTCCGGTTTTGTAATGGCTTTCGGTCTTTTCAGATTTCAGATCATGGAAGTTATTCCGATCGCCCGCGACTTTATCCTGGAAGACCTCAGTGACGCCATTTTAGTCCTCGATAGTCACAATCGCGTTGCCGACTATAATCCGGCCTGCCGCGCAATGCTCCAACTCGATAAAATCATCATCGCTCAACCGATTGAAGAAGTAATCATGCCATCGATTGTCCGCAGTAAACTTTTGGAGGAGATTAAAACCAGCCAGGAGGAAATCTCTCTGACGGTCGGCAATGAGACTAAAATATACGACCTCCGCGTCCGCCCGATTTTCGACCAAAAGAAAAATTTCCGCGGGCGCTTGTTCCACTTCCGCGATATAACCGAAAAGCGTTTTGCCGAAATGCAGCTGGAAAAAACCGTTGTGGAATTACGTCAGGCCCTTACCGAAGTCAAAACTCTCAGCGGCCTTCTGCCGATTTGCTCATCATGTAAAAAAATCCGCGACGATAACGGATACTGGAATGAAGTTGAAAGTTATATCCGCATCCACTCTGAAGCCGAATTCAGTCACGGCATCTGCCCGGACTGTATGCGCAAGCTCTACCCGGAACAGTATGATAGCCTTGTAAAAAAAGGCAAAATCGATCCGAATTCGCGCACGATCGAGTAAGATTAAAAATTTTATATCACAAGTCATTAACTGCAGTGAGAGATACTCAGAGTTTTCGGTTTTCGACCAGACATTAACTTTTTTCCATGATGTCCATTAGAGATTCGAGGACTGTAGAAGTTATAAACAAAAAGGGCGCCGGAGCGCCCTTTTCCTACGTTCAAGATCAAAAGAGGATCAGTTCTCTTCTGCCATTTTCTTGTATTTCTGATAACGTTCGGCGACGTCTTCCGCCAATGATTTTCTCAGACGTTCGGATTCGCCGGGGAAGGATTTCTTCAGGGTTGCGTAACGCACTTCGCCGTCGATGAACTCCATTAGTTTACCATTCGGCTCCTTGCTTTCGAACAGGAAGGGATTCTTGCCTTCGGCTTTCAGCATCGGATTATAACGGTAGAGCGGCCAATAACCGCATTCGACGGCCAGTTTACCTTCTTCCTGGGAAAGCATGCCTTTATAGATTCCGTGATTAATACACGGTGAATATGCGATGATCAGGGACGGACCCGGATACTTTTCGGCTTCGATGGCGGCTTTCAGGAACTGGTTCGGGCTGGCGCCCATGGCCACGGAGGCAACATAGACATTTTTATAATTGACGGCCATCATGCCGAGGTCTTTCTTGCCGGTCTTTTTGCCGGAATAGGCAAACTTGGCCACCGATCCGAACGGCGTCGATTTGGACGATTGTCCGCCGGTATTGGAATAGACTTCGGTGTCGAGCACTAAGATATTGACGTCGTAGCCCATCGCCATGACGTGATCGAGACCGCCGTAACCGATATCGTAAGCCCAGCCGTCACCGCCAATGATCCAGATCGATTTTTTGGTCAGCATATCTTTACTCTTCCAGATCGCAGTCAGCAATTCGTTACCTTCATAACGCCCTTCCAGAGCGATTTTGACCCGGTCACCCGCGGCGCGGGACTGATCGGCGTCGTCTTTACCGGCTAACCAGGCCCCGAAGGCATCGGCTAGTTCGCCGTCGGCCGATTTGACCGCTTCGGCAATCATTTCCGCCAGATGTTCGCGGCGCTGAATAGTCGCCAGAGCCATCCCGAATCCGTATTCGGCATTATCCTCGAAGAGTGAATTCGCCCAGGCCGGCCCGTGACCTTTTTCATTCACGGAATAGGGACAAACCACGCTGCCGCCGTAAATCGACGAGCAACCCGTGGCATTGGCAACGATCATGCGATCGCCGAACAACTGGGTAATGACCTTCAGATAAGGAGTTTCGCCGCAACCACCGCAAGCGCCCGAGAATTCAAATAACGGCTGCTGGAACTGGCTGCCTTTAATGGTATTCTTGCCCATGGCTTCCGCTTTCACCGGTACTTTCTCGAAGTATTCCCAGTTTTCTTTCTGAGCCATCTGGGTTTCGAGCGGCTTCATTACCAGGGCTTTCTGGTCCTTGCGTCCCGGGCAAACGTCGGCGCAATTGCCGCAGCCGGTACAATCGAGGACCGAGACCTGCATGCGATATTCGTAATTTTCCAGACCTTTGCCGACGGCCTTAATGGTTTCAAAATCCTTGGGTGCTTTGGCCTTTTCTTCCGGGGTCATCAGTACCGGGCGAATCACGGCGTGCGGACAAACGAAACTGCACTGATTGCACTGGATACAATTCTCCCTGATCCATTCCGGGACTTCGATGGCGATGCCGCGCTTTTCATACTGCGTGGTCGCGGTCGGGAAAATGCCGCCCGGAGTGAAGACGCCGCTCGGCAGGTTGTCACCGTCAAAGGCGCTGATTGGTTGTAAGACCTTTTTGATGAATTCCGGAACTGACTTTACGTCGACGGTTACATCTTTGGCATCCGCCCAGGCTGCCGGGTATTTGACTTCGTGGGTGGCGCTGATGGCGGCATCCACGGCCTGCCAGTTCATCGTCACGATTTTCTCGCCTTTGGCGCCATAGGTTTTCTTGATGGCATTTTTCAGGTGCCGGATGGCTTCGTCAAACGGTAAAACCTTCGACAGAGCGAAAAAGGCGGTCTGCATGACCATATTGATACGACCGCTCAGACCGACTTCGCTGGCGATTTTATTGGCGTCCACCGTATAGAAACGGGCTTTCTTCGTAGCGATGGCGCGTTTCATGGAGGCCGGCAGATTGGCATCGAGTTCGGCATCGGTCCAAAGTGTGTTCAGCACGAAAATGCCGCCCGGCTTCAGATTTACGAGCATATCGTAATTATTGACATAACTCTGTTTATGGCAGGCTACATAATCAGCCTGGCTGATACTGAACGGAGCCCGAATATTTTTGGGTCCGAAACGCAGGTAGCTGACAGTCAGACCACCGGATTTCTTGGAATCATAGGCAAAATATCCCTGGGCGTATTGATCGGTGTTATCGCCAATGATCTTGATAGCATCCTTGTTGGCGCCGACCGTGCCATCCGAACCAAAGCCCCAGAAAATGGCTTGGACAGTTCCGGCCGGAACGGTGTCGATTACGTCGGTTACCGGCAAAGACCGGAAAGTGATATTGTCTTCGATGCCGACCGTAAAGCCATTCTTCGGTTCCGGCAGTTTCAGGTTGTCGAAAACAGCTTTGGCCATGGCCGGATTGAATTCCTTCTGTCCCAGACCGTAGCGTCCGCCGACGACCAGGCGGTTGTCTTTCATCTGTTGCAGAACGGCGCAGACGTCGGTATAGAGCGGTTCGCCGAATGCCCCGGATTCCTTAGTGCGATCCAGCACGGCGATGCGCTGGGCGCTCTTGGGCAGGGCAGCCATAAAATGCTTGGCCGAGAATGGGCGGTAGAGGCGGACTTTCAGCACGCCGACCTTCTCGCCTTTGACATTCAGGTATTCGGCAACGCCCTGGGTGGTTTCGGCGCCGGAGCCCATGATCACAATGACGCGCTCGGCCTGCGGATCGCCGACATAATCGAACAGATTGTATTTACGACCGACGACATTGCCGACCTTCTGCATCATTTCTTCGATGATACCCGGAACGGCGTCGTAATATTTGTTGGCCAGTTCGGCGACCTGGAAGAAAATGTCCGGGTTCTGAGCCGTGCCGCGTAGCTGTGGATGCTCCGGATTCAGGCAGCGCGTGCGGAATTTCTCGATGTCGGCCAGATTGACTAACGATTTGATCGTATCGTAGTCGATGACCTCAATTTTCTGAACTTCGTGGCTGGTGCGGAAACCATCGAAAAAGCTGACAAACGGGACACTCGCTTTCAGCGAGGCTAAGTGCGTGACTAAGGACAGGTCCATGACTTCCTGCACCGAACAGGAGGCCATCAGACCAAAACCGGTCGTGCGGGTCGCCATGACATCCGAATGGTCGCCATAGATCGACAGCGCCTGCCCGGCCACGGCGCGAGCCGATACATGAAATACGGCTGGCGTTAATTCACCAGCAATCTTGAACATGTTCGGGATCATCAGTAAGAGTCCCTGGGAGGCGGTAAAGGTTGTCGTCAGCGCGCCAGCCGAAAGGCTACCGTGCACGGCGCCGGCCGCGCCGGCCTCGCTCTGCATCTCAACCACCCGCAGCGGTTGACCGAAAATATTTTTGCGTCCCTGGGCTGACCATTCGTCAGCCAGTTCGCCCATTACGGACGATGGGGTGATCGGGTAAATCGCGGCCACTTCGCTCAGGGCATAAGCGATATGGGTTGCGGCGGTATTACCGTCCATCGTTTTCATTGTCTTAGCCATGGTAAATCTCCATCAGGTTATTGAATGTTTATTAAGGTTTTTGGCCTGCCTTCCTTACGTTTCCGAGATATATCTTCAACATCTTCAAAACGTGCTGAAGTTACATCCGAAACGTCCATAAAAGCAACCGTCATCTCGAACCCTGAAATCCGATCTACTCACTATCCGGCGAACCGCTTGATAACCAATTAAATCACGCGTGAGGTATTTTTTCTCGCTCTATCTCGAATTCAGGGTCTTTTTGAGTAAATGATCCTCACGGATTTCTACTGACGGGAGCATTCCGGTGAAATTAATCCGTCAGCGCATTCACGCCACGGCGTTCCAGCAGCGAACCTTCAGTCTGATAAAGGCTGACTAATGCGTCTAAGTAAGCGACCATGGCACTGGCTTCGTCCAGCTGACTGGCTGTGTAATCGCGCTGAGCCTGTAAGACTAAGATATTGGTCGATTTCCCAACCCGGAATTTCTCGACTTCGGCGGAGAGTTTCTTCTCCTGCAATTCGCGCGTAACGCGGGTGGCCTCAATCTGCTGGCGGGCGCGCCGGACTTCGGCGTAAGCTGCCCGCACATCGCATTGGACCAATTTTTCCAGGTTATTGACGGCTAAAACCTGCTGATCGCGGGAAAAGCGGGCGCGGGCTAACCGGGCGGAAGCCTGGCGGTCGGGGATCGGTCGCGAAAAAGTCAGTCCGCCGGTAATGGAATAATATGGACTGTTGATATCCGGAGTGGAATTTTTAAAGGTTTGCGAATAAGCCGTCGTGCCGAATGTCAGAAAGACATCCAACCTGGGTAATAATCCATTTTTAGTCCGAATGATTTCAAGCGCGCCTTTCGATAATGCCAGACGCGCTTGTTGCAGGTCCGGCCGGCATTTCAGGCCAATCCGTTCATGAACATCAACCGCATCGAGAGTATCGACCGGGAGAAAGGGATTGTCGGTCAAGCGCGGCAAATTATCCCAGAGATTGGCGATCGGCGGATTCAATAAATACAACAAATGCAGGCGCGCCTGTTCAAAACGGCTCTGACTGTCGATCAACGCTCCGCGCCGGGCGGCGACTTCCGCCTCGACGGCAGCCAATTCCAGGTCAGGTAATTTTCCAACTTTGACGCGTTCCTGCGATTCGGCCAGCTGCTGGATTGCCAGGTCCAGCGATTTTTGCTGAATGGCGATTTCCTGCCCGGTTAAATACAGGTTCCAGTAACCTTTCTCGATCTCAGCCACGACGCTCTCAGCCACTCCTTTGAGTTCAGCGCGGGAAATATCGACATCCAGACGCGCTTTGCGCAGATTGGCGAGATTGGCGCGCGTCCCAAAGCCATTCAATAACGACTGCGTTACAGTCAGCCCCAGTGTACCGGTGTATTGATCGGTATACAGGCTCGATACCGATCCGGTCAGTCCGCTGCTAAAGGCAATCGATGTTCCGGTTGGCAGGACTTCGGCAATCTCAACATCGGCGGTGTAGTCTTCGTAATGTAGCTCCAGCGGATCCGGGCGGGTACCCAACCGGCGCTGAGATTCACTGACGCTTTTTTCCGCCTCGAAGCTGATGGTCGGATCGAAAGCCGCGCGCTGTTCCCGGCTGTAGGTGCTCATCACTTCAGGTTGCAGACGCTGAATCGAAACGGTGGAATTATTCTCCAATCCCATTAATACCGCGTCCAGTACGCTAAGACGCATCGTATCCGGCGAACCGGCATAAGCAGCAGGCCGAATGTAAAAAAGTCCCAATAATAACATTAACGGAAATAATTTTCGACCGGATAATGCAAACTGCCGGAGATTGATCAAAATTGCCATTAATTATCCCTGTTCTCCGGTTTGGCCGAGTTTTTTTTCGAAAATCGAATAAATGACCGGCACGAGCACCAGCGTAATCATAGTCGAACTCAATAAGCCGCCGATCACTACCCGGGCCAACGGCGCCTGAGTTTCGCCGCCTTCTCCGAGTCCGAGCGATAAAGGTAATAGTCCCAGCACAGTCGTTAAAGTCGTCATCAAAATCGGCCGCAGACGACGACTACCCGACAACTGCACGGCCTCGGAAAGCGGTAGGCTCTGATTGCGGCGCAATTGATTGGTATAATCCACCAGCAGAATGGCATTGTTTACGACGATTCCGGCCAGCATGATACAGCCGATGAAAGCCTGCATACTGAAAATCGTTCCGCTTAACACCATTATAATCACGACCCCGATCAGCGCCATCGGGATGGCGAAGAGGACCACAAAGGGATCGCGGAAAGACTCAAACTGCCCGGCCATGATCAGGTAAATCAGGAAAATCGCCAGAATCATGCTGATCAGCAGTTCCCTGAATGCCTTTTGTTGCTCCTCATAATCGCCCCCGAACAGAACGGCAAAATTTTTCGGAAGTGGTATATAGCGCAGCTGACGGCGAATATCGCTGACAACCGAACCCATATCGCGGCCGGTAAAATTGGCGTCGATTGTGATGATGCGTTCCTGGTCTTTGCGTTCGATTGAAACCGGCCCTTCCTGGTTGATAGTGGAAATAACATTGCGCAAGACGACCGGCTCACCGCGATTATTGCTGACGGTCAGATCGAGCAACTCGTTTAGATTCTGTCGGTCGGATTCGCTCAAGCGCACTAAAATTTTATACTGTTTGCCGCCCTCGCGATAATAGGAAGCCTGTGTTCCGCCGACGGCGGTCTGCAGGGCGTCGCCGATGCGGGAAACGTCTAATCCCAGATCGGCGGCTTTTTGCCGGTCGATGCGAATAACCTGTTCGGGACTGCCTTCCTGCCGGCTGATCCTGGTGTCAGTAATGCCGGGAACCTCTTTAACGATTGCTTCAACCCGTCGGGCTAACTGGTGCGCGGTTTCGAGATCATAACCGCGGACTTCGACACTGACGGTGTTTGCCGAAGTAGTGCCCATTCGCAAAACAAACAAGCCCTGTCCGGCCCGGGTACGGATGGTCGCGCCTGGCAAACCGCTCAACGCCCGGCGCAGATCGTTGGCGACCTGCTCGCTGCTGCGCTTTCGCTGAGCGCGCGACACCAGATTTACGCGAACTTCGGCCGTATGTGAACCGGAGCTCCAGCCCGTACCGCCAATATTTGAAATCATTGAAACCATCTCCGGAACCAGCCGGATAACAGCCTCTTCGACGGTTTTAGCGGCCTGATCAACCAGCTCGAGGCGGGTTCCAACCGCCATTTCCAGGCTGACACGGACTTCGCCTTCATCGGCTGCCGGCATCAATTCTATTCCGATAAAACGCACCAGAATAACGGCGCCAACAAAAAGTCCAAGCACGGAAAAGAGGACGCTTTTTTTATGTCCCAACGCCCATTTCAGCAAGCTGGCGTAGGTTTTTTCGATCTTCTGGAAGGTTTCCTCGCTGAAGGCGTAAATCCGGTGCAGACGGTTTTCATTTTTATAATGTCGGGCCGGCTGAAAATGCAGAAAACGGGACGACAGCATCGGAATCAGCGTCAGGGCGATGATTAATGAACACATTAAAGAAAAACTGACCACATAAGCCATTTGCTGAAACATGATACCGGAAACTCCGCGTACAAAAATCACCGGTAAAAATACCACAATCGTCGTCAGAGTACTGGCAATAATCGCCGACCAGACTTCCTGTGTACCATTCAGAGCGCTTTGTTTGAGATCGAGACCGCCTTCGCGGTGCCGATAGATATTTTCGAGTATCGACCAGCATGCCGATTCCCAGGGCCAGCCCGCCAAATGTAATTGTATTCAGGGTAAATCCGCCGAAGTACATGAGCCCAAAAGTCGCGATAATTGAAATCGGAATGGCAGTCGAAATAATGATAGTGCTGGAGATGTTGCGCAGGAAAATGAACAGAATGATTATCGCCAGAGTCCCCCCGATGAAAAGGGAATTGGCGACACTGTCGATGGAATTTTTAATGTAAACCGAGGTATCCATCAGCGGGAGCAGTTGGATTTGTGGGATGTCGCGGTTGATGCGCTCCATTTCGGCTTTTACGGCATTGGCCACATTAACGGTATTGGCGCCGGATTGTTTATTGATGGCAATCCGCAAACCGTCTTTGCCATTGATCCGTACTTTTTGGGTAACCTCTTCCCAGGAATCCTGAACATCGGCCACATCGCGAATCCGGATGGGAGCGCCGTTCCGGATCGTGATCACCGTATTGCGGATTTCGTCCAAATTATGATATTCGCCCTGAGTGCGGACCAGGACATCAAAATTGCCTTTCTTAAACAGGCCGGCCGGAACATTACGGTTTTCCTTTTTTAAGGTTGCCAGAATTACTTCCGGCGCAATGTTGAGGGCCTTGAGTTGATCGGCATGTAAATCGACATGAATCTCGCGGTAGAGACCGCCGCGGACATCGACGGCGGCTACTCCTGCCACCCGTTCCAGACGATATTTTATCTGGTCTTCGACCAGCTGACGGAGTTCGAGCGGGTTCATATTCCCGGAAACGCCCATTTGCATTATCGGAAAAGCCGAAAGGTCAAACTTCCTGATCATCGGCCGGTCGATGTCTTCGGGCAAACGCCCCAAGACCCGGTCAAGGCGATCGCGGATGTCATTCGTTGCGACGTCCAGATCGGTTCCCCAGTCGAACGTGACCCGCACGACGCTGCGCCCCTCGGTGGAAGTGGAAGTAATTTCCTGGACATTCTGGACGGCCGCCAGGGCTTCTTCAATTGGCCGCGAAATAGATTCTTCGATTTCCTGGGGCCCGACATTGCTGTAAGTCGTTACGACGGAAATTGTGGGATTGGTTATTTCCGGCATCAGGTCGATCGACAAGCGGCTCAGCGAAACCAGACCGAGAATAATCACGACCAGGAAAACAACCGTCGTCATAATCGGACGGTTGATCGGCCCGCGGGCAATATTCATGAATGTTGCTCCTTGACCAATGAATCGGGCGGAGTGCTTTTCGCCGGAGCGGGTTTTGGCAGCAGAATCGGGCTGCCATCGTCTAATAAGTGCTGACCGAGTGTGATAACTCTGCCGGTTAGCGCCGGAGCCAGAATTTCAGTGAATTGCGGCGTCACAATCCCGACGGTTACCGGAACATAGCGGGCGACCGAACCGTTTTCCTCCACAGTGAATATTCCATTCGCTCCATCCCGGCTCACTATCGCCTGGCTCGGAACGATCCGGGCGTTCTCGCGGGAAGCGGTCACGACATTTACGCGGGCAAACATGCCTGGCTTGAGTTTCGTCGGATTATTGACGACTTCCACTTCGGCCTGCGCGACCCGCGATGCTTCCTGCAGCAACGGCGCAACGCGGGCGACTTTACCGGGGAAAAACTGCCCGGGAAAAGCGTCCACCGAAACGGTCGCCGGCATATCGATCTGAATATGGCCGTAATCACGCTCAATGATCGTCGTGCGCACGATAACCGTATTGATGCCGATGACCGACACCACGGGCGAATTAGGCGCTAAAAGAGCCCCCTCGTCCACATACCGTTCGCCGATAAAGCCGGCCTGATCGGCCGTCAGAATAGTATAACCAAGCCGGATATTGGCGGATTTCAGAGAAGCCCGCCGTTGTTGCACCTGGGCCAGCGCGAGCTGCTGGCGCGATTGCTGAGCAGAGTAATTGGAAACCGCCGCATCCAGCTCGGCCGGCGAGGCGATTCCCTTGGCCTGCAAAGATTCCACCCGTTCTTTTTCCTGACGGGCCTGATCGAGCTGAATTTGCGATTCGCTCAAAGAAGCCTCGGCAATCCTGAGATTGGCTTCGGCTTCCAGGATGCCCTGTTGATATTCGGCGTCGTCAATCTGGGCAATGATTTCTCCGGCCTTGACCCAATCGCCGATTCGTTTGCGAATTGTCACGATCCGTCCGCTGACTTTGGGAGCGACGATATATTGATAGATAGGATAGACTGTACCCGTCAATTCGCGCACCTCGCTAAGCGGGCCAAAACGGACGCTGTCAATTTCAACCGCGACCGGCGGGCGACCGGTACGTCCGGCCTTCTCATCATCTCCGGAAGTAATCAGCAATACAATCCGCCACCCGAGAATCAGAATAAAAACGGCAATTATACTGTAAATAATCTTTTTTTTCATCTAATTATCCTTAATCCGGTACACATCGTTTAGTACTTATACCGGCAAGAACCAAAAACGTTGCATAAAATTTACCCTACATACCGGAAGTTTCTGATTGTATAAAAACGTAGAAATATAGTTATTCGGGATAAATTCCAAAACAACTTTCCCTTTAAAAAAATACCTGATAATTAACCCTTTCGGTCTCGCAGAAAGTCCGGATCGCCCGGCTGACCTGTGGCCAGTAAGCGCTTCGGCCGAGCAAAATCTGTTCAACGTTTCAGCAGGTCGGGATGCTTTTCCATCAACCAGGTTCGAATACGACTCCAGATGCGGCCGGAAGGATTGGTGTGATCGAACATATAATAGTCGGCATGGCTCAAGGTTAGGGCGAAAACCCGAATAAGTCAAGTCGCCGATATTATTTTTTACGGTCTTGTGATAGATCACGTCGGCTGAAAAATTTCACTTTCTTTTAATTTTTTTAACCATTAATATTGGTTGTAAGCTTGATGATGAGAGTTAAAAGATCAAGCAATATTAACAAAAAAACGGAGGAATCATTATGCGAACCAAACCACGCAAAGTGTCTCTTTTAATATTAATTGTATTTTTACTGGCGACAGTTTCATTATCGGCCGCTGCTAAAAATGCAATTTATAAGGACAAGGACATCCGCGCAAACCGAATTGTAGTCGTTAACAATTCGGTCTTGAAACAATTGCCGGTCAAGGGCAGTCTGACAACCAAGTTGGAAAGCGCCCGGACAACTTATCAGGGAACTGTCATCAAGAATATTCCCGATCAGGGCATAGCGGAATGGGAAATTACCGGCGATATGGAAAAAGCCCTGAATACCCTGAATGCCATCGATGGCATCACCGCTTTTCCAAATTTTGTATTTTACCGAGAAGAAACCCGGCGCGGAAAAACCCTGGAAACTTCCGGAACCTCAACGGCTACCGATGACCCCTATTTGAGTTATCAGTGGGCCTTGAACAACGACGGATCGTTCGACGCTGCCGCGGTGGTCGGGGCTGACATCAGCGCCTTCGACGCCTGGGGAGTCACAACCGGTGGAACTTACACTATCGGAGAAGTTACTTCCGATATCATTGTCGCCTTGTTTGATGACGGTATCGACATCAATCACGAAGACTTAGCCAATAATATCTGGGTCAATCCCGGCGAAGACCTGAACGGTGACGGAGTCGTTGGTGAATTGGAGCAGAACGGAATCGATGATGACGGCAATGGATTCATTGATGATTTCTGGGGCTGGGATGTCGTTTACGACGACAACGCCTACCTGAATTCAGGCAGTTTTCATGGAACGCACGTCGCCGGTATCATCGGCGCTGTGGGCAACAACACCCTCGGCATTGCCGGCGTCAACCATTCGATCAAAATGCTATCAGTCATGATCTGGGATGAATGGGGCGAAACGGATGCAATCACCTTAATGTACGGTTATTATTACCTGTCCACCCTGTTGAAATCCGGCGTCAAGATTGTCGCCGTTAATCAGTCCTGGGGCGGTGGTAATTACCTGGACGATCGCGACGATCAACGGTTCGTCGATGTCATGACTAATTACGCCCGTGAACATGATGAATACGGCATGGTCTGGGTATGCTCGGCCGGCAACGACAATATGGATACCGATAAGCTGGTCTATTATGCCTATCCGCGCCTGATTCAGTCGCCCAATATCATCGACGTCGGCTTTTACTATCACCAATACTGGCGAAGCTGATCTGGAATACACTCTTTTTCAGGAATTAATTTATCTCAGCGATGAGTCGTATGATCTGAAAAATCTGGTGACTTACGAGCCGGAAGTCAGCGCCGGGCAAAAGACTGCGGTTAACAAAGGTCAGATGATCCGCGAACAGTTCAATAAAATTGCCCCCTATATGGCAAGCATTGAACGTTCGAATATCACTCTTGATTTGAACCAGACGCTCGAAGATGCTTCCGGTGAAGTCGTCGCCTGGGTGGATAGTCTGAATGATTCCACGGCTACGCTGGCGAACTGGACCCTGGCCGCTTATGGTTCCGGGGATGGCGCCGCTGAAAACTGGCATCTGGTAAACGTCTCCGGGACCGAAACCAAGGATTTCGTGTTCCTGGCCGGTGATTTTACCAGCGGTTATCAAAACGGCACTCTGGCCGTAGCCGCCTCTCCGCTGTTCGATTTCACTCCGACCAGTGACGGAAAAGTGCCCCTCTATCTGTCATTTGATTATGCCGCAATGCTGGAAAGCGGATTTGATTATTTCTATATTAATGTCATTGTGGACGGCGATCGCTGGGGCACAATCCTTCAGACCGAATACAATCTTAATAATGATGGTTCGACCTATCATGCCGTCGCCGATATTTCCGAACTGATCGGACAGGACAATGTCGAGTTCTGGTTCATCCTGAACTGTGATGATTCCTATGTCCAGGGCTTTGGCGCTTTCTTCGATAACGTCGCCATTACTTTGGGTGATGCGCCATACTTGGCGAATAACTATGGCGGCACCATCAGCCCGGCCGGACAGGCGACAGTCAACACCACCATTCGCAGCGGTATGCTCGACATCGGCGAATATTATTTGGTGAATGTCGTTGAATCCAATGCGTTGTATAATTATTACGATTACAACCTCATTTACTTTAACAGCGTACTTGGCCATCTCACGGCCGATCCGGCCGAAAGCTATCTGGGCAGCTTTTACCGCGATCAGGTCACCACTTCCGGCTTTAATCTGGTCAATGATGGTATTGTTGATGTAGATTTCCAGACTTACTGGTACATTCAGAGTGATGGTGGTTACCTGAAGAGTAACAATCAACCTACACTTTTCAGCAATGCCCAAAAGAAATCTGCCAAATCCGTCACTAAACAAGACGGTGTGAAAATCAAACCTTCCGAAAGAATCCGGAAAGTTGCTGAACATTATGCAGCCACCTCTAAGAAAATGGCCAAAAGCGCGGCGCAGCCCAGCCAGTTGGTCAAAGCCAATCTGACCTCGAAAATCTTCCGCCCAAACGCCACAATTGCCAACGGAACCTTTCTGGCTGAAAATTTTGAAGCCAGTCTGGATATTCCCACCGGCTGGACCCTGGAAGATTGGACGTTTGGCCTGGGAGATATCTGGCATATCGAAAATCTTGCCAGTCTGAGTTCGAATGTGCTTTACTTCGGCGATCCGGTCGAAGAACAGTATTATGCCAACTCAGAGACCTATGTCTATACTCCGATCATTGAAGTCGGTTCCCTCACGGATACTGAAAACCTCTTCCTGGAATTCGATTATGCCTGTTATGTCGAAGAAGGCTACGATTACTTCGATCTCTATATCGCCACCATCAACGGCGATTCCGAACCCTCCTGGTGGTGGGTAGCTTCGACCGATGGTCGTGATCTTCTAAATGACGGCTGGTTGCATTCCATCTCCTTTAACTTAAGTGAGATGTTCTATGGAATGACGTCTTTTGATAAAATCGTCGTCTGCTTCGGCGCCTGGTCTGACCAATCAGTCGGCGACGGCGGAATCCTGGTTGATAATGTTTCGCTGAACGCCAAGGTTCAGGACATTTACGTAACCCCACTGACTGGCACTATCCATACCGGCGAGTCTTTGCCAATAACGCAACAGATTGACATGAGTTACCTCTATCCCGGCGATTTTGTAATGGTCACCGAATTCTGGTACGATTATTATGTTAATTCGTTTGATTGGTGGGATGAAGGCTATGCCGAACAATGGAGCTACTTCAGCGTTCTGAACCACCAGCCGGTAGTTGTGAATGATACTCTCAATGTCATCTCCGGAGATGTTGTTGGAGCTAATTACATCATGAGCGCCGCCCTGGAAAACGACTATGACGAGGATAACGACTATCTCTATTTCTGGGAGGCTACCGATCCGTTATATGGCGCCATGAAGTGGACCGGATTAGAGACCGAGCAGCCGATGAAAGATGCTATCGAATCCTATTCTTATGTCGCACCGCTCGATTTTGACGGCTATGATGTCATTAAATACAGCATATACGACGGTTATGAATCGGCCAACGGGACCATCGTGATTCGGGTCGCCGCTGAAGCGCGTTTCGTGGCTGGGACTCAGCAACAGTACACTTTCCTGGAAGATTCCTCGCTAACCATCAGCACCATGCGCTTAGTGCCCGGTGTCGGCGGCGTCGATGGGGAATTATTCGTCTGGGGTAAAACTAAAAGCAGCGTGGTGGCGATCACTCCCGATCGGGTCAATCATCGCCTGACTTTCAGAACCAAAACCGCGGATGCCTGGGGTCAGGAAAGTGTCATGCTTTATGTCGGCCATGCCGATGAGCCTTTAGATTCGCTCAAGATCACGATCGTAGTCGTACCGGTCAATGATCCGCCAACGGCCAAGTTCGCAGCCGCCAAGACCAACAATACCGTCACTTTCACCGACGAATCGGATGATGCGCGTGATTCCGAAGGCGCGGTTGTGGAATGGCTCTGGAATTTCGGCGACGGCACAACCAGCGCCGAACAAAGTCCCACTCATGTCTTCACTGCCATTAATACCTACACGGTTACACTGACGGTTACAGATAATGGCAATGCCACGGCAACCACGACTCAGAATGTTCAGATTACCAACATGGTCGGCATTGCCGCAGAAGCCGCTTTGCCTGAGAAGTTCGCCCTGTCGCAAAACTTCCCGAACCCGTTCAACCCGAGCACGACGATCAGCTATGCCCTGCCGAAAAAAACTCAGGTACGCCTGACGATTTACAATATGCTCGGCAAGGAAATCCGCACGCTGGTTAATCGCACTGAAGACGCCGGTTATAAATCGGTCGTTTGGGACGGCCTCGATCAACGCGGACAGTTAATCAGTACCGGAGTTTATATCTATAAGATCCAGGCTGGTGAGTTTACTCACACCAGAAAAATGATCTTCATGAAATAATCCGTTAACTGAAACAATAACCAAAGAAGCCCTCCTTTGCGGGAGGGCTTCTTTTTTGGACAGAAGTGAAGGAAGATTATTTTAATAAATCATCAAACGGGATAATGTCCCATTTTTCCGGATCGTCTAAGGGCGGGATTCGCCAGACAGACAGACTATCCAATACGGTTCGGCTGCCGGCCTGACGTAAATAAGCGCTCGTGACGCTGTCGCTCATTCCGATGTAATTCAAAGTATCGGCTGCCTGTTGAAAGATCGCCGTATAATAAACCACAGCGCCCAGATATGAACCGGCATACGAAGGATGTTGTTCATCAGCATTATATAATTCAATGTCCGGATGCTCGGAGCGAACATAAGACCAGGCCTGACCGAGCGGTGCAATCATTAAATCGGCTGTTTCCGTAAAAATCTTTGTGCCGGTGGTGATGTTGAGTTGATGTTCCTGGTAAGAAATATGTACAAAGCTGTAGTCATAGCCGTTTTTATTGGCGTACGGCATAAAGTAAACAATTCTCGTGTCGGGATTATTAGCGTATATAAAACTCTTTAAGGCCGCAACGAACGGCAAAACCAGTTCGTGACTCTCCGGAGAAACGATTTCCGCGATGGCTTCCTGCAAAATCACAAAGTCCCAGGCTTGCTCCTTGATTTTGCGGCGACTCAGTTTGCTCCAGCGATGGTAATCCATCTGCGCCCCCGGTTCGCAATGTTGGTCAATAAACACCCGTTTTTTTCCCTTTTCCGCCAGTATTTTTAAAATATATGGCTGGGCATTGTAATACGTCAGGCTGTTGCCCAGGAACAAAATCTTGCAGGCCCGCGTGTCAGCCTTGTCCGGGGTCTTATAATTCGATGGAATATCGTCGATGTCAGAATCGTAATAAATATTAGACTGCTCTGGAGTAGAAAAACTCTGATCGCAGGATTTTATGAATCCCAGCCCGCTAAATGCCATCACAGTCAGCGCTATTAGTTTCAGTTTTTTGGGTTTATTTTGCAGATAATCTACCATCGGTTTAATCGGTTTTTCCCGCGCTCAATTTCTGTAAGATGGATCTTAAATTTCAATTCGTAATCGATAAAAGGCGCCTGCGTTCGATAAAAGACAACTCAGAATCCACTTTGAAAAAACCGTCCTCGGCCGCTTCTCCTGAAAATATTTATTGAATAATCAATTTTTATATGTTAACATACGTCGGTTTTTAGATTAGTGAACTGAAATGAATACCAACAGATACTTTTTTTACTATTTTTATTTTACAGGAGAGCGCCGGAAGGGGTAGGCAATCCATTAAATAAACATATTAAAAACCCCTTCCGCCGCGAAGGGGTTTTTAGTTACAGCCCGACTTGAAAAGGAGAAATAAATGAGCAGTGCTTTAGAAAATCTCAAATTGACATCTATCCAAAGCCAGGTGGAAAAGACCACCATTAAAGTTGGCGACGTGACCATCGGACAGGATTTTATAGTCATGGCCGGACCATGCGCCGTCGAATCGGAAGAACAATTAATGCAAACCGCCGAAGCCGTTAAAGCGGCCGGCGCTCAAATGCTGCGCGGCGGTGCTTTTAAACCGCGCACTTCGCCCTATGACTTCCAGGGTCTGGGACTGAAAGCTTTAAAATTACTGGAAAAAGCCAAACGTAAATACGATCTGCCGATCGTTACCGAAGTATTAGACTCCCGCGACGTCACCTGGATCTGCGAATACGTTGATATATTGCAAATCGGCGCCCGCAATATGCAAAATTTCGCCCTCCTGAAAGAGGTCGGCAAGAGTTCCAAGCCGGTGCTCCTCAAGCGCGGCATGTACTCAACTCTTAAAGAATGGCTGAACTGCGCCGAATATATTCTGTCTGAAGGTAATCCTAACGTAATATTATGCGAACGCGGCATCCGGACGCATGAAACCTATACCCGCAATACTCTCGACCTGAGCATTGTACCGGCTATCCGGGAAGTAACGCATCTGCCGGTCATTGTCGATCCGTCGCACGCCACCGGCCGCCTTAGTCTGATTAAACCAATGTCATTGGCCGCCGTGGCGGCTGGCGTGGATGGGCTCATTATCGAGGTTCATTACAAACCGGAAACAGCCCTCAGCGACCGCGAACAGCAGTTAAATCCCACGCAGTTCGACGACCTGATGCGCGATGTTCTGAACCTGGAAAAATTCATGCAAAACCTGGGAAAATCACCCGATGCCGTCCATTCAAATTAACACTCCGGGACGCACTTCGTTAGTCTCGACCTGCTGTTCGATCAGGGACGTTTTCCCGCTGATTGAAAAACAGCATACGGTCGTGATTACCGATGAAAATTTAGACCGGTTATACGGACAACTCTTCGCGGACTGCCGCAAAATCATCCTGACGCCCGGTGAAGAATCCAAGAGTCTCGAGACTATCCGGTATATTTATGATGAATTGATCGCCGCCGGCATCGACCGCACCACGACGATTCTGGGAATTGGCGGCGGCGTGGTCTGCGATATTGCCGGCTTTGCCGCCAGCACCTTTCTGCGCGGACTCGATTTCGGTTTCGTGGCGACTTCTTTACTGGCGCAGGTCGACGCCAGCATCGGTGGAAAAAACGGCGTCAATTTCGCAGGAGCCAAAAACCTCATCGGCACTATTAATCAGCCGCGCTTTGTGCTTTGTCCGCAGGATGTGCTAAAAACTCTGCCGCGCGAACATTTTATTAATGGCACAGCCGAAATAATCAAAACCGGGGTGATCGGCGATGCCGAATTGCTGAACATCCTGGAAAACCGCCGCGCCGATTTCCTGGCGCTCCAACCGGAAACCATCGAGTCGGTGGTCGGTCATTCCCTGAACCTGAAAGCCGGTATCGTAACCCGCGATGAGCGCGAACAAGGCGAACGCCGCCTGCTGAACTTCGGTCATACCATCGGGCATGCCATTGAAATCACAACCGGTATTCTGCACGGTCAGGCGGTTGCTATCGGAATGAATCTGGCTGCCGAAATTTCGGTGCGCCTGGGAATGATGTCAACCACCGGAAAACAACGTCTGGAAAATCTGCTGACGGCTTACGAATTACCAATTCAAACCGATGTTCCTGCCGCCCAGCTTTTGCCATTAATCTTCAAGGATAAAAAGCGCCAGGGCGAGAACCTGCGTTTTGTCGCCCTGAAAAATTTAGGCCGGGCCGAAATCATTAACTTATCACTCGAACAAATTAAGGAATTCTTAGATGATTTGTGTTGCTTTGGCTGAATTGACCTTTCCCGAAATCCTGGCTGTCCTGCAGCAGGAAGAAATGGCAGAAATCCGCCTCGACCTGCTCGACCTGAACCGCGAACAAATTGCCCAAATATTCAAAAGCCATCCACGTTTGGTGGCGACCTGCCGCAAAGGGCGTTATTCAGACGAAGAGCGCCAGAATTTACTGGATGCGGCGATTCAGAACGGTGCGGCTTATGTCGATATTGAGAATGATGCACCGTTGGATTTTCGCAAATCAATGACCCAATTGGCACGTCAGAACGGTACGCAGGCCATTATTTCTTATCATAATTTCGAGAAAACCCCCTCATTTGCCGAATTGCAACTGGTGCAGCGCGAATGTGAATCCTTCGCCGATGTAATTGTCAAGATTGTCACCTTTTGCCATTCTGCCGGGGATGCCGGACGTCTGCTGGAGCTTTATTCAATTAACACCAAACCGTTGATTGCCTTCGGAATGGGCGAGGCCGGTAAAAGTTCCCGCATCGCGGCCCTGCAACACGGAGCCCCTTTCATTTACGCGGCGGCCTCCTCTGATAAACCGACAGCGCCAGGCCAACTGACCAAAGCCGAAATCCTAAAATTGCTCGACCGGGAGAAATCGTATGTCAATTAAACGTTTTGCTATTTTCGGTCAGCCGATTCTGCACAGCAAGAGTCCGCTGATTCACAATCGCTGGTTCCGCGAAAACAATATCGCGGCGCATTACAGCCGGATAATTGCCGACGACGTTTTCGTGGCTCTCGGCCTGGGTTATAAACTGAACCTGCGCGGCGCCAACGTCACGGCACCTTTCAAGGAAAAAGTCATCCCGGCGCTCGTCCGGCTTTCGCCGGAAGCGGCCTCCATCAGAGCCGTCAACACTTTGATTTACAACGGTCCGAATATTTCCGGTTATAATACCGATGTCACTGGCGTCGGCCGGGCTTTTGAATTGAATC
>Ga0172375_10004298_pt1 | contig 21124 bp, 19 predicted proteins | sample LakKiv1m_FD_114537 | JGI IMG/M metagenome (GOLD analysis project Ga0172375, IMG submission 114537) | Freshwater microbial communities from Kabuno Bay, South-Kivu, Congo - kab_092012_11.1m | ecosystem: Environmental > Aquatic > Freshwater > Lake | place: Democratic Republic of the Congo...
CTTCGCTATCGCGTTCAAGTTTCCCGCCGAACAGGTGACGACGGTTATTGAAGACATTGCGTTTCAGATCGGTCGCACCGGCGTCATTACGCCGGTCGCGCACCTCAAACCCGTTTCGGTCGCCGGCAGCACTGTTTCGCGCGCGACACTCCACAACGAAGATCAGATACGCCGGCTTGATGTGCGCGTCGGCGACACGGTAGTTCTTCAGAAAGCCGGCGACGTTATTCCGGAGATCGTGCAAATCGTCCCTGAGATGCGATCGGGGAAAGAAAAAGTTTTCACCTGGCCGACTCGTATCGCCGAGTGCGGAGGCGACGGCCGCATTGAACGTGTGGAAGGTCAGGCCGCGTACCGCTGCGTCAATAAAAATTCTTTCGCCGTCTTGCGCCGGAAATTTTATAATTTTGTCGGCAAGCACGCGCTCGACATCGTGGGCTTCGGCGCGAGCACTGTTGATGCGCTCCTGGACAACGGTCTCATCGCGAATTTCGATGATATTTTCTCGCTGACACAGGGCGATGTCCAGGAACTTGAAGGATTCGCCGAATTGTCGGCGCAGAAACTTATCGCGTCCATTCAAAAAGCGCGCACGACCGAACTCGCCCGCCTCCTTGTCGGCCTTTCCATACACCACGTGGGGGAGGAGACCGCAGCTCTTCTCGCGGGGCATTTCAAAACACTCGACGATGTCATCGAAGCGAAGGAGGAGGAATTAAACGCAATTCCGAATATCGGCGCCATTGTCGCGCATTCAATTGTCGAATGGTTCGGCGCGAAAGAAAATAGGGCGCTCGTGTTGCGGCTCAAGAAACTGCTGACCGTGCGTAATCCCGCGTACGCGGCGCATGCCGGCAGGACAACGTTGCCGCTCGCGGGACAAACGTTCGTGCTCACCGGCACGCTTGCCGGCATGTCACGCGATGAAGCGAAATCAAAAATCCGCGCGCACGGCGGCGATATTTCCTCGTCTGTATCCGCGAAAACAACGGCAGTCATCGCGGGTGAAAATCCGGGCTCAAAATTCGCTGATGCCCAAAGGCTTGGCGTTACCGTTATGACAGAAACGGAACTTGAACGACTCTTACAAAAACACGGGGGCTCGTGATAGCATGGGCCTATGATTTCGCGGAACGATATAGAAAATCTGGCGCGACTCTCGCGTCTTAAACTAAGCGAGTCGGAACTTGCGGGACTCGAAAAAGACTTCGCCTCGATACTTGAGTATGTCGGCCAGCTCCGACGCATAGAGGTCGGAGCCCCGACCGAAGCGTCGGGGATGAGCACTGTTCATAATGTTATGCGCGAGGACGTCGCGGGCGTTATTGTCGGCGGTTCGCGCGAAACGCTCCTCGATGCCGCGCCGCGGCGCGAAGGTGATTTTGTTGTCGTGCGAAAAATTATCCAGCGGGACGAGCCGTCACTATAAAATTCGAAGTTTTGATATTTTGCGAAACACTACAATAGCATCTGACCTGATATGAAAGACACCCCGGCGGCACTCTCTATAGTTGAAGCGGCAAAAAAACTCGCGGCGAAAGAAATTTCGGCGCTTAACCTCGCGCGCGCGTGCCGCGCGAATAGTGACGCGCGCAACTCCTCGCTCAATGCATATCTTGAAGTGTTCGACGATATCGAAGAGCAGGCGAGGGCCGCGGACGCGCGGCGCGCGAAGGGTGAACAGCATCCGCTTCTCGGGATTCCTTTCGCGATTAAAGATAATATCCTTATCGAGGGGAGGCGCGTGTCCGCGGCTTCCAAAATTCTCACGAACTACTCCGCGTCATACGACGCGACCGTCATTAAAAAACTAAAGGCGGCGGGTGTCGTGTTCATGGGCCGCACTAATATGGACGAGTTCGCGATGGGCGGTTCGACTGAAAATTCGGCATTCGGCCCGACTCGCAATCCGCATGACGAAGCGCGGGTTGCCGGCGGTTCCTCAGGTGGCTCGGCGGCGGCGGTCGCCTCGGGTATGGCCCTCGGCGCTCTGGGGAGCGACACCGGCGGCTCTATCCGCGAGCCGGCATCATTCTGCGGACTCGTGGGACTCAAGCCGACCTACGGCGCGGTATCGCGTTCTGGCGCTATCGCCCTCGGCTCATCGCTCGATCAAATAGGACCCTTCGCTCGCGCCATAGAGGACGCGGAGCTTATTTTCAACACAATACGTGGCAAAGATATTTTCGACAGCACAACAATTGAACTAACAACTAAAAACCATCTGCCAGCTGGCGGACTTAAAACTAAAAAGATCGGTGTTCCACGACACTTGCTCACGGAGGGAATAGATGCCGATGTTCTCAAAACATTTGAAGAAGCGCTCGAGAAGTTGCGCGTTCAGGGTATCGAAATTGTTGATGTCGAGCTGCCTTCGGCGCCGCTCGCGCTCGCGGTTTATTACATTATTATGCCGGCTGAAGCCTCAACGAACCTCGCCCGTTTTGACGGCGTCCGCTACGGCCTCTCACTCAAAGGAGAGTCGCTTGTCGATGATTACGCGAAAACGCGGGGCGAAGGATTCGGTCCTGAAGTTCGCCGCCGCATCATGCTCGGCACGTACGTGCTTTCCGCCGGGTATTACGACGCGTATTACGGGAAGGCTACGGCGGCACGCGAAAAACTTCGCCGGGAATACGCGGACGTCCTCTCGCGCGTCGACGTCATCGCGACTCCCACCGTTCCGTCGCCCGCGTTTACAATCGGAGAAAAATCCGACCCGCTGTCAATGTATCTCGCGGATATATTTACCGTGACGGCGAACCTGACCGGCAATCCCGCGTTATCGGTCCCCGCGGGCATGGTCGAACGCAGTGGAAAATCATTGCCGGTCGGCGTGCAGTTCACTGCCAGCCACGGCGAGGAAGCGACACTTTTCTCGGTCGGCAAGATGCTAGAATGAAAACGAGCTTCTGGGCTAGTGCCTAGTAAGCTCAACACAGCCCATGGTTTATAATTGAGCGGCTAGTCCCTAAGCACGAGTCCCTGGCGTCTACGATATGGATTCATTCAACATTCTCTACATCGTCGCGAAAATCTACGCGCTCTTCGGCGGCACGAGCGAGGCCGATATACAGAACGCTTTTTTCCTTGGACTTCAGGACATTGAATGGGTCGCGCTTGGCGTATCGGTTGTTTTTCTCATCGTTATCATCGCGTTCCGGCTGCGGCTCGAACATCTTGAAGACAGATTGCATCACGAGCGGACCGAGCGCGAACTCGCCGCGTTAAAACTTGAACAGACGAAACCGAAAAATCCGCGCTGGCAGCAAGTGCTCGCGCTCGCGACGTCGGCATACGCGAGCGACTGGCGCCGCGCGGTTATTGAGGCAGACAGCATGCTGGCGGCCCTTCTCACCGCGCGCGGTTTTGCGGGGACCAACGTTGGCGAACAGCTGACGGGCGCTTCCGCGGCCAATTTCGCGACACTCGACCTGGCGTGGCAGGCGCACAAAGTACGTAATCGGATTGCGCACGAAGGCGAAACGTTCCTCATCACCGAGCGCGATGCCGTCGCGACCATCGATCTCTATCGCCGCGTATTCGAAGAATTCGCCTATATATAAAAGGTTGCGCGGGTGCCGGTTCTCTGCTAGTTTGCATGCATAGGCTCGAAGACAGTAGGGAGGCGAAAGTCGTTAATTCCCTGATCAATTGATCGGGACCCTGCCGAGAGGTCGAACTCGAAGCCTGTATTAGCGGGCATTTTTCTTGCCTCGTCGAAGCTTTGGCGGAGGCAGGTGTGCTCGAACAGAAACATATGGCTATCACCAGACAGAAAAAAGAAGAAATTCTCGGCAAGGTCGAGGGTATTGTGAAGGGCGCGAAAACAATAGTATTCGCGAACTTCAAAGGGCTCACGGTCGCTCAGGCGACTGAGTTGCGCCGCGCGCTGCGCGCGCAGGGAGTCGGCTACACTATCGCGAAAAAGACGCTTATCAAGCGCGCTCTTACGAGCGCGAAGTTTGCGGGCGTATTGCCCGAACTCCCGGGCGAACTCGCGCTCGCCTATGGCGAAGACGAACTCGCTCCGGCGCGCGAACTCGCGGTCTTTGTCAAAAAGTTTCCCGAACAGCTCGCATTCGCGGGAGGCGTATTCGGGGGAAACTATGTCGGCACGGCCGAGATGAAATCTATTGCCGCCATTCCGCCCCTGCAGACGCTTCGCGGAATGTTCGTCAATATCATCAACAGCCCCATTCAACGCATGGCGGTCGTTTTGGGAGAAGTCGCAAAGAAGAAATCGGAATAATTCAATGGCGCGTTATGGTACGCGCTTACAACTAAAAATTTAAAATTAAAAACTTTATAATCGTATGCCAGAAACTACAGAGAAGAAAGAAGTTGCCGTTCCTGCAAAATTCAAGGACATCGTCGCTTCGATCGAAGGACTTTCCGTTCTTGAACTTCACGAACTCGTGAAAGTGTTTGAAGAGCGCTTCGGCGTCTCGGCGGCCGCGGCAGTTGCGGCTCCGGCGGCGGGCGGCGCTGCAGGCGAAGCGGCGGAAGAAAAATCGTCGTTCAATGTTCATCTTACTGATGCCGGTGCCGCGAAGGTGCAGGTCATCAAGGCGGTGAAGGACGCCTTGGGTCTCGGTCTCAAGGAAGCTAAAGATCTCGTTGATGCCGCTCCGGGTGTCATCAAGGAGGGAATGAAGAAGGAAGACGCTACTAAGCTCAAAGCGGCTATCGAAGCTGCCGGCGGCAAGGTCGAGCTCAAATAATTTCTCCAAAAACGAAAAATGGGTACGCAAAAATCCGGCAATTGCCGGATTTTTGCTTTCCAGTACTATGAGTTCAGATAAAGTATCTTCGCAACCGCAACATAAAGGAGAAGGAATATGAGACGATTCGGGGCAACTCTTGTTGCCGGGTTTTGGAAACTTTTCTTTTTTCTGGCCGGCCCCATCAGGCGATGGTGGGAAAGGAAAGAACGCGAAGAATTTGAGGAATGGAAAAAGGAAATAACCAAGCTGGCCGATAGGAAAGTGAATCGGCGATTTTTGTACCACGACCGAATGTAGGAGGCACTATGCCCAAAACGTTAACGGTATTTCTGGAAGATCTTGAGCGGCGCACGGCGTATCAGAGCGCGATGCGCAAACGATCCAATGGCGTGGAGTTGACCGCGTACGAACAAGCGCTTCTCGACGGCAAAAGTCCTGAAGAACTGGGCGCCACGCTGTGTGGGTGTGGGTGCGGTCAGCCGCTTGAGCCTCGCATTGACGGAGTGCGTCATACGCTTGGCGGTAGGGAGGTCAATGACGATTGTTACTTCGAGCAAATGGGTATGGGTATCGATGCTCACTCTATCGGCAGGCCGCGACGATCCCGTGGCGGCTAGTGTTTTTCCACTCGGCAATTCCGCCGCGGTCTGACCGCGGCGGTTTTTTCTTTGCGCCACGCCATTTTCTGTGAGCGGGGTCAATATTCCCCACACACGGCCTTACGCATACAATTGGCCGTACAGAATTACCTTTATGGCTAAAAGAGTATTCAGAGACCCATTCGGCAAACTGTTCGGTTCTCCAGCGCGTGTCCGACTCCTCAGACTCTTTTTATTCAATCCGAAAGAATCTTTTACCGCGGCAGAGGTGGCTGCACGGGCGCGCATGCCGATTTCCGAAGCGCGGCGCGAACTCCCAATTTTCACAGAATCCAGTCTTATTCGTAAAAGCCAGAGCAAGCCGCCTCATTTTGCCGTAAGTCAGGACTTCCCGTTCATTCCGATGTTGCGGCAAATGCTTCTCAGCGCTCCGCTTCGCGGTGATGATGTACAGAGCCGTTTGCGCGGCGTCGGCGCGATTAAATTCGTGGTTCTCTCCGGCGTCTTTACCGGTAATTTTGATGAAGGGATAGATATTCTCATAGTGGGGGACAAAATAAATGAACGGCGTCTGCGTGGCGCGCTGAAAGTATTCGGTTCCGATATCGGCGCGGAACTACGCTACGCACTCCTTACAACACCGGATTTTACGTATCGACTTACCATTTCCGACCGGTTCATACGCGACGTATTCGACTATCCTCACCGCATTGTCTTCGACAAACTCGACATAGGACTGAAATAGCGGCTAAGGACCCGGGACTCAGCTGCTAGCTGGCCCAAACAAAGGCTTTTTTGGCGGTTAGTCCCTAAAAGCTAGACCTTAGAAATTGTCTTTTTACTATCCACACCGGCGGGAAGCCTGGAGTATGCCCCTGTTATACTTAACTGTGTAGGATTATTACTAAGGTTTTTAACAGATTAAGAATTTAATATGGTCGTCCAATCATGGCTCGATGTGCTCCAGCAGTCGTTTATCAATGTTTTTTATGGCGTTGTTAACTTCATACCGACGTTCCTGTTCGCGGTCATCATCTTTATCGTCGGCTGGGTTGTCGGGATAGTTCTCGGCAAGGTCGTTGACCAGGTTATCAAGTCTATACGCGTCGATCACGCGCTCAAAAGCGCTGGCGTCGATGACGTTGTTACGCGCGCGGGATATACCCTCAACTCGGGGGCGTTCCTCGGCGCATTGGTACGCTGGTTTGTCATCATCGTATTTCTCCTCGCGGCTCTTGAAGTTATGGGTCTCACGCAGGTAACGATGTTCCTCGATCAGGTCGTTCTCTTCTACTTGCCGCAGGTCATTGTGGCCGTCCTCATTCTCTTCGTCGGCGCGGTGCTTGCTCAAGTCGTTCAGAATGTCGTTACGGGAACTGCCCGCGCGGCAGGAATCGTGTCATCGGGCTTCGTCGGCACTGTGGCGCGCTGGGCAATCTGGGTTATCACTATTCTCGCGGCTCTCTCGCAACTCGGCATCGCGACAGGAATTATTCAGACCCTGTTTACCGGCGTCGTTGTGGCGCTCTCGCTCGCGTTCGGCCTCGCGTTTGGCTTGGGTGGGCAGGAAGCAGCGGCTCGCTCCATTGAGAAGATGCGCGAGTCGATGTCTAACCATCACTAATTACGCTTTTACAGCGGAAATACTATGATCAAAGGACATTAATTTCGAGCTCAATAGCTCGTACGAAAAAAGCGGGAAAGCCCGCTTTTTTCGTGCCTAAAAACCCGTCTTTTTGCCCTTATTGCGCAAACATTTTCCCCGGTTTGACAGCCTTAGGGCCCTCCTATATACTCGTTTGTACAGATATGTTAATGACCATCAAATCCACGCGGCGGCGATAGCAGGCAACGGGTGTTGCATGGTGTCCCGCGAAGAGCGGGATTTTTTAGTTCAAAAAAGAATATCTGCGGACTTTGACAACTGGAGACCGTCAAAATTTTTTTGAAGGTGCTCCTGCATTCCATTACGCGAACACTTCCAATGTGGGTCTTTTTGTGGACGCGGAAATGGGTAGGTAAAAAATGTAAATTCAACAAACAACCCCACGATGAATGTAGACAATTCATCGCGGGATAACAACAGATTATTGCGGTTCTCAAACATCCTTTTCTCAGCGGAGAGGAATGTTTAAGGGCGTATGGTGGATGCCTAGGCTTCAGGAAGGCGATGAAGGACGCGGCGTGGCGGCGATACGCTTCGGGGAGGTGCCAAGCAACCTTTGATCCGGAGATGTCCGAATAGGGAAACCTTATCGAGCAAACCTCGATAGTTATGCAGTAATGCATATCGCACACCTTGGGAAGTGAAACATCTCAGTACCAAGAGGAAAAGAAACTAATAAGTATTTCGTCAGTAGCGGCGAGCGAAAGCGAATCCAGGTAGCGTGGCAACACGCTGCCGCAGCCCAAACTGCAGAGTTGCCCAAACTGCTTTGCGCAAGCAGAACAGTTCGGGTGATTCTCAGGGTCGTAAGGCATTGATAGTGCACTCGATGCACGCAAAGTTACAAATTGTTTTGATAGCCGAAGCCGCTGAGAAGCGGCGCCCCAGAGGGTGAAAGCCCCGTAGGCGAAATCAAAACAACTTTTTCAATGTCCTTGAGTATCTCGAGACACGAATGGCTCGGGTGAATGTGCCGGAACTAACCGGTAAGGCTAAATACTTCCGAAGACCGATAGTGAACAAGTACCGTGAGGGAAAGGTGAAAAACACCCCGGTGAGGGGAGTGAAATAGATCTGAAACCATATGTCTACAAGGAGTCGATGTGGTCGCAAGACCACTACGGCGTGCCTATTGAAGAATGAGCCTGCGAGTTTATGTGTACTGCGCATGACTAAGGACGATGAGTCTGGAGTCGAAGGGAAACCGAGTGTGAATAGCGCGACTATGTAGTACGCATAAGACCCGAAGCAAAGTGAGCTTGCCATGAGCAGGGTGAAGTTTGCAGAAATGCAGATGGAGGCCCGAACCGGTTGGCCGTGCAAAACCATCGGATGACTTGTGGTAAGGAGTGAAAAGCTAATCGAACTTTGTAATAGCTGGTTCTCTCTGAAACAGCTTTTGGGCTGGCGTCGTATTTATTGAGTAGCGGGGGTAGAGCACTGGAAGGATCGGACAGGGAGAAATCTCGCTGACCCTATCAAACTCCGAATACCGCTATTGTTATACGGCAGTTAGTACGTGGGGGCTAAGCTCCACCGTACAAAAGGAGAAGAGTCCTAGATCTCAAGTTAAGGTCCCAAAATTAACGCTCAGTGCATCACAAGGAGGTGGAGTCTCACAGACAATGAGGATGTTGGCTTAGAAGCAGCCATCATTGAAAGAAAGCGTAACAGCTCACTCATCGAGAGATTCCGCGCCAAAGATAATCGGGGCTTAAGCGTTATACCGAAACTGAGGATTTGTGCACTTCATTGAGGAAAATAAATTCAGAAATTATTGGGCGCTGCTAGCTCAGTTGGTAGAGCGCTTCCTTGCAAAGGAAGAGGTCACCGGTTCGAGACCGGTGCGGCGCTCCAATAATTTTTGGATAAATTAGTTCTTTTTTTGAGAGATTTTATATCAACAAGTCTTTCGAGGAGGCAGTCATGAACAAAACAGTTGTTCGCGTTGTCTTGACGATCATCGTCTTGTCCATTGTGATTCCGCTCATTGCTTTTATCGGCGGGCCGGGACTAAGCGGGCTATGGCGATGATCATCGGGAAGAAGCACGGGCCGAGCGTAACACCTCGGCTCCTCAATGAAGTGCACAAGTGGTAAGAGAGCATTCCATTTGCAATGAAGCTGAAGGCGCGAGCCACAGTGGAGCGTATGGAAGAGAGAATGCAGGCACAAGTAACCGCAATGCGGGTGAAATCCCCGCACGCCGAAAGATCAAGGTTTTCTTGGCGACGACGATCGGCCAAGAGTTAGTCGGGCCTAAGGGTATGACGAAAGTCGGACCTAATGGACATACGGTTAATATTCCGTAACCGCGTATTCATGCGATGGAGGGACGGAGGAAAAAATTTGCTGCGCCTTATTGGATTGGCGTCGGCTGTGATAGATGCGTACACCAGGCAAATCCGGTGTGCCGCTTTAGTGCGAGCATCGTTCACCGTCGGGCACTTTTCCGGTTCGCCGGAGAGGGACAGCAAAGCAGAGCCTTCCAAGAAAAACTTCTAAGCATAATGAATACGCGCCCGTACCGTAAACCGCCACAGGTGATCAAGTCGAGTAGACTAAGGCGAACGAGTGAGTGGTCCCCAAGGAACTCGGCAAAAAAGCAGCCGTACCTTCGGAATAAGGCTTCCCATCATATAGCAATATGTGGTGGGCGCAGCGAAAGTATCCCTGGCAACTGTTTACCAAAAACACAGCTCCCTGCGAACTCGTAAGAGGATGTATAGGGGGTGACACCTGACCAATGCGAGAAGGTCAAATATCGGCGGTACTTTGGTCGCAAGATTGAAGTGCTGACTGATATAAGCCCTCGTCAATGTCGGCAATAACTATAATTGTCCTAAGGTTCACGACGCTTTATACAAAGTGTCGCGAAGGACTGGGACAATTATGGGGATGAGTGTTTTTAGAAATAGTGAACATATAACACCAAACAAAAACGCTACCTTGCTGTGCGGCAACGCAGAGCGAGTCCTAGATAAATTCATGGCACGAAGAGACTATACGCCATGCTCCGCGGATTTCGCGGGTGAAGATATAGTCCGAGGTTGAGGAATACTTGAGCGAAATTCCTTGTCTGGTAAGTTCAGACGTGCACGAATGGTGTAATGACTGGGGAACTGTCTCGGGGACTAGCTCGGTGAAAATACAGTACCGGTGAAGATGCCGGTTACCTGCAGTTAGACGAAAAGACCCCAGAAGCTTTACTGCAACTTGATATTGCGTATACGATTGTACTGCGTAGCATAGATGGCAGAGGTTGAGATTACGGTTTCGGCTGTAATGGACTCGAAATATGAAATACCATTCTTTATGATTGTATATGCTAACCGGCGCGGCAAAACCGCGTCGAGACAGTATCTGGCGGGCAGTTTTAGTGGGGCGCTATCCTCCTAAAAAGTAACGGAGGAGTTCATTAAGGTACCCTAGGCGCGAATGGAAACCGTGCCGATAGCGTATTGGCACAAGGGTGCTTGACTGCAAGACGTGAATGTCGAGCAGGTGCGAAAGCAGGACAAAGTGAACCGACCATCCGCATTAGACGCGGTGGAAGATTATCTGACAAAAGCTACTCTGGGGATAACAGGCTAGTTCCGCCTAAGCGTCCATAGCGACGGCGGAGTTCGGCACCTCGATGTCGGCTCAACACATCCCGGGGGTGAAGAAGCTCCCAAGGGTTTGGCTGTTCGCCAATTAAAGTGTTACGTGAGCTGGGTTCAAACCGTCGTGAGACAGGTTGGTCTCCTATCTACTGCAGGCGTCGATTTTTGAGGAAGTTTGCTCCTAGTACGAGAGGACCGGAGTGAACCGACCGCTGGTGTGGCAGCTGTTCTACCAAGAGCAACGCTGCGTAGCTATGTCGGGCAAGGATAAGCGCTGAAAGCATCTAAGCGCGAAACCCGTTCCAAGATGAGAAATCATTAAGATCCGTAAGAGATGATTACGTTGATAGGCTTTAGGTGTAAGCGGAGTAATCCGTTGAGCCGAGAAGTACTAATGCATCGAAATTCCTCTTCGGGAGAGAAGGTTGGTTTGAGAGCCGCAATAATCTGTTGTCTCGTTTACATTTTTAGCGCATCCCTTTGTCGAGCATCGCCGTACTTCACTCGCCGCACCACCGGGTGCGTCTCCTGAAGATACGACTCGCTCTTCGCGGGCTGCATCTAAAAATACAAACGAGAAGGTACATTGATTTTATTTTTTACCTGCAAATTTTTGAGTTTCTTGTTCTGGTGACTCAACGCGACTGATACACCCGTTCTCATTCCGAACACGGAAGTTAAGCGTCGTAGTGCCGATGGTACCAACCTTTACCGGCTGGAAGAGTAGGTAGTCGCCAGTACAAGGTACTTAATATCTCAGATTCTCCGGGAATACTGCTTTCCTTGGAACCCCGCATCGTGCCGGGGCTTTTTGTGTTACGATAGATCACATCTATGACATTGTCGTGGGGGAATAAACGGAAATTATTGTACGGAAGCGTAGCCATAGTAATCCTCCTCGCGCTCGCGTTTTGGCTCGGGTTCACGGCATTTTCGAAGCCGCCGTCATGCCTGGACGGAAAACAAAATCAGGGCGAAACCGGCGTTGACTGCGGCGGTCCCTGTTCGCATATTTGTGCCGTTAACGCGCGCGCACCTTTAGTATTGTGGCAACGCGCGTTTCTCTCGGGGCCGCAGACGTACACCGCGGTCGCGTACGTCCAAAATCCAAACGCCGCGCTCGGCGCAGGTTCCTACCGCGTGCCGTATGCATTCCGTCTGTACGATACCAACAACCTGCTGATAACGGAAAAAGACGGATCTATCGACATTCCGCCGCAACAAATGGTTCCAATAATCGAAACAAATATTTTCGTCGGGAATCGCCCGTTCGGATCGGTCGATTTCGCGTTCTCGGACGCCAACATTGCCTGGATAAAGATCCCCGCCGGTTCATTGCCGCAGACACGCATCACGAATCTGCGTCTGCAGGACGATGGGAGCGCGGTTACCGCGACGGTTGTGAATGACGGGACGATTGCCGCGCGCGAACTTGCCGTCACGGCGGTATTGTTTGGCTCGGACGGCAACGCGCTCGCGGCTTCAAAAAGCGTGCTTTCGCAGATACCGGCGGGCGGTTCTCAGCGAGTTGATTTCACGTGGACGCCGGGGATACCAAATGTTATACAGGCCGTGCTGACCCCAATTCCCGCGCTTCCGCCCTTGCCCGCGCAGTAGAAATATGGGCGAGAAACTCACTACCGCGCGATCAAAGACCGACTGGCTTCTGCCGATATGCGCGGTTATTCTCACCGGCCTCGGGCTGGTGACCATGAATTCGTTCGAAGGTTCGAATCAATATTTCGCACGTCAGCTTCTGTGGCTTATCATTTCGCTCTGCGTATTTATGCTCGCCCGCCGCGGCGATTGGCGCTTTCTGCGCGTAAGCGGCGTGGCCGCTTCTCTTTACGCCGTCGCGGCGGGTCTTCTCATCCTCCTGTTTGCTGTCGGACATGTCGTGAAAGGGGCGCAAAGCTGGTTCTCGTTCGGCTTCCTCGCATTCGAACCGTCCGAACTAGCCAATCTGGCGCTCATCGTCGTGCTCGCGAAATATTTTTCCCGCCGGCATATCGAAATAGCAAATATCCGTCATATTCTCGTGTCAGGTATCTACGCGCTCATACTCTTTGTCACGGTCGCGTTGCAGCCGGATTTAGGCGGCGCCATCATTATTTTTCTCATCTGGCTCGGCATGGTGCTCGCTTCCGGGATTTCCAGAACGCACCTCTTCGCGGTCCTCGCACTCGTCGTTGTCGCGTTTACGGCTCTGTGGTTCGTCGGATTCCACGAGTATCAGCGGCAGCGCGTTATGACGTTCCTGAACCCTTTGACCGACGTGCGAGGCGCCGGGTATAACGCGTTTCAATCGACCATTGCGGTCGGTTCTGGGGAACTTTTCGGCAAAGGGATCGGCTATGGAACGCAGTCGAAACTCCGGTTCCTTCCGGAATATCAAACCGATTTTATGTTCGCGGCGTTCGCGGAAGAATGGGGGTTCATCGGTGTTATCCTCGTGTTCGGGCTTTTTGGCCTGCTGTTCTGGCGTCTCCTCGTCGCAGCGTCGCGGGGGGCGACAAATTTTGAAATGCTGTTTACGCTCGGGGTTCTCTTCTATCTCGCCGCGCACTTCGCGCTTCATACCGGCATCAATTTGGGGCTCTTACCGGTTACCGGGACGACAATTCCTTTTATGAGCTATGGCGGGTCGCACCTGCTCCTCGAATTTTTGGCCCTCGGCATTGTTTCCGGCATGGGGGCGTATGGGAACGCGACGAACCGTGAACAATATTCGCAGGAGTTTTCAGGGGGTTACGAGCGTTGATAGAGCGCGGCAGTTTCTCCCGCCATTTTCTCTGCCGTAAAGGTTGTTGTTACGCGGTTGTGTAATCCCGCGGCCATTTTTTGCCGAAGCGCGGGTGACTCGCTATAGTGTTTCAATTTTTGACCGATATCGCGGGAATCTTTTGGTGCCGCGAGAAGGCCCGATTCACCGTCCTTAACAATGTCAGTGATGCCCGGAATACGACTTCCTACAACGGCGACTTGGGCAAGACCCGTCTCGAGGAGAATATACGGAAGGCCTTCTTTGACCGACGTCAGCGCGAATACATCAAACGCGGGAAGCAAACGTGCCGCGTCGGGGACGAATCCGAGGAGATATACGTGTTTTTCAAGACCTGCGTCCGCAATTGTTTTTTCGAGGATTCTTCGTTCGTCTCCGCGGCCGATAATAAAAATCAGGAATCGCTCGCCCGCCTGCGCGAGTTCCGCGGCCGCGCCGATAAGATACGAGATGCCTTTATTGCGGGTGAGTTCGGTGCCCCCGCCTATCCACACGCCGGCGCTGTCCGCTGGTACGCAGGCAAGCGCGGCAATGCGCGCGCGTGCCGTACCCCGAGACTCAAAATGAATATCAGAAATGCCGTTGTAAATGAGGCGGATTTTGCGCGAGCAGAACGGCATACGCCGCGCGCGCGCGGCATTGTCAGCCGAAATGCAAATGACCACGTGGGTGAAGATGAACGTGAGCCAGGTGAAGAACCAAATAGCCGCGCGCGCGGCGGCGGGGCGGTCTTCATCGAACGCGAGCCCGTGCGACGTAAAAATAATCCGCGGTACGCCTGCAATGCGCGCCGCGAACGCCCCTAACCCGCCAGCTTTAGAGGAGTTGAGGTGAACGATGTCGGGGCGTTCGCGCCGGAAAAGCCGCGTGAGCGCGAACAGGGCGCGAATGTCGCTTCCAATAAAAACATCGCGGGTAAATGATGGAATGAATATCGTCCGCACATTTCTTTCATGTAGCCGTCGTTCAAGTTCGCCTGCGTCGGATTTTTTTTCACCAGTGCCTCCGAGTGCGACGGCGACATCAAAAGGCTCCCGCGGGAGCGTCGTTGCAAGGTCGAAAACATACCGCTGCGCTCCGCCCCAATTTGATTTGGTGACGACGAATAGGATTTTTTTTCGACCTGCCGCACGCCGCTGTTTCTCCTGAGTGTTCATATATGAGTAACTTGCTGATTGTCAGAATCGTTGTATTATATTGTAACGATATCATGCCTACCGCGCTCCGACCATCCGCGCTTGTCCTATTTTTAGGCGACATTGTAATTTTTGTCGCCGCGCTTATTTTGACGCTTTTTTTGCGTTCATTTTCTGTGCCGCCGCAGGAACTCCTTATGGCGCATCTCATCGCGTTTACGCCGCTGTTTATCGTATGGGTGCTTGTTTTTATCATTGCAGGACTCTACGAAGGGCGGCGCATCATTCTCGCGCGCCGCGCGCTTTCGACGACCCTTCTCTACGCGCAGACGGCGAACGTTCTCATTGCGGCCCTGTTTTTCTTTTTTATTCCGTCATTCGGGCTCGCGCCAAAAACGGTTCTCTTTATTTATCTCCTCGTCTCGTTCGTTCTTATTTTGCTATGGCGCGCGTTTCTTTTTCCGAAACTCGGGCTGAAGAAAGACCAGACAGCGCTTGTCGTCGGCGACAGCCCCGAAGTGAAAGAGCTCGTGTTGGCTTTACGTTCGGCCCCGCTTTCTCCCGTTGTTGTTGCGAAGGTTATCAGCCCCGACCGCCCTTCGGTGACGCGCGATATTAAGTCGGCGATCGCGGAACACCATCCGCGGTTTATCATCGCCGACCTCGACTTGCCGGCGCTTACAGGGATCTTTTCCGAACTCTATAACCTTACCCTGGGGGGTGTTCGTTTCATCGACGCGCAGGTCCTCTATAAGGAAGTGTTTGGACGGGTGCCGCTTTCGGACGTCGATGACCGATGGGTGGCGCGCAGCGTTTCTCGCCGCGTGCACGTTCTCTATGACCCTCTGAAGCAGCTCCTCGATTTTGTCGTGGCGCTCGCGGTCGGCGCCGTGTCGATTATCGCGTACCCGTTCATTATGCTCGCCATCATTCTCGAAAGCGGAAGCCCCATATTCATTTCACAGGAGCGGGTGGGCGAGGGAGGGCGGACATTGCGCCTCTATAAATTCCGGACGATGACCGGCAACGATAACGGCGTGTACGCGGAGGGCACGACCGCGCTCCGGGTCACGAAGGTCGGCGCGTTTCTCCGCGCGACGCGGCTCGATGAATTGCCGCAAATTTGGAACGTACTCACGGGCGACCTTTCGCTTATCGGTCCGCGTCCGGAGTTTCCATCGCTCGTCGCGCAATATGAAAAGGCGATTCCATACTATGGCCTCCGGCATTTCATTAAGCCGGGTCTCTCTGGCTGGGCGCAGATATATCATGACAATCATCCGCATCACGGCACTGATATTGCGGCGACGCGCGAAAAGCTCTCCTACGATCTCTACTATCTTGAGCGTCGTTCGCTTATACTCGATATGCTCATCGCGCTCAAAACCATCGCGAAAGTTCTGACGAAGAGCGGCGTCTAAGACGCGGTAACTTTGACGGTGGAATACGGGTTAAAAACTATGATTATGATAAAGCGAAAATCGACAAAAAAAAGAAAAAAGACGCCTAAAAAAGGAAGTGTTATTGTGACCGGCGGAGCCGGATTTCTTGGCTCGCATCTCACCCGTGCGCTGGTTAAAGAGGGGTACATGGTGCACATCATTGACAACCTAGTCGCGGGGAAAAAAGAGAATGTTCCCGACGGGGCGGTGCTGTATGAGGCTGACGTGCGTGACAAAAAGACGCTCGCAAAAATATTCAAACGCGCCCAGCCCATCGCCGGCGTCTTTCATCTGGCGGCCCTGCCGCGGGTTCAATTTTCCATCGACTATCCAGAGCTTTCGCATGACGTGAATATTAACGGTTCGCTCAATGTTCTCCTTGCCGCGAAAGAATTCGGCGCGGGGAAGGTGGTGTACTCGGCCTCAAGTTCCGCTTACGGCGACCAGCCAGTTTTGCCTTTGACAGAAACGATGTTGCCGCAGCCGAAGAGTCCGTACGCGCTTCACAAATATACGGTCGAACATTACTGCCGCAATTTTAGTTCGGTATATGGCTTACCGACAGTCTGTCTCCGTTATTTTAATCTCTATGGGCCGAATGCGGACCCGAACGGTCCCTACGCGCAGGCGATAGTGAAATTTCTCGATCAGCGGGTACGAGGGAAACCGCTCACGATAACCGGAGACGGAGAGCAGACGCGGGATTGCGTCCATGTAAGCGATGTCGTCCGCGCGAATATTCTGGCGTTCAAAAACAAAAATGTCGGAAACGGGGAGGTTATAAATATCGGTTCGGGAAAAAATGTTTCGGTAAACAAGATCGCGCGACTGGTCGGCGGGGAAGTGACGCATATTCCCCCGCGCATTGAGCCGCGTCATACGCAGGCGGATATTCGGCTGGCAAAAAAGCTATTGGGTTGGAAGCCGACCGTGCGGCTTGAGGACGGCATCGCTGAGTTGAAACGGCAGGCCGGGTTACACTACAACGATGATCGTCGACGGTAAGGCACTAGCAGAAAACGTTCTCAGTATCCTCGCGCGGGAGCGCGGGCTTTTCCCGGGCGAATTAAAACTTGGCGTTGTCATGGCGAAGGGTGACGCTGTCATCGGTTCGTTTGTGCGCATCAAGGAGCGCGTTGCGGAAAAACTCAATGTAACTTTGGCGCGCGAGGAACTGCCGGAGGACGCGACGACTGCAGATGCCGTTCTCGCGGTGGATCGTCTTGCCCGCGCATGTTCGGGCGTTATCGTCCAGCTCCCGCTTCCCAAAAGCATTGCAACTGAAGAAGTACTTGCGGCAATTCCGCCCGAGCGCGATATCGACGCCATCAATCCAAAAATCGAGGACGATGAGCGTCCGGTGCGTGCCCCGGTCGCGGAAGCGGTCGCTGAAATTTTGAAACGTTCGAACGTCGATGTCCGCGGCAAAACAGCGGTCGTTGTCGGGCAGGGAAGATTGGTCGGCAAGCCGGTCGCGCACCTTTTACACACACTTGGCGCGCGCGTTTCGGTGATAACTGCCGGAAGTGGTTCGCTCGATGAGCTAGCTCGCGCCGATATTATCATCTCCGGCGCAGGGAAGCCGAATATCATAATGCCCGCGCTTATCAAAGACGGCGTCGTCCTCATCGACGCGGGCACGTCTGAGGCGAATGGAAAAGTTTCGGGCGACGCTGACCCGTCCTGTGCCGAAAAAGCGGCAGTATTCACGCCAGTGCCGGGCGGTGTCGGGCCTATCGCTGTCGCGATGATTTTCAAAAATTTGTTCACGCTCGCAAAAAAATAGGCTCCAGGACATTTCGTCTGGAGCCGTCCGCGTCTAGGGACATGTCAAACCGTGACCGTGCGGTTGGATTTTGGGAATGCCGGCGGCAGTTTCGGCGGAGCGCGCCGCTCCGCGTCCACTCGCCGTTTAAATTCCAGTGCCGCCCCGATGGCGTCATCGAGCTTTTTTTGCCAGTACTGACGCTCCTGGCTTTTTGCGGGCGGGGCATCTTTCGCGGTTACATCGTACTTTCCTCCGTCATTTTCGCTTCTGCCCTCTAGCACCTTGCCGTCGAGCGTACAGGTGACAAAATAGGGCTCTTTTTTGGGACCATTTCTGTCCCAGACAAGGAACGCGAGGAGTGTCGATTTGCCGTTGCCGACAATGTAGTACACCGTGTACTGAACTCCCTTATCCGTGAATATGACGGAGTCGGCCCTGATCAAGTCGTCCTCGCGGCGTACTCGGTTGACTCCCGGGTCTTGAGTAAGCGCGATAACTTTCTGCACGTCATCGGGCGTTGCCGCGTTCGCCGAGTTCTGGAAGCTCAGAAGAACAGCTATGATCCCAACAACGGCGGCCGACGCAACGGCTACGGCGGCCGCGAGCCGGACAAACCCCTTCATTCGAATGAACATGCTCCCTCTCCTTAGAATGACTGGTTCACGTCTGGAAAATCTACTTTAAGGCTAGCACACTAAATAGAAGTGTCAACTCCTTTGTTTTAGGCGCCATTTCTGCTATTCTTTGCGCCATGTTCAAGTTACGGTATTTTTCCGTGCTCATTCTTATTGTCGCTGGGGCGATCGGTTTTTTTGTATGGAATGGGCAGAGCACACAAGGACGCTTCGCGTTCAAACTCGGCCTCGACCTCTCCGGAGGTTCACACCTCGAATACGCGGCCGATACGAGCAACACGCCCGCTTCGCAAATAAATGATTCACTCTCTGCCCTGCAGATGGTCATCGAACGGCGCGTTAATGCTTTTGGTGTCGGCGAACCGGTCGTGCAGGTGGAGCGCGGCGGCGTTGTCGGCACGGGGGACTATCGGCTCATCGTCGAGCTCCCGGGCGTCACAGACGTCAATAAGGCGGTCGCGATGATAGGGCAGACCCCGACTTTGGAATTCAAACTCGTGACGCTCGGGATGGAGAGCAAGCTTACGGACGAACAGGGCAGTTTGAATCCCGCGGCGTTTCAGGATACCGGGCTTACCGGAAAATATCTCTCGAGCTCTCAGCTTCAGTTTGGCAACGGCTCCGCGGGCGCCCTTGCCTCACAGCCGGTCGTGCAGGTCAATTTTAATTCGCAAGGCGCGCAGATGTTCTCGGACATTACAACGAAAAATGTCGGCCGTGAACTTGCTATTTTCCTCGACGGAAAACTTTTGTCGGCGCCAGTTATTCAGACCGCAATAACAAACGGCTCGGCCATCATTTCGGGAAAATTTACGGCAACCGAAGCGAAGGACCTTGCGACCAATCTTAATCTCGGCGCGCTCCCGGTCCCCATAACGCTCGCGTCGACGCAGACCATAGGCGCGGCGCTTGGTACCGAAGCGGTGCACGCGGGAGTTCTCGCGGCGATCATCGGTTTTCTCATACTTTCGGCGTTTATGATTCTTTGGTATCGGCTGCCGGGTCTCGTCGCCGTCGCGGCGCTTCTTCTCTATGTGGTGCTTATGCTCGCGCTTTTCGTTCTCATTCCAGTAGTCCTTACGGCCGCGGGTCTCGCGGGCTTCATTCTCTCGGTCGGCCTTGCGGTTGACGCGAACATTCTTATCGCCGAGCGTATGAAAGAAGAGCTCGCGGAAGGGAAGAACGCGACGATTGCTATTCGCGACGGCTTTGCGCGCGCGTGGGCTGCTATTCGTGACAGCAATATCGCGCATATCATCGCCGCGGTCATTCTTTTCTGGATAGGCACGTCGGTTATTAAGGGCTTCGCGCTCGTGTTCGGACTCGGCGTTATCGTGTCGCTTCTCTCGGCAATTACGGTTTCGCGCACGTTCCTCCTCGCGCTCGGCGTTAATGTGGAGAAAACCCTCGGCCGTTTTCTTATGCGGTCTGGATTCAATCGTTAATCTTTTCATATGAACATTTTCGCAAAATATTATAAACAAATTCTTATCCTTCCCGCGGCGCTTTCCCTTGCGGCGCTCGCCGCTCTTCTCGTGTGGGGACTTAAGCCTGGGATGGATTTGGCCGGCGGCTCGCTTCTCCAAGTGTCATATCCGTCTGGCGCGTCGACGGTGCAGGCGGTGCAGGCAGCCCTTCAGCCGCTCTCGCTTGGCGAAGTACGCGTGCAAGCGACGGGAGAAAATGGCTACATAATTCGTATGCGCGATATTTCGGTTACGGAAAAAGCGGCAGTCGAAACAGCTCTCGGAACGCTCGGCGAGGTACAGGAACAGCAATATTCATCCATAGGTCCTACCATTGGCGGTGAAATATTACGCAAGGGGTATCTCGCCATCGCGCTCGTTGTGCTGTGCATCATTCTGTTTATCGCGTTTGCGTTTCGTCATGTGTCGGAACCGGTATCCTCGTGGAAATATGGCGTCATTGCCGTCGTGACTTTGGTGCACGACATTCTCGTCCCCGCGGGCATATTCGCGGCACTCGGACATTTTGCGGGGGCGGAAGTTGATTCGCTCTTCATCGTGGCGCTTCTCACCATTCTCGGCGTTTCGATAAACGATACCATCGTTGTGTTCGATCGTATCCGCGAAAATCTCCGCAAGAACGCGGAAAAACGCGAACGCATGATGTTTGCGGAATTAGTCGGCACAAGTATCCGCCAGACGTTAGCGCGTTCCATCAACACCTCACTCACGGTCATTATCATGCTTCTTGCTCTCTATTTCGTCGGTCCCGCGGCGACGCATTATTTCGCACTGACACTCCTCGTCGGTATGGTCGCGGGTACCTACTCATCAATGCTTCTCGCGGCACCGCTCCTGGTCCTCTGGGAAAAGCGTGTTGCCGCACGACGGCGCTAACGGAAGGCGTGCAAGGTGGTGCGTTTTGTGGTATAGTATTGTTATCTGGCCTCAGGTGGGGCACAAGAAAATATAGCGGGGTGGAGCAGTAGTAGCTCGTTAGGCTCATAACCTAAAGGTCGCAGGTGCAATTCCTGCCCCCGCAACAAATTACAAAGTAATTTTTGCTGGGGGAGCGAGGCGTCTGCACGCCTCGCGTCAGGGATTGCACGGCGCAGCGATGTTTTGCATTTGCAAAACCGCGAGCCGGGGCTGCAGGCGAATATGCCGACGGGCATATTCGACCGAAAGCCAACTGCCCCCGCAACAAATTACAAAGTAATTTTTGCTGGGGGAGCGAGGCGTCTGCACGCCTCGCGTCAGGGATTGCACGGCGCAGCGATGTTTTGCATTTGCAAAACC
>Ga0172375_10004299_pt1 | contig 21121 bp, 20 predicted proteins | sample LakKiv1m_FD_114537 | JGI IMG/M metagenome (GOLD analysis project Ga0172375, IMG submission 114537) | Freshwater microbial communities from Kabuno Bay, South-Kivu, Congo - kab_092012_11.1m | ecosystem: Environmental > Aquatic > Freshwater > Lake | place: Democratic Republic of the Congo...
CGCCGCGGTGGTCCAGGCCTGGACCTGCGCGGTGCTGACGCTCGACCCGGCCGCGGACCCGGTGGCGCAGACCACCCTGGACTGAGGCCGCCCACCCCGGGGAATGCGGGGTGCCTAGGATCGGTTGGAGTCCACGCCGGATCATCCGGCAGCCGTCCCGTCACCGCCCGCGACCTACCAGGAGCACCCATGACCGACCCCCGCGACGTCATCGTCATCGGATCGGGTCCTGCCGGTTACACCGCCGCCGTCTACGCCGCTCGCGCCGCGCTCTCGCCCCTGGTCTTCGAGGGCTCGGTGACCGCCGGTGGCGCGTTGATGAACACCACCGAGGTGGAGAACTTCCCCGGCTTCCGCGACGGCATCCAGGGCCCCGCCCTGATGGACGAGATGCGGGCCCAGGCCGAGCGCTTCGGCGCCGAGCTGGTGGCCGACGACGTGATCGAGGTCGACCTCACCGGCCCGATCAAGGTGGTCCGCACCGCCGACGGAGAGTTCACCGCGCGCGCGGTGATCCTGGCCACCGGGTCCGGCTACCGCAAGCTCGGGCTCCCCGACGAGGACCGGCTCTCCGGGCACGGCGTCAGCTGGTGCGCCACCTGCGACGGGTTCTTCTTCCGCGAGCAGCACATCGCCGTCGTCGGCGGTGGCGACTCCGCGGTCGAGGAGGCGACCTTCCTCTCCCGCTTCGGCTCCAAGGTCACGCTCATCCACCGTCGCGACGAGCTGCGGGCCTCCAAGATCATGGCCGACCGGGCGCTGTCGGACCCCAAGATCGACATCGCCTGGAACTCCGCCGTCGAGGCGATCCACGGCGAGGACCGGCTCACGGGCCTGACGCTCGTCGACACCGTCACCGGCGAGAAGCGCGAGCTCGACGCGACGGGGCTGTTCATCGCGATCGGCCACGACCCGCGCTCGGAGCTGCTGCACGGCCAGGTCCACCTCGACGAGAACGGCTACGTCCTGGTCGACCACCCCTCCACCCGCACGAACGTCCCGGGCGTGTTCGCCTGCGGCGACCTCGTCGACCACCACTACCGGCAGGCCATCACCGCGGCCGGCACGGGCTGCGCCGCGGCCCTCGACGCCGAGCGCTACCTCGCCGACCTCGACCAGGCGGCGGCCTCCACCGGCGCCCAGGCCGACGTGCTCGCCTCGGCAGCCGTCGTCTCCGAGAACGCGCTCACCTGAGCCCGTCCGACCTCCGACCACCGCACCGCCATCTGAAAGGGAATCCCCGTGGCTGACATCCAGGCCGTCACCGACGCCGACTTCGAGTCCACCGTCCTGAAGTCCGACAAGCCCGTCCTCGTCGACTTCTGGGCCGAGTGGTGCGGTCCGTGCCGCCAGGTCTCGCCGATCCTCGACGAGCTCTCGGCCGAGCACGGCGACAAGCTCACGTTCGTGAAGATGAACGTCGACGAGCAGCCGGTCACCCCGGCGTCGTACCGCGTGACCAGCATCCCGACCCTCAACGTCTTCCAGGGCGGTGAGCTGGTCAAGCAGATCATCGGCGCCAAGCCGAAGGCGGCCCTGGTCAAGGAGCTCTCCGAGTTCCTCTGACCACCCGCTGATCGCCCGGCTGATCGACTCGCCATGGCCGACCAGGTCTACCGCCTCGGGGACTCCGGCGCCGCCGTCCGCCAGATCGTGCATCTGCTGCGGCAGCTCGGACTCCTCCCGGCGACCACCACCGCCGCGGTCGACGCCCCCGTCTACGACGAGGACGTCGACCGGGCGGTGCGTGCGTTCCAGCAGCAGCGCGGCCTGATCGTCGACGGGGTCGTCGGGCCCTCGACGTACCGCCGCCTCGAGGAGGCACGCTGGCGGTTGGGCGACCGCGTGCTCAACCACCGGCCGGGCCAGCCGCTCGCCGGGGACGACGTGCTGGCGCTGCAGGGTCGGCTGCTCGAGCTCGGCTTCAAGGTCGGACGGGTCGACGGGATCTTCGGGGCCCAGACCGACCAGGGGCTGCGCGACTTCCAGCGCAACATCGGCGTCCCTGCCGACGGCACCTGCGGTCCGGCCACGCTCAAGGCGCTGCGGCGGCTCTCCCCCATCGTCAGCGGCGGCGCGCCCAACGCCCTGCGCGCCGAGGAGCGGATCCGGGCCGCCGGGCCGCAGCTGGCCGGCAAGGTCGTCGTGCTCGACCCGGTCGCCCACGACCGGGTCGCCGAGCTCTCGGCCGACCTCGCGGCGCTCGCCGACGACGCGGTCCACGACATCGCCCGGCGGGTGGAGGGCCGGCTGGTCCCCCTCGGGGTCCAGGCCCACCTGACCCGCGCCGGCGCCGTCCCGGCGGCCGGTTCCGGCGGGGGCCGCCGCGTGGCCGACCGTCGGGAGTCCGCCACCGAGAGCGACCGGGCGGCCTTCGCGAACCGCGTCCGGGCCGACCTGTCGGTCACCCTCCAGGTCGACGGCTCCCCCCACCCCGACGCGGGCGGGGTGTCGTCGTACTTCTACGGCGTCGAGGGCCACGGCGTCTGGTCCTCGGCCGGCGAGCGCTTCGCCGGGCTGGTGCAGCGCGAGATCGTCGCCCGCACCGACCTCACCGACCTGCGCAGCCACCCCAAGACCTGGGACATCCTGCGACGCACCGCGATGCCCGCCGTGCGCCTCGACCTGGGGTACGCCACCCACGCCCCCGACGCGGCGCGCCTGGCCGACCCGGCCTTTCGGGACGTCGTGGCCGAGGCCATCGTGGTGGCCGTGCAGCGGTTCTACCTCAGCCCCGAGACCGACACCCGCACCGGGATGATGACGCTCGGTCAGCTGCGCGAGGCGCTGGAGCGGCTCGACCGCTGAACGCGGCCCTCCGTCGCGGGTCGCGGCCGCCGCAGCCCGGTGACCTCGGCGCGGGCGCGGTCCCAGGCGCTCGCCGCCCCCACTCGCAGCACCGGCATCGCCCGCAGGTCCAGGCGCAAGCGGGGGTGCACCGGGTGCGGCCGGTGCTCGGCGAACCCGAGCTCGGCCCACCGGTCGAGATCACCGCGACACGGATCGCCGACGCCCGGCCAGGTCTCGAGCGCCCGTACCCCGCCGAGGCGCGCGAGGTCGGCCGACGCCGCACGGACCAGGCGCCGCGCGGTCGAGGCGTCGCCGCGCAGCCCCACCACGCCCCACGCGTCGGCACTCACCGGTCCGGGCGTCCGGTCGCCGCGGCCGGCGACCTCGGGGCAGACCGCGACGAGCAGGGGCGCCTCCGGCGAGGGCTCCTCCGCTCCCACCAGCCACGCGCGGACCGACCCCTGGGTCAGCAGGCCACCCAGCTCCCCGGCCGGCCAGGAGGCCAGTCCGCAGGCGGGTCCGCAGGCCTGGAGGACGTCGAGGTCCGCCGCCCGGAGCCGGCGTACGCCTGCGGTCACCGGGCGGTGGTTCCCGGGCCGGGTCCGACCCCGGTCGCCGCCGCGCACCCCTCCATCGTAGGCCGGACCGCGGCGCCGCGGGCTGTCCGGACCGCCTACCCTGGGGTGATGCGCGACGTCCAGCGAGGCAGCAGCACCCGGCTCGACCACTATGTCGACCGCTACGCCGCGCGCACCCGCGGGATGACCGCCTCCGAGATCCGCGCGCTGTTCTCCGTGGCCTCGCGCCCCGAGGTCGTCTCGCTCGCCGGGGGCATGCCCAACATCTCCGGGCTGCCGCTCGACGTCGTCGGCGGTGCGCTCGGCGAGCTCGTGGCCGAGCAGGGTGCCGTCGCGATGCAGTACGGCTCCGGGCAGGGCGTGCCCGAGCTGCGCGAGCAGATCTGCGACGTCATGGCGCTCGAGGGCATCGACGCCCACCCTGACGACGTGGTCGTCACCGTCGGGTCGCAGCAGGCGGTCGACCTGGTGACGCGGATCTTCTGTGACCCCGGTGACGTCGTGATCTGCGAGGCGCCGTCGTACGTCGGCGCGCTCGGGGTCTTCCGCGCCTACGAGTGCGACGTGGTGCACGCCGAGATGGACGCCCACGGGCTGGTCCCCGAGGCGCTGCGCCAGGCGATCCTGGCGACGAAGGCCGCGGGCAAGACCATCAAGTTCCTCTACACGATCCCGAACTACCACAACCCCGCCGGCGTCAGCATGAGTCCCGAGCGGCGCCCCGAGATCCTCGAGATCTGCCGCGAGGCCGACATCCTCGTCCTGGAGGACAACCCGTACGGCCTGCTCGGCTTCGACCGCGAGCCCTACCGCGCGCTCCGCGCCGACGAGGCCGAGGGAGTGATCTACCTGGGGTCGTTCTCCAAGACCTTCGCCCCGGGCTTCCGCGTCGGCTGGGCGCTGGCCCCCCACGCGGTCCGGGAGAAGCTCGTCCTCGCCCAGGAGTCCGCGACGCTGTGCCCGCCGCAGTTCTCCCAGATGGCCGTGTCGGCCTACCTCGCGCGCCACGACTGGCAGGGGCAGGTCAAGCAGTTCCAGGAGCTCTACCGCGAGCGTCGCGACGCGATGGTCGACGCGCTCGAGGACCTCATGCCCGCCGCCTGTCGGTGGAACGTCCCCGACGGTGGCTTCTACGTCTGGCTCACGCTCCCCCCGGGCATCGACGCGAAGCTGATGCTCCCCCGCGCCGTCACGGCCCGGGTGGCCTACGTCCCGGGGACCGCCTTCTTCGCCGACGGCTTCGGCAGCGCCAGCATGCGGCTGTCCTACTGCTACCCGACCCCGGAGCGGATCCGCGAGGGCGTACGCCGGCTCGCGGGCGTGCTGGAGGCCGAGATGGAGCTGCGCGCGACCTTCGGCTCCCTCGCCGACCACCCGGGGCTGCCCGCGCGCAGCGAGTACGACTCGCCCTCGACCGACCTGACCTGAAGGAGCCCGATGACCCCCACCGAGTCCGAGCCCCTCGCGTCCCTGGACGGTCGGATCGTCGTCCTGGCCGGCGGGCTCTCCCACGAGCGGGACGTCTCCCTGCGCTCGGGTCGACGGGTGGCCGAGGCGCTGCGCTCCACCGGGGTGGAGGTCGAGGAGCGCGACGTCGACGCGCGGCTGCTGCCCGACCTCGCCGCCCACCCGCCGGCGTGCGTCATCCCCCTGCTGCACGGCGAGTCCGGCGAGGACGGCGCGATCCGCGAGGTGCTGGAGCTGCTCGACCTGCCCTACGTCGGCTCGCGGCCGGCCGCGTGCCGGGTGGCCTTCGACAAGCCGGTCGCCAAGGCGGTCGCCGCCCGCGCCGGGCTGACGACGCCCGAGAGCGTCGCGCTGCCCCACGAGATGTTCCGCGAGCTGGGCGCGGCGGCGGTCATCGAGGCCCTGCTGGGCCGCCTGGGACTGCCCCTCATGGTCAAGCCGGCGAAGAGCGGCTCCGCCCTGGGGTGCTCGGTCGTCCGCGACGCCGCGGACCTGCCGGGCGCGATGGTGAGCGCCTTCGCGTACGGCGCGACCGCGCTCGTCGAGCGCTTCGTCGACGGCACCGAGGTGGCGATCGGCGTGCTCGACGACGGCAGCCCGTGGACGCTTCCCGCGGTCGGCATCGAGCCCGACGGCGGGGTGTACGACTACACCGCCCGCTACACCGCCGGGAGCACGCGGTTCCTCGTCCCCGCGAAGCTCGACGACGACGTCGCGCGCGCCTGCGCCGACGCCGCGCTGACCGCCCACAGCGCGCTGGGCCTGCGCGACCTCTCCCGGACGGACCTGATCATCGACGCCGACGGCACGGTGTGGTTCCTCGAGGTCAACGTCGCTCCCGGGCTCACCGAGACCTCGACGGTCCCGCTGGCCGCCGCGGCGGCCGGTCTCGACCTCGGCGAGGTCACCGCCCGACTCGCGCGCCGCGCCGTCGCCCGCCACCACTCCTGACCGCACCCCCGCGCCCCCCGACCCGAGGACACCCGCCCATGCCGCTCGACCTGCCCTACCGCACCGTCATCGCCGCCGCCCACACGTGGTTCCGGGCGATGGACTTCCGCTTCCAGGTCACGGGTCAGGAGCACATCCCGCGTCGCGGCGGGGCGGTGCTGGCGATCAACCACATCTCCTACGTCGACTTCATCATGGCGGGGTACGGCGCGCGCTGGTCCAAGCGGATGGTGCGGTTCATGGCCAAGCGCGAGACCTTCGACCACCCCGTGACCGGCCCGCTCATGCGGTCCTTCCACCACATCTCCGTCGACCGGGCCGATGGCCTGGCGTCCTACCGCACAGCGGTCGAGTACCTCCGGCGCGGGGAGGTCGTCGGGGTCTTCCCCGAGGCGACGATCTCGCGCTCGTTCGAGGTCAAGGAGCTCAAGACCGGTGCGGTCCGGCTGGCCGCGGAGGCGGGTGTGCCGCTGGTGCCGGTGATCCTGTGGGGCACGCAGCGGCTCATCACCAAGGACCACCCGCGCGACTTCGGACGGGGCAAGACCATCACGGTCACGATCGGGGAGCCGCTGCACCCGACGGCCGAGGACGCCGTCGCCGAGACCGCCGAGCTGCGCTCGCGGATGACGGAGATGCTCGACCGGGCCATCGCGGACTACCCCGACGCCGAGCAGCCACCCGGCTCGTGGTGGCTCCCCGCTCGTCACGGCGGGAGTGCGCCCACTCCCGAGGAGGCAGCCGAGCTCGATCGCGCCGAGCTGCGGGAGCGCGCCGCCAAGCGGGCCGCGAAGCGCGCGGCGAACGGCGAGCCCGGCGCCACCGCCTGATCTACATGTCTACTTGTCGCTAAGACGACTTGTCGACAAATCCTTGAAACGTTAGATCGGCCGGTCGGTCCGGTTGCGCGGGTCCATGATCTCGACGATCCGCTGCAGGTCGGCCATCGAGGCGAACTCGACGGTGATCTTGCCCTTGCGCTTGCCCAGGTCGACCTTCACCCGGGTCTCCAGTCGGTCCGAGAGCCGGTCACCGAGCTCGCTGAGCCCCGGCGCGGTCGGCGTCGCCCGCCGCACGGCGCCGGGTCCGCGGGCGCCGGTCTCGCCGACGGCGACGATCTCCTCGAGACCGCGCACGGAGATCCCCTCGGCCACCACCCGCTGCGCGAGGCGGTCCTGGATCTCCGGGTCCTCGACCGCCAGGAGCGCCCGAGCGTGGCCGGCGGAGAGCACGCCGGCGGCCACGCGTCGCTGGACGGCCGGGGACAGGCGCAGCAGTCGCAGGGTGTTGGAGATCTGCGGACGGCTGCGGCCGATCCGCTGGGCGAGCTCGTCGTAGGTGCACCCGAAGTCCTCGAGGAGCTGCTGGTAGGCCGCGGCCTCCTCCAGCGCGTTGAGCTGCGAGCGGTGCAGGTTCTCCAACAGCGCGTCGCGCAGCATGTCCTCGTCGTCGGTCTCCCGCACGATCGCGGGGATGACGTCGAGCCCGGCCTCCTGGGTGGCCCGCCAGCGGCGCTCCCCCATGATGAGCTCGTAGCCGCCCGTCGGGTCGCCGGCAGGGCGCCGGCGGACGACGACGGGCTGGAGCAGTCCGATCTCGCGGATCGAGTGCACGAGCTCCGCCATGGCCTCCTCCTCGAAGACCTGGCGCGGCTGACGGGCGTTCGGGGAGATCTCCTCGACCCGCAGCTCGGCGAAGTACGCGCCCGCCGGCACCGCGCCCTCGGGGGCTCCGGCCGGTGCCGCGGTCGGCGTCCCGTTCGATGCGTCGCTCGGCGCGTCGGTCGGGATCAACGACCCCAGCCCGCGCCCCAGCCCGCGTCGCTGTCCCTTGGTGGTCATGCGCCCTCCCCCTTCGTGGCCATCTCCCGGGCGGCCTCCCAGTAGCTCAACGCCCCGGGCGACCCCGGGTCGTAGGTCATGACGGTCTGCGCGTAGCTGGGGGCCTCCGAGACCCGGACCGACCGCGGGATGACGGTCTTGAGGACCTGGTCGCCGAAGTGCGAGCGGACCTCCTCGCCGACCCCCGCGGCGAGTCGGGTCCGGGCGTCGTACATCGTGAGGAGGATCGTGGAGATCCGCAGCCGGGGGTTCAGGTGCGCCTTGACCATCTCGACGGTCTCAATGAGCTGGCCCAGACCCTCGAGGGCGTAGTACTCGGCCTGGATCGGGATCAGCATCTCGTCCCCCGCCACCAACGCGTTCAGCGTGAGCAGGCCGAGCGACGGCGGGCAGTCCACGAAGACGTAGTCGAACCGCTCCTCGTCCGAGAGGCCGTCCAGGTACGCCAGGATCGCCTTGCGCAGGCGCGACTCCCGGGCGACCAGGCTCACGAGCTCGATCTCGGCGCCCGCCAGGTCGATCGTCGCCGGCGCGACCGAGAGCAGGGGCAGGTCCGGACAGACCTGGACGATCTCCCGCAGGGGTCGCTCGTCGACGACGGCGTCGTAGATCGACGGCGTGCCGCGCCGATGGTCGATGCCGAGCGCCGTGGAGGCGTTGCCCTGCGGGTCGAGGTCGATGACGAGGACACGCAGCCCCTGCTGGGCGAGGGCGGCCCCCATGTTCACGGTGGTGGTGGTCTTGCCGACACCGCCCTTCTGGTTCGCGACCACGAACAGGCGTGTGTGCGCGGGGCGCTCGAGGGGGGCCCGGGTCCGCAGCCCTTCGCGGACGAGCAGCTGGTGCTCGACGGACCGCGCCAGCGGCGTCGAGTCGTCCGCGAGCCCGGAGCCGCGGTCGGCGAGGTCTCCCGCGGTCCGCACCCCGGGGCCGGGGGCCGGATGGGGACCGAAACGTCGGACGTCCATCTCACCGCGTTCGTGGTCCACCCTGACTCCTACCGCTCGACACTCCGCTCGACACTGCGCACAACCGGGAGAGTGTTTCACGTGAAACGGCGCGCACCAAGTGGTGACCGGGCACCGCTGACGGCCCTGTGGATAGAGATGGGGACAACCCGCCTCGCGCCCCGACGGGCGGGGATGTGGCCTGTGGACAGTCCCTCAGCCGCCGGAGGGCCGGTGCATCCGGATCACCCGGATCGGGTCCACACCGGGGACCGTGGAGACCAGGTCGTCGACGGCGACCTCGAAGCCTCGTGCCGCGGTACGCAGGACGCCACGCGCCGCCACCACCTCGTCCTCGGCGCTCGATCCCTTCATCGCGATGACCGCGCCCCCGGGTGCGACGAGCGGCACCGACCACCCGACCAGTCGCGACAGGGGTGCCAGTGCTCGGCTCGTGACGACATCGAAGGTCGCCCGACCGTGCAGGTCCTCCGCCCGACCGCGGTGGACGTCCACGTGGTCGAGACCGAGGTCGGCGACCACCTCGGAGAGGAAGGTCGTCCGGCGCAGCAACGGCTCCACCAGCGTGACGCGGACGTCCGGCCGCCGCAGGGCGATGACGAGTCCCGGCAGCCCGGCGCCCGACCCCAGGTCCACCACCGACGCGCCCCGCGGGATCGCCTCGGTGACCACCGCGCAGTTCAGCACGTGCCGGCCCCACAGTCGGGGCACCTCGCGCGGGCCCATCAGGCCACGCTCGATGCCCGCCCCCGCGAGCCACGCGACGTACCGCTCGACCAGCGCCAGCCGATCAGCGAACACCCCCCGCGCCTCGGGAGGCACGGGGGGTGTTTCACGTGAAACGTCGGACGCCATCAGTCGGCGGGGTGCACCACGACGTGTCGCTGCGGGCCCGCGCCCTCGGACTCCGACCGCAGACCGGCGGCGGCCACGGCGTCGTGGACCACCTTGCGCTCGAACGGCGACATGGGGGAGAGGGCCACGGGCTCGCCGTCCGCGCGGACCGACTCGATGGTCGACGCGGCCAGCTTCTCCAGCTCCGCACGCCGCTCCTCGCGATAGCCCGAGACGTCGAGCATCAGCCGGGACCGCTCGCCGGTCTCGCGGAAGACCGCCAGCCGGGTCAGTTCCTGCAGCGCCTCGAGGACCTCGCCGCGCCGCCCCACCAGGTGCGACAGGTCCGCACCGACGATCGAGACCAGCGCGCGGTCACCCTCGACGTCCATGTCGAGGTCGCCGTCGAGATCGGCGATGTCGAGCAGCTCCTCGAGGTAGTCGGCCGCGATGTCGCCCTCGTTCTCGAGGCGCTCGGTCTTCGACGCGCGCGGCGCGTCCTCCGTCACGGCGGGCTCCACCGTCTCGGTCTCGCTCACGATCGTGTCCTCACTTCTTCTTGTTCGGGTTGCCGCGTCGCTGGTTGCGGCTCTGACGCTTGGGCTGGCTGCGCGGGGCACGCGGCTGCTCCTCCTCGGGAGCCTGCTCCTCGACCGCCGGCAGGATCCCCTTCTTGGCCGCCTTCGCGGCATCGCGGTCGGCCTTCGCCTTCGCGGCCGGCGTACCCGGAGCGGGGTTGTTGCGGATGACGTAGAACTGCTGACCCATCGTCCACAGGTTCGACGTGGTCCAGTAGAGGAGGACGCCGATCGGGAAGGCGACCCCGCCGACGGCGAAGACCACGGGGAGGACGTAGAGCAGCATCTTCTGCTGCTGGGCGTACGGCCCGGTCAGGGCGTCGGCCGGCATGTTCTTGCTCATCAGCTGGCGCTGCGTGAGGAAGGTCGTCGCCGTCATCGACAGGACGAGCACCGCGGCGAGCACCATGACGTTGACGTCACCCGCCGCGCGGATGAACGTGTCGGAGATGTTGGCCCCGAACATCTCGGCGTTGCCGAACTGGTCGGCCTGCTCCTGGGTGAGGACGCCGCGGGTGTTGCCGCGCGCCGCCTGGTCGAGCAGCCGGAACAGCGCCAGGAAGATCGGCATCTGCAGCAGGATCGGCAGGCACGAGGCGAACGGGTTGGTGCCCGAGTCCTTGTAGAGCTTCATCGTCTCCTGCGCGAGACGCTCCCGGTCGTGCTTGTACTTGGCCTGCAGCTCCCGCACGCGCGGCTGCAGCAGCTGCATGTTGCGCGAGCTCTTGATCTGCTTGACGAACAGGGGGATCAGCGCGGCCCGGATGACCAGGGTCAGACCCACGATCGACAGCGCCCACGACGCGCCCCCCGCCGGGTCGAGGACCTGGCCGATCAGGTTGTGGAACCCGACCAGGACCACCGAGGTGACCCAGTACAGCGGCGCCATGATGAAGCCGCCGAGGGTGAGGAAGAAGTCGATCACTCAGGCTCCTGTGCGAGTCGGGGGGACGGGGTCGTACCCGCCGGCGGCCCACGGGTGGCAGCGGGCGAGACGGCGGACGGTCAGCCACGAGCCACGCCCGGCACCGTGGTCGGTCACGGCCTGGAGGGCGTACGCCGAGCAGGTCGGGTGGTAGCGGCAGACCTGACCGTAGAGGGGACTGATCAGCAGGCGGTAGGCCCGCAGGAAGCCGATGAGCGCCCACCGGACGGGGTTGACCTGCTGCCAGCTCCCGCGCCTCATGCGTCGCTCCGGGCCGGTGCGAGCCGCTCGAGCGCCCGCTGCCAGGACCGCGCGAGGTCGGCCGAGGAGGCGGACCCGGCCGCCGGCAGCGCCCGCACCACGCAGATGGCGTCCGCGGGCAGCGATCCGGCACCGGGCGCGACCACCGCCCGCAGCCGTCGCTTCACCCGGTTGCGCACCACCGCCGGGCCGACTGCCTTGCTCACGACGAAGCCGACCCGGGCCGGCGATCCGGCCGAGGTCGGCTGCGGGGGCATCCACAGATGCACGACGAGGTGCCGGGCCGCTGCGCGCTGACCGCGTCGTACGGCGAGTGCGAAGCCCTGCCCGGAGGTCAACCGTTGCGCGCGCGGGAGCACGGGGTTGACCGGCGCCGGTCAGACAGCGAGACGGTTGCGACCCTTGCGGCGACGCGAGGACAGGATGGCGCGGCCGGCACGGGTGCGCATCCGGAGCCGGAAGCCGTGCGTCTTGTGACGGCGGCGGTTGTTCGGCTGGAACGTACGCTTGCTCACTGGTCTCTCCGATGTGTCGAGCAGGGTGCTGGGCATGCGGCACCGGTCGACAACCGGTCCGACCTCCCCACGGTACGCGGGCGGCGAAGAGGCGGTCAAACCGACCTACCATGCGCCCGCGCCCACACGACACCCGACACGCCCGTGATCCGAGCGCGTCCTGTGGACAACTTGTTGCTGCTGTGGACGAGCAGTTGTTAGCGTCCCGGTCTCAGCGGCTCCCCCCGTGCACACCTGTGGACAAACGTGTGGACCCCGCACCCGACGAAGGCGAGCTCTCCCCGTGGACCAGGACAACGCGGCCTCCACCCCCGCTCCCGACCTCGCCGAGGTCTGGGCGTCGCTGATCAGCGACCTCCCCAGCAACCAGTTCGCCTGGTTCGCGAACTCGCGTCCGGTCACCCTCCACGAGGGCACCGCGATCGTCGCCGTCCCCAACGACTTCACCCGCAACCAGCTCGAGGGTCGGGTCCGCACGCGCCTCGAGGACGCCCTGACCGAGGTCTTCGGCCAGCGGATCCGGCTCGCGGTCACCGTCGACCAGCAGCTCGACACCTCCGCGGCGTTCACCGACCCCGACCCCCACGCGACGCCCCGGGCGACGCCCTCGGACGGCGCCCACGAGACCGCCGGGTACGTCCCCCTGCACCGCGACAGCTTCGACGGACCCCGACCGAGCCACGATCCACAGATCGACTTGTCGACAAATCGTTCTAGCGACACTGAGGGGATCGGTGGCGGGCAGGCCGCGCACCACGCGTTCAACCCCGCTCCTGCGGGGCCGGGCAGCGCGCGCCCCGGCAGCGCGCTCGAGACGCGGCTGAACCCGAAGTACACCTTCGAGACCTTCGTCATCGGCTCGTCGAACCGCTTCGCCCACGCAGCCGCGGTCGCCGTGGCCGAGGCGCCGGGCAAGGCGTACAACCCCCTCCTCGTCTACGGCGACTCCGGCCTCGGCAAGACCCACCTGCTGCACGCGATCGGCCACTACGTGCGCAGCCTGTTCGGCGGTGCGCGGGTGCGCTACGTGTCGTCGGAGGAGTTCACCAACGAGTTCATCAACGCGATCCGCGACGACAAGGTCCCCGGCTTCCAGCGCCGCTACCGCGACGTCGACGTGCTCCTGATCGACGACATCCAGTTCCTCGAGGGGAAGATCCAGACCCAGGAGGAGTTCTTCCACACCTTCAACACCCTCCACAACGCCAACAAGCAGATCGTCATCTCCTCCGACCGCGCTCCCAAGCGCCTCGAGGCGCTCGAGGACCGGCTGCGCAACCGGTTCGAGTGGGGCCTCATCACCGACGTCCAGCCGCCCGACCTCGAGACCCGCATCGCGATCCTGCGCAAGAAGGCCGCGACCGAGCGGATGACGGCACCGCCCGACGTCCTGGAGTTCATCGCCTCCAAGATCCAGACCAACATCCGCGAGCTCGAGGGCGCGCTCATCCGCGTCACCGCCTTCGCCAGCCTCAACCGCCAGCCGGTCGATCTCACCCTGGCGGAGATCGTCCTCAAGGACCTGATCCCCGAGGGCGGCGAGCCGGAGATCACCGCCGCCCTGATCATCGCGCAGACCGCGGCGTACTTCGCGCTCTCGATCGACGACCTCTGCGGATCCAGCCGCAGTCGGGTGCTCGTGACCGCGCGTCAGATCGCGATGTACCTGTGCCGCGAGCTGACCGACCTCTCGCTGCCCAAGATCGGACAGCAGTTCGGCGGGCGCGACCACACGACCGTCATGCACGCCGACAAGAAGATCCGCCAGCTGCTCGCCGAGCGCCGATCGGTCTACAACCAGGTCACCGAGCTGACCAACCGGATCAAGCAGCACGCCCGCCAGCCCTGACGCCCCCGATCGGCCGGATCGACCTGTCCCCGCCTGTCGACAACCATGTGGACAACCCGGGTGGACGGCGGGTACGCCCTCGGGACGACCGGGGCCGACCTGCGGACGACGCCCGTCCCTCCACCGACCCGTGTCGTTCACGCCGCGTCGTCCACACCCCCGTCGGGACGACGAATCGCACCCTGACCAGCCCGAACGACAGTTATCCACAGTTTCCACCGACGCTATGACGATGATGGTCTGACAAGGCTCCCCCTCCCGATCCACCTCCACGCGGCCCCGACCTGTGGACGAGCGGCCCCCTTCGGGTGCCACGGCCACGGTCGACGTGGCAGGATGCGGCTCCCTGCCCGTCCCGCGTCCAGCGGCGACCAGCCCCGCGACCAGGAGGTCGTCCGTGAAGTTCACCGTCGAGCGCGACGTGCTCGCCGACGCCGTCGCCTGGGCGGCGCGCAGCCTCCCCGTACGCCCCTCCGTCCCGGTGCTCGCCGGTCTGCTCATCGAGGCCGGCGACGTCGACGGCAGCGAGGGGCTGCGGCTGTCGACCTTCGACTACGAGACCTCGGCGCGCGCCGTGCTCAACGCCTCGGTCTCCGCCGAGGGCACCGCGCTGGTGTCGGGTCGTCTGCTGGCCGACATCTGTCGCAGCCTGCCGAACAAGCCGGTCGAGCTGACGCTGGAGGGCGCCAAGGTGTCGCTGACCTGCGGGTCGGCGCGTTTCAGCCTCCAGACGCTGCCGGTCGAGGACTACCCCTCCCTGCCCGACATGCCGTCGGCCAGCGGCACGGTCCAGGCCGACGTCTTCGCCCACGCGGTGGCCCAGGCGGTGACCGCGGCCGGTCGCGACGACATGCTGCCCGTCCTCACCGGCGTCCGCGTCGAGATCGACGGCAGCTCGGTCGCCCTGCTGGCCACCGACCGCTTCCGGCTGGCCCACCGCGAGCTCGACTGGCACCCCCACACCCCCGACAGCACGGCGGCCGCGCTGGTCCCGGCGAAGGTGCTCGCCGACACGGCGAAGTCGCTGGCGGGCGGCGGCGAGATCAGCATCGCCCTCTCTGCCGGCGGATCCGGCGAGGGCATCATCGGCTTCGAGGGCTCGGCGGGCGGCGCCGTACGCCGCACCACGACCCGCCTCCTCGACGGGGAGTTCCCCAAGGTCCGCAGCCTCTTCCCGCCCGAGCACCTCACGGTCGCGCGGGTCGACAAGGCGGCACTCGTCGAGTCGGTCAAGCGCGTCGCGCTCGTCGCGGAGCGCAACACCGCGGTGCAGCTCGCCTTCGCCGACGGCGCGCTCACGCTCGACGCGGGCAGCGGCGACGAGGCGCAGGCGACCGAGCTGCTCGAGGCGACCATCACCGGCGGTGACATCACCACCGGCTTCAACCCGCAGTACCTCCTCGACGGCCTCACCGCCATCGAGGCGCCGGTGGTCGAGCTGGCCTTCACCCAGGCCTCGAAGCCGGTCGTGCTCTCCGGTGTCGACAGCCTCGACGGCGACGCCCAGCACGACTTCCGCTACCTGCTGATGCCGCGCCGGCTGCTGTCCTGAGCAGTCGCGGCTAGCCTCGTGCCCATGCACCTCGGACTCGTGGGACTCGGCAAGATGGGCGGCAACATGCGCGAGCGGCTGCGCCGCGCCGGCCATACCGTCACCGGATACGACCCGGACCCGGACAAGACCGACGTCGCGGACCTCGGCGCGCTGGTCGCGGCCCTCCCGACGCCGCGCGTCGTGTGGGTCATGGTCCCGGCCGGGGAGGTCACCCACGCGGTGATCGAGGACCTCGGCGAGCTGCTGGAGGCGGGCGACGTGGTGGTCGACGGCGGCAACTCGCGCTGGACCGACGACCAGCAGCACGCCGCCGAGCTCGAGCAGCGCGGCATCGGCTTCGTCGACTGCGGCGTCTCCGGTGGGGTGTGGGGTCTGGAGAACGGCTACGCGCTGATGGCCGGCGGCACGGACGAGCACATCGCGCTGGTCCAGCCGGCCTTCGACGCCCTCAAGCCCGAGGGCGACTTCGGCTGGGTGCACGCGGGCTCGGTGGGAGCGGGGCACGCGGCGAAGATGGTCCACAACGGCATCGAGTACGCGCTGATGCAGGCCTACGCCGAGGGCTACGAGCTGCTCGAGGCGATGGACGCGGTCGACAACGTCACCGAGGTCTTCCGCTCCTGGCGCGAGGGCACCGTCATCCGGTCCTGGCTGCTCGACCTGCTCGTCGCCGCGCTCGACGACGCCCCGCACCTCGAGGGCATCCGGGGGTGGGCCGACGACTCGGGCGAGGGCCGATGGACCGTGGAGGCCGCGATCGAGCACGCCGTCCCCGCCCCGGCGATCGCGGCGTCGCTCTTCGCCCGCTTCTCCTCGCGTCAGGACGACAGCCCGGCGATGAAGGCGGTCGCGGCGATGCGCAACCAGTTCGGCGGCCACGCGATGAAGACCGACGCCCCGCCGACGACCGAGGACACCCACTGACGCCGCGCGCGGCACCCGTGGACCCCGCCTGATGCACGTCGCGTCGCTCTCGCTGCACGACTTCCGCTCGTACGAGGAGGTCGTGGTCCCGCTCGTGCCGGGACCGTGCGCCTTCGTGGGCCGCAACGGGCAGGGGAAGACCAACCTGGTCGAGGCGGTCGACTACCTCTCCCGGCTGTCCTCCCACCGCGTCGCGACGGACGCGCCCCTGGTGCGGGCCGGCGCGACCCGGGCGGTGATCCAGGCCGACGTGGTCCGTGAGGGCCGCAGCGCGCTGCTCGAGATCGAGATCCATCCGGGGTCGACCAACAAGGCGCGGGTCAACCGCTCGCCCCTCCCCCGCGCGCGCGAGCTGCTCGGACTCGTGCGCACGGTGGTCTTCTCCCCCGAGGACCTCGCGCTGGTCAAGGGCGACCCGGGCGACCGGCGTCGCTTCCTCGACGACCTGCTGGTCCTGCGGGCGCCGCGCTACGCCGGCGTGCGCAGCGAGTACGACCGCGTCCTGCGGCAGCGCAACACGCTGCTCAAGACCGCGCGCGCCGCGCGCCGCGGCGCCGCCGACGGGGCGCTCGCGACGCTGGACGTCTGGGACAGCCACCTCGCCCGCGCCGGCGCGGAGATCGTGCACGGGCGGCTCCAGCTGGTCGAGGCGCTGAGCCCGTACGTCGGGAAGGCCTACGAGCTGATCGCCCGCGGCGCGCGGCACGACGACGCGACGACCGCCTACCGCACCGCCCTGCCGGTGGAGACCGCGACGTCCCCGGGTCGCGAGGCGCTCGAGGCCGCGCTGCTCGAGGCGCTGGCGCAGCGGCGCTCCGACGAGCTCGACCGCGGGGTCACCCTCGTCGGGCCGCACCGCGACGACCTCGTCCTCTCCCTCGGTCCGCTCCCGGCGAAGGGGTACGCCAGCCACGGCGAGTCGTGGTCCTACGCCCTCGCGCTCCGACTGGCCTCGTACGACCTGCTGCGCGCCGAGGGCGACGACCCGATCCTCGTGCTCGACGACGTCTTCGCCGAGCTCGACGCGATCCGTCGCGACCAGCTCGCCGAGCGGGTGGCCGACGCCGAGCAGGTGCTGGTCACGGCGGCGGTCGCGGGCGACGTGCCGGTCGGCCTGGCGGGCGCGCGGTTCACCGTCGCCGACGGGAGCGTCACCCGTGAGTGACCCCGAGACCCCGGAGGCGCCCGAGGGCCCCGCGACCCCGGACCCCGACGTCCCGCGCGCGGAGGGCCTCGACCTCGCGCGCAGCATCGCCCGCGGGCTCGCCGGGTCCGGAGGCCCGCGGCGGTCGAGGTCGGGTGAGGCGGCCCGCCGCCGGCGTACGACGGGACCCAGCGCCAGCGGCGCGGGGCCCGACGAGCGCGACCCCCAGACGGTGGAGGCCACGATCGGCCGGTTGATCGCCGACCAGGGGTGGGCCGCCGACGTCCGCGTGCACGGCGTCTTCACCCGGTGGGACGCGATCGTGGGCCGCGACATCGCGCTGCACTGCCGTCCGGAGGCCTTCCGCCCCGGCGACCCGGAGGCCGCGGACCCCCGCGAGCGCTCCGGCCGGCTGGTCGTCCGCGCCGACTCGACCGCATGGGCCACGCAGGTGCGGATGCTGGCGCCGACGGTCGTCCGGCGGCTCAACGAGGAGCTCGGCGACGGCACGATCGGGATCGTCGAGGTCGAGGGGCCCCGGGGTCCGTCGTGGCGCAAGGGCAGGCGCTCGGTCCGCGGCGGACGCGGGCCGCGCGACACCTACGGCTGAGCCGTCCGAACCGTCCCTCGGACGTGGGGGGCATCGGACGACCCCCTGCGGGGACGCCGTACGGGGCCTCCTGGCGCTCTGAGCGGCATCCGAGCGGCCGGACGACCCCCGTTTATCCACGCCACACCCGCTCAGAGGCCGTGTACGCCCCTCTGACGGGCTATAGTGTCCCCGGAGGTCGTCCCCGGTCCGCATGGGTGCGGAGCCGGCGTCGGACGACCTTCGCCGTGTCCGACGTACCCTCCCCCGGGAGGCCGAGCGACGAGGGGCCGACCTGTGGCCGCAGACGAGACCGTGCCGACCGCCAGCCCGACGGACCACTCGTCGGTGAGCGAGCGCCACGCCGTGGCCGAGGGGGCCTACGACGCCTCCGCGATCCAGGTCCTCGAGGGCCTCGAGGCGGTCCGCAAGCGTCCGGGCATGTACATCGGCTCGACCGGCGAGCGCGGCCTGCACCACCTGATCTGGGAGATCGTCGACAACGCGGTCGACGAGGCGCTCGCGGGCCACTGCGACCGCATCGTCCTCACCCTCCAGGCCGACGGCGGCGTCCGCGTCGAGGACAACGGCCGCGGCATCCCGACCGACACCGCGCCGGGTCAGGAGCTGCCGGCGCTGACCCTCGCGCTGACCGTGCTCCACGCCGGCGGGAAGTTCGGCGGCGGCGGCTACAAGGTCTCCGGCGGTCTGCACGGCGTCGGCGTCTCGGTGGTCAACGCACTGTCGACCCGGGTCGTCGCCGAGGCGAAGAACCGCGGCCACCTGTGGCGGCAGACCTTCACCCTGGGCGTCCCCGACGGCGACCTCGAGCAGGTCCGCCCGCTCGAGGACGGCGAGCGCACCGGCACGACGGTGACGTTCTACCCCTCGACGGACATCTTCGAGACCACCGTCTTCTCGTTGGAGACGATCACCACCCGGATCCGCGAGTACGCCTTCCTCAACAAGGGCCTCGAGATCGTCGTCCGTGACGAGCGCCCGGCGGCCACCGAGATCGCCGACGCCATCGACGCCGAGCCGCAGTCCGAGGAGGCGCCGGTCGCCGCCGACGCCGGGGGCCTGGTCCGCACCTTCCGCTACGACCGCGGGCTGGTCGACTTCGTCGAGCACCTCAACCAGTCCAAGACGCCGGCCAACCCGACGATCATCTCCTTCGAGGCCGAGCAGACCGAGGTCGGCATGAGCCTCGAGCTGGCGATGCAGTGGAACACCACCTACAACGCCTCGGTCCACACCTTCGCCAACACCATCAACACCCACGAGGGCGGCACCCACGAGGAGGGCTTCCGCACGGCGCTCACCTCGCAGGTCAACCACTGGGGCGAGCAGTGGGGGCTGATGAAGAAGCCCGAGGACCGGGTCAAGGGCGACGACATCCGCGAGGGCCTCACGGCGATCATCTCGATCAAGCTCGGCGAGCCGCAGTTCGAGGGTCAGACCAAGACCAAGCTCGGCAACACCGAGGCCAAGGGCTTCGTCCAGAAGGTCGTCAACGACCAGCTCGGCGAGTGGTTCGAGAAGAACCCCGCCGAGGGCCGCGACATCGTCCGCAAGTCGCAGGCCGCGGCGTCGGCGCGCATCGCGGCCCGCAAGGCCCGTGAGCTGGCCCGCAGCCGCAAGGGTCTCCTCGGCGGCGGCGGGCTGCCCGGCAAGCTGGCCGACTGCCAGTCGACCAACCCCGAGGAGTGCGAGGTCTTCATCGTCGAGGGCGACTCGGCGGGCGGCTCGGCCAAGCAGGGCCGCGACCCGCGGATCCAGGCGATCCTCCCGATCCGCGGCAAGATCCTCAACGTCGAGAAGGCCCGCATCGACAAGGTGCTGGCCAACACCGAGGTCCAGGCGATCATCTCCGCGCTCGGCACGGGCGTGCAGGAGGACTTCGACCTCGAGAAGCTGCGCTACCACAAGGTCGTGCTCATGGCCGACGCCGACGTCGACGGCCACCACATCAACACGCTGCTGCTGACGCTGCTGTTCCGCTTCATGCGGCCGCTCATCGAGCACGGGTACGTCTACATGGCCCAGCCGCCGCTCTACCGCCTGCGGTGGAACAAGCCCCACGAGCACGAGTTCGTCTACTCCGACGCCGAGCGGGACGCACTCACCCGCGCCGGCGTCGAGCAGGGCAAGAAGCTCCCGAAGGACAACCCGGTCCAGCGCTACAAGGGTCTGGGCGAGATGAACGCCGACGAGCTGTGGGAGACCACGATGGACCCCAGCCAGCGGCTCATGCTCCAGGTGACCCTCGACGACGCCGCCCACGCCGACGAGATCTTCTCGATCCTCATGGGCGAGGACGTCGAGCAGCGCCGCTCCTTCATCCAGCGCAACGCCAAGGACGTCCGGTTCCTCGACATCTAGCGCGGCGCGAGCCGCGCGAGCCGCGTCCGACGAGCTGACCACCAGACCCAGGAAGAGCACCGATGACCGAGACCCCCACGCCCCCCGGCGGCCGGATCGAGCCGATCGAGCTGCAGACCTCGATGCAGCGCTCCTACATCGACTACGCGATGGCCGTCATCGTGGGACGCGCGCTGCCCGACGTCCGCGACGGCCTCAAGCCGGTGCACCGCCGGGTGCTCTACGCCATGTACGACGGCGGCTACCGCCCCGACCGCGGCTTCTCGAAGTGCTCCCGCGTGGTCGGCGACGTCATGGGTCAGTACCACCCGCACGGCGACTCCGCGATCTACGACACCCTCGTCCGGCTCGCGCAGCCGTGGGTGATGCGGGCGCCGCTGGTCAACGGCCAGGGCAACTTCGGCTCGCCGGGCAACGACCCGGCGGCCGCCATGCGGTACACCGAGTGCCGGATGGCGCCGCTGGCCATGGAGATGGTCCGCGACATCGACGAGGAGACCGTCGACTTCCAGCCCAACTACGACGGTCGCTCCTCCGAGCCGACCATCCTGCCGAGCCGCTTCCCCAACCTGCTGGTCAACGGCTCGGCCGGCATCGCGGTCGGCATGGCGACCAACATCCCGCCGCACAACCTCGGCGAGGTCGCCGAGGCCGCGCGTTGGGCGCTCGAGCACCCCGACGCGACCCGCGAGGAGCTCCAGGACGCGGTCATCGAGCGGGTCAAGGGTCCCGACTTCCCCAACGGCGCGCTCATCGTCGGTCGTCAGGGCATCGAGCAGGCCTACCGCACCGGCCGTGGATCCGTGACCCAGCGGGCGGTCATCGACATCGACGAGGACAGCCGCGGGCGTACGCAGCTGGTCATCCGCGAGCTGCCCTACCTCGTCAACCCCGACAACCTCGCGCTCAAGATCGCCGAGCTCGCCGACTCCGGCAAGGTCCAGGGCATCGCCGACGTCAAGGACAACAC
>Ga0172375_10004300_pt1 | contig 21120 bp, 20 predicted proteins | sample LakKiv1m_FD_114537 | JGI IMG/M metagenome (GOLD analysis project Ga0172375, IMG submission 114537) | Freshwater microbial communities from Kabuno Bay, South-Kivu, Congo - kab_092012_11.1m | ecosystem: Environmental > Aquatic > Freshwater > Lake | place: Democratic Republic of the Congo...
CTGCGCGCGGTCCTCCTCCCCCGTCTCGACGAGCAGCGCGCCGTAGCGGGAGCGGATGAGGAGCTCGAAATCGTGGAAAGGATCTCGTTCCATCGGGGGGAACGCTACCTGCTTACGCCGTCGCGCGCCATCCCGGGAGACGGATCCGCACCGGGGGCGGGCGCGAGGGGGAGCAACACGATGGCCTGCGCTGCGCAGCCCGTCGCGCACAGCCCGCAGCCGCGGCAGAGGGCGGCATCGAACTCCGGCCGGCCGTCCGGCCGGCAGACGATCGCCTGGAACGGGCAGCGCCGGCCGCAGCGGCCGCAGGTCGTGCAGAGGTCCCTGTCTATGCGGGCGACGTAGCGTCTCGCCGGCCACACCGCGGTCGCCTCCAGCCGCTCCGCGGCGAGGTGTGGGTAGCAGCAGTCGGTGCAGCAGCTGCAGATGGACGACGTGTCGGCTACGTCGTCCTGCAGGTCGGCGGTGTGCAGCAGGCCTGCCTTGTCCGTGGCGCGCAGGATGTCTACCGCGCGTTCCGTCGAGATCTCCCAGCCGAGACCACGATCGTTCTCGAAGCGCAGGCAGACGTCCTTCGGCCTGCGGCACCGACCCACGATCGAGCGGCAGTCGCACGGCCACAGGTAGATATGCTCCTGGGCGGCGACGATCGCCTCGGCTTCGTGCAGAAGAAGGTACCCGTACCGGGCTGCGTAGGAGTCACCGGGCCGCCCGTCGCGGACCCCCTGGACGTCGTCTCGGATCCTGTCCGCGTAGGAATCGACGTCCCAGTCGGCGAGCCGGCGATGGACGGCGAGGGGGACGTCCTTCCAGCCCTCGAACATGGCCCATATCTCGAGTCGGGCGTGAAAGTCCGTCGGTGCGTGGGCGCCGGAGTCGTCGCGGTCGAGGATCGCGCGGCGGACGGCGCGCTCGAGCCGCGCGGCGTCGAAGCCGGTGAACGGCGCCGCGCCCGCCTGCTCCGCGCCGCCTCCGGACCCCGTGCTCGCGGCGAGCACGAGCTCCGCGTCCCCCTCGTCGTAGAAGCGGTCCAGCCACGGCGTGACGAAGTCCGGCGCGCCGACTGCCGCCGCCACGGCCGCCATCGTCGGCGTCACGTCCCGGTGTGTCGCTCCGCTGTCAGCCACTTCACTCCTCTCGCGCCTGTGTGTGAAACTAGCATGGTACGCGGATGCACGCGCGCTGCGACTGGCAACGGCAGGCCCAGACGGACCTGAGCCGGGGCCGGTGCCGGGCGGGCGTTGGAGCGAGATGGAGAGGGCGGCGGCGACATGCGGATACTCGTCTGGGGCGACGATCGTGGCGCGGAGCTCACACGTCTGTGGAACGCCGCCGCGCCCGACGAGCCGCTCACTCGCGACGAGATCGCCACCGTGTGTTTCGACGGCGCCGGCGTCGTGCTCGCCTCGGATGACGGTGCGGGCGCAGTCGCCGCAGTCGTTCGGCAGGTGAGCGGGCCTGCCGGGAGAAGCGCCACCCGAGGGCACGTGCGCCTGCTCGCGGTCCATCCGGATCGCCGGCGCCAGGCACTGGGGTCGCGGCTCCTGGCGGCGGCCGAGGACTGGCTGGCCGGCCGCGACGCCGCGACGGTGACCTTCGGCGGCGACGCGCCGCTCTACCTGTGGCCCGGGATCGACGCCGCCGGCCTCGCGATGCAGGGGCTCGCCCTGAAGGCCGGCTACGGCGTCACGGGCTCCGCGCTCAACGTGGCGCTGCCCGTGTCGTTCCGGGCGCAGGCGCCGCCCGGCGCAGTGGTCCGGCGGCTGGACGAACCTGGCGCCGCCGCCGCCGTGCGCGATCTGGTGGCAGCCGACTGGCCCATCTGGCTGACGGAGCTGGACCTCGGGCTGCGTCGAGGGACCGTCTTTGGCGCGTTCTCGACCGCCGACCCGGGAGAGCCCGGGCGCGCCGCCGGCTTCTGCTGTCACTCGACTTTGCGCCGCGGCTGGGTGGGGCCGATGGGGGTGACTCAGGCGCGCCGGCAGCACGGATTCGGCGCGGCATTGCTCTCGGCCGTGTGCGGCGACCTCGAGGCTCTCGGCTTCGACGAGGCGCAGTGCGTGTGGGTCGGTCCGCTGACCTACTTCGCCGACCTGGGCGCGCGCACCGCCCGCGTGTTCCTCAGGTACTCCCGGTCTTTGGACGCGCGCGCATGACGTCGCGCAGCTCCCGGTAGCCGATCAGGACCGCGCCGCTCTCGGAGATGGAGCGTCGGAAGTCGTCGTCGAGGGTGTAGAGGACGTGGTCGTCGACACGTCCGGCCCAGCTGGTCGCGATGCGCCGTATCTCGGCGCCGTCCAGGGCCGGATGCGCGTGGAACTCGGTCACCCCCGCAGGGAGATCGGTCAGGGCTCTCTCGAGCGGCTCGCGCGATCCCACCTGTGACAGGGGTACCAGATGGTCGGGAGCGACCACTCCGGCGGCGCCGGCGCGCCGGCGGAAGTCGCCCCCGGGGTCGGTGACCGAACCCGAGAGCCGGATCGGCAGCACGAACTCGAGGGCCAGCTCCAGGTAGATATCGAAGAACTCGGCGTGGTCCTGGACCGCGTACATGTGCGCGTCGAGGTGGCTGACGTCCACGCCCCAGGCGAGCGCGAGCTCGATCTGGGCGCGCAGTTCGGCGGCCACCTCGCCGGTGTCGCACTGCGCAAGGAGCAGGTCCACCGATCGCGGGAAGCTCCCGTCGCCGGTCCGCAGCGACGGCGCCGCGGTCAGCGGGCCCCAACGGTGGTCCCGGAACTCGGCGTTGAGCGTCAGGTGCACGCCGATGTCCTCGCCCCGGCAGTCGTCTGCCGCCTGTCGTGCGAGCGGACACGGCGTCATGAGCGACGCCGCCGTGGCGACACCGTCGCGGAGCGCCCGGCAGCAGGCCTGGTTGGCGGCACGACACATGCCGAGATCGTCGCACGAGACGATCAGCAGGCGGGTCCCGGCGGGGTGGCCCAGCCGCTCGGCCAGCGTGGCCGCGCCGGGCGCCTGGAGGTTGCCGGGGTGCGCCTCAGCGCTCACGGCGGGTGAGGTGGACACCGGTGGTGTGGTTGCCGCCCGCGCTCAGAACTCGGGCGGGAGCTGCTTCAACTGCGCGGCGGTGAAGACGGGCCCGTCCTTGCAGACGTACACGGGCCCGATGTTGCAGCGGCCGCACTTGCCGAGGCCGCACTTCATGCGGTTCTCAAGCGTCGTGAAGATCGCCTCGTCGGCGAAGCCGAGCTTGCCGAGCACCGGCAGCGTGAGCTTCACGACGATCGGCGGGCCGCAGAGGACGGCGACGGCATTGTCCGCCTTCGGCGCCGTCTTCTCGACGACTGGCGTGACGTAGCCGACGTCGCCGGTCCAGTCCTTGGTCTCTCCGCCGGGGTCGACGGTGGTCACCATCGTGATGTCGGGGCGCGAGCTCCACTCCTCCAGCTCGCGCTTGTACACCAGGTCGTCAACAGAGCGGGCGCCGTACACGATGGTCACGTCGCCGAACTCGTCGCGCCGGTCGAGGACGTTCCAGATCACGCAGCGAACCGGCGCGAGGCCGATGCCTCCGGCGACGAAGACGATGTCCTTGCCCTTCCACTCGTCGACCGGGAACCAGTTACCGTAGGGGCCGCGGAAGCCGACGGTGTCTCCGCGGTTCACCTCACGCAGCGCCGTCGTGACCTTGCCGACCGCTTTGAAGCTGCACTCGATGTAGCCCTCGCGCGTCGGCGGGCTGGCGATGCAGAAGGTGCTCTCTCCGGCGCCGAAGACGCTGTACTCGCCGAACTGGCCGGCTTTGAAGTCGAAGCTCTCGCGAACGGCTTCATCCAGGAACTCCAGGCGCAGGGTGCGCGTGTCGATGGTCTCGTCGATGAGATCGGTGACCGTAGCGAGCTGCGGCTGGTAGATGTTCACGAGGCCGCCCCGGCTTCGGCCGGCGTGCCGGCTTCGGTTTCGCGCGGCCGCCGGGCCGCGATGTCGATCTCGCTCAGGATCTCGATCAGGTCCTGGCCGGCATGGCAGACGCGGGTGCAGCGGCCGCAGCCGGTGCACAGGACCTCACCGAACTTGAGCGGATAGATCGAGAACTTGTGGTTGATGCGCTGCCGGTAGCGGACGTTCTGGTCGTCACGAGGGTTGTGGCCGCTCGCGTGCAGCGTGAACGTCGGCGACTGGCAGGTGTCCCAGAGCCGGCGGCGGGTGCCGTGACCGACGCCTTCCTCCTCGTCGACGATGTCGAAACAGTGGCAGGTGGGGCACACGCTCGTGCAGGCGCCGCAGCCGTTGCAGCGGTTCGCGAGGGAGGCCAGCAGCGGGTCCTCGAAGTGCGTGTCGATCCAGTCGCGGACCGAGGCCGCGTCGATCTCGAGGTTGCCGGCGACGCGGGCTCGAACGGCGGCGCGTTCGTCGTCGGCTTGGCGGCCGAGCGTATCGGCCGGTACGTCGGCGGACAGGCGCGCCTCGTGAGCCGTGGCCAGAGCGCGCCCCTTCTCGGTCGTCACCTCGAGGATGTAGCCGCCGTCGACCGGCGTGAGCAGGCCGTCGGCGCCCTTGACGTCGTCGGGGGCGGCGCCGACGGCGGTGCAGAAACAGCCCTCGTCGATCACCGGGCAGGCGAGGTTGATGATCGTCGTCGCGGCGCGCCGGCCGTTCCAGAGCTCGTCGTGGTAGTCCCAGTTCATGACCTGATCGACGACGGCGAGAGCGGCGCTGTCGCAGGGCTTCGCCGCAAGGACGACTCTCGGCGCGAACTCGGTGGGTACGGGCTCGACCTCGACCGTCGTTCCGTGCTGGTGCCAGCGACAGAGGGCCTCGTGCTCGGGCAGGAAATAGCCTTTGAGCGACAACTCCGGCAGACCGCGGCCCAGGTCGAGTTCGGTGGCGCTCGCGAGCCGCCGGTACTCGATCTCCACGGGCGCGACGCCGGGGCGTGTGCAGGCGGACGCCGCGATGGCCGACGGCGACTGGCAGATGTCGATGGCGACGGGCGCGATGACTTCCGTGCCCGCGGCCAGCAGGTCGCCGGTGAGCGTGCGCAGGTCGTCCTCGCCGATGAAGTAGCGCTGGGCCACGCCGGTGTCGGCGGCGCCCTTGTCCGTGGCATCCGTCACTTGATGAACTCCTGCTGGTCGTCGAGGCGGTAGTCGCCGATCGGCGTCGGGTTCTCAGGGTCGTCGCTGACCTTGTAGTCGTAGCGATCGGCGACGATCTGCTGGAGCTTGCGGTTCACCAGAGTGAGTGGGATCCCGACCGGGCAGAAGCGCTCGCACTCGCCGCAGTCGATGCAGCGACCGGCGAGGTGCAGAGCCCGGGTGACGTTCCAGCTCAGATTGCCGCGCGGGTGCGCGGCCGGCTCGATCCACTGCGGTTGCGACTTCTCGACGATGCAGCTCTCGCAGACGCACATCGGGCAGACCTGGCGACATGCGTAGCAGCGTACGCAGTTGCTGAACTGATCCGTCCAGAACGCCCAGCGCTCCTCGAGCGGCATGTCCTCAAGGGCGGCGACACGCTCGTCGATGGTCGTGACCGGCCGCGGGGGCTCCGGCTGCGGCTCGCCGACGAGATGGTCCACCAGCGTCGGCTCGCGGACGTCGCAGCCGTAGCAGCGTGGCGCGACGTTCTCCGGCGTGAGTGCGACGGCGGCGGGGATCTCGTTCTCCTCAAGCACGCCGCCACAGCGGACGCCGATGAGCACCACGTCATCGCGACGTACCTGCGATTCGCGCAGCAGACCGGCGACTGCCTTGGTGTCGCAGCCCTTGACGACGAGGCCGATCTTGCCGAGCTCCGCGACGTGGTCACGACGAGGGTTGAGATACGTGACGAGGTTGTGCACGCAGCGGGTGTCGAAGATGAGCTTGTCGGTGTCGGCCGGGTCGGTGACGAAGACCGGCCGGGCGCCGCGCGGCCCCGACTCCCAGCCGATGATCACGCGCACGTCGCCGGCCTCAAGCAGTTCACGGGCTATCCGGCGCATGTCGGCAACGCCCGTGTACACCGGGACGGCGTCGGCCGCGATGCCGGTCATGGTGCGTCCCCATCGACGCCGGCCGGCGTCGTTTCTCGTGCTGCGGCGGTCTCGCCGGACTCCGGGGTGAGCGCCCGATAGGCATCGAACGGCCCGAGCGCACGGACGTTCGCGACTGCTTCGTCGACGACGTCACGCCACTTGGCGCCTTCGCTAGCCGAGACCCAGCTGAACGTCATGCGCCGCGGGTCCACACCGATGAATTCCATCAGGTCGTGGAACACGGCGAAGCGTCGCCGCGCGTGGTAGTTGCCGGATGTGTAGTGGCAGTCGGCGGGGTGGCACCCGCTGACGATGATGCCGTCGGCGCCGCGCTCGAAGGCCTTGAGGAAGAAGAGCGGGTCCATGCGGCCCGTGCAGGGCAGGCGTATGATGCGCACGTTGCTCGCCATGTGGAGGCGGCTGGTGCCGGCCAGGTCGGCGCCGGTGTACGTACACCAGTTGCAGACGAAGGCCGTGATGCGCGGCTCGAAATCGTCGTGTGTCTCGGTCACTCTTGCCTCATTCCCACAGGCTCAGGGCGTTGATCTCACTGTAGACCTGCTCGTCCGTGAACGTCTGGAGCTCAACGCTGTTGCTGAGACACACGGCCTCGCAGGTGCCGCAGCCCTGACAGACGCCCGGGTTCACGAAAGCGGTGTGCCCACAGACCTGGCCGTCGACGGTGCAGATCTCGCGTTGCTCGATGGCGCCGTACGGACAGACCAGCTCGCAGCGCATGCAGCCGATGCACGTCTTCTCGTTGACGACCGCGACGGCCGGCTCACGCTCAAGCTCGTCGGTGCTGAAGAGGCCGAGCACCTTGGCGCCGGCGGCGCTCGCCATCGCGACCGCGTCGGGGATGTCGCGCGGCGCCTGGCAGGCGCCGGCCACGAAGACCCCGGCGGTGTTGGTCTCGACGGGACGCAGTTTCGGGTGCGCCTCGTTGATGAAGCCGTGCTCGTCGGTGCTCACGCTGAGCTTCTGGGCCAGCTCGCGGACACCGTCCTGGGGCCGGATGGCCGTGGCCAGCACCACCATGTCGGCGTCGATGACCACCTGCTCTCCGCTCAGCGTGTCGAAGCCCCAGACCTTGACCGTGTCGCCGTCGCGGAAGATGCGGCTGACGCGGCCGCGGATGTACTCGGCGCCGTCCTCCTCGATCGCGCGGCGGCTGAACTCGTCGTAGCCCTTGCCGGCGGCGCGGATGTCCATGTAGAAGGCGACGGCGCGCCCGTCGTGCACCTTGTGCTTGTAGAGCATCGCGTGCTTGGCGTTGTACATGCAGCAGATCTTGCTGCAGTACTCCATGCCCTTGTCCGCGTCGCGGGAGCCGACACAGTGGACGAAGACCACCGTCTTGGGCTCCTTGCCGTCGGACGGCCTGAGGATGGCGCCGGCGGTCGGCCCGCTGGCCGACGCCAGCCGCTCGAACTGCAGGCCGTCGATGACGTCCGGGACCTCGCCGTAGCCGTACTCGCCGTAGCCCTTGAGGCCCTCCGGCTGCTCGCGGCCGATGTCGTAGAGCTTGTAGCCGGTCGCGACCACGATCGCGCCGACCTCCTCGGTGACGAACTCGTCCTCGGTGTCGTAGTCGATCGCGCCTTTGAGGCACGCCTCCTTGCACTTGCCGCAGGCGTCCTTGGCAAGCCCCTTGCGGCGCCCCTTGAAGAGCGTGCAGTTCTCGCGATCGAGCACCGGGATGTTGGGCACGGCCTGCGGGAACGGGACGTAGATGGCCGTGCGCTTGCCCAGACCGGCCTCGAACTCGCTGGGGATCCTCTTGGACGGGCACACGGCGAGGCAGTCGCCGCAGCCGTTGCAGATGTCGATGTCGACGGTGCGGGCCTTCTTGCGGATCGTCACCTCAAAATTGCCGATGTAGCCGTCGACCTTCTCGACCTCGCTCCAGGTGTGCAGCTTGATGTTGGGGTGCTGGTACGCCTCGACCATCCGCGGGGTGAGGATGCACTGCGAGCAGTCGAGCGTCGGGAAGGTCTCGCTCAGCTGGCTCATGTGGCCGCCGATCGAGGCCTCTTTCTCGATGAGCACGACCTCGTGGCCGCCGTCGGCGATGTCGAGCGCCGCCTGGATGCCGGCGATGCCGCCGCCGATCACCAGCGCGCGCTTGGTCACCGGGATCTTGATGCTCTCCAGCGGCCGGTTGTGCTTGACCTTCTCGACGATGGTGCGGGCGATGTCGATGGCCTTGTCCGTGGCCTCGCCCCGGTCCTCGTGGATCCAGGAACAGTGCTCGCGGATGTTGGCCATCTCGCACATGTACTTGTTGAGGCCGGCCTGGTCGACGGCGCGGCGGAACGTCTTCTCGTGCATGTGCGGTGAACAGGCGGCCACGACGACGCCCGTGAGGTCGTGCTCTTCGATGGCCTTCTTGACGAGTTGCTGACCGGGGTCGGAGCACATGTACTTGTAGTCTTCGGCGTGAGCGACGCCCGGGTGGTCCTTGAGCGCCTCGGCGACGGCCGCGCAGTCCACGGTGCGGCCGATGTTCTCGCCGCAGTGGCAGACGAAGACACCCACGCGGCTCATTGAGGCTCACCGCTCTCGGGGGCACTGCTGGGTGCGACGCCCGCCTGGACAGCCTTGTCCGCCTCGGCGCGCTTCGCGGCACGCGCGGCGGCCTTGGCGGCGGCCTCTTCCCTGACCTTCTGCTCGGCCGCCTCGCGCACCGCCGCGCGCTTCACGAGATCGGCGAGGAACGGCTCGGTGGCGACGAAGTGCCGGCTCAAGCCGAGTGTCTCGGCCGGGAGGCCGAGGGCGAGGCCCACCACCTGCGTGATGAAGAGGACCGGCAGGGCCTTGTCGCCGCGCGCGGTCATCGCCTTCTGGCGCAGGTCGAGGTTGCTGTGGCACAGCGGGCAGGCGACGACGATGGCCTCCGCTCCGCTCTTCCGCGCGTCTTCGACGATCGCTCGCCCGAGCCTGACCACGGAGGCGGTACGACTGACGCTGAAGGCGCCTCCGCAGCACTCGACCTTCATGTTCCAGTCCACGGGATCGGCGCCGCAGGCGCCGATGATCGCGTCCATCGCGGTCGGCTGTTCGGGGTCGTCGTAGCCGCAGACATCGGCGGGACGCACGAGCAGGCATCCGTAGTAGGCCGCCAGCTTGATCCCGTCGAGGGGGTTGGGTGTCGCCAAGGCGGCAGCGACTCTCTCCTCGATGACGGGTATCAGGTCGCGGAGCAGTTCGACGGCGTTGAACACCTCGACGGTGTTGGCGAACGGCCGGCCGAGGATCTCGGGCATGCGCTCCGCGAGACCGTCCTGCGTCGCGACGGCGAGATGCGCCGCGGAGAGACGGTTGTAGCAGGCCGCGCACGGCGAGAGGACTCGCCGGAAACCCTGAGTCTCGGCCAGCGCGAGGTTCCGCGCCGGCAGCGCGACGCTGAGCAGGTGGTCGGTGGTGTGGCCGCTGCTTGCGCCACAGCAGTTCCAGTCTTCGATCTCGGTGACGCCGACGCCGAGCGCTTGAACGACCGCGCGCAGGCTCTCGTCGAACTCCCGGGACGTGCCGTGCAGGGAGCAGCCCGGGTAGTAGGCGACGGGCTCCATCTGCGATCGCGCCGTCTCGGAGCGTTCGTCGCCGGCGTTCACGATGACGGTCTCGTCGGCGGTGCTCACGACGAGACTCCACACCGCTCGAAGATACGCTTGATCTCGGCCACGCCGTCGATGCGTTCGCTGCGGAGGCTCAGCTTGCCGCGCGCGAACATGCCGGGGGCGTTGGTCACGTCCTTGACGAGGTCGCCGCTGCGGAGCTTGTATTCCATGACGAGACTGATCTCGTGGATGCGCCCGTTGCTGCGGATCTGTTCGAGAAAGGCCTTGTGAAAGGCGCCGATGGAGCGTGGCATCCGGGCCAGGCCGGACTTCAGGCTGATCTCACGGACGGCGTCGATGACGCGGGCCGGGTCGCAGTCGTTGGGGCACCGGGCGCTGCACGTCTCGCAGGTGAGGCAGAGCCAGATCGTCTCGTCCTGAAGGATGCGCTCCCGAGGTCCGTACATGACGCGACGCATCACCTGATGTGGCCGCAGGTCAGACTCGGACGCCATGGGACAACCCGCAGAGCACTTGCCGCACTGGTAGCAGGTCGCCGCATTGATGCCTGTCGCCTGGAGGATCTCCGCGGCGAGGGTGCCGGAGGACGCGCTCGTCATGGGTGGCGGTCAAACCCTTCTGAATGGGCGGGAGGGCCGTCGCCTGCCCGCCGGAGTGCCGGTCAAAAAGTGAGGGCCAGTATACGCCCTGACGACAGTGTAAGGGGAGGCGCAAAAGCGGGCAACTTTGGTCGCCTATTCGACGAGGTTCACTGTTCCGGGCTGGGCGAGGTCTGGAGACTCGTCGCCGCACCAGGCGCCCACACCGGCGTGAGAGCCTGCTTGACGAGGAGCTTCGAGTCGCCGCCGCGCGCGCTCATCAGGTACACCGTGCCGGTCTCGTACTGCTTCTGGTCGTATTCCGCCCAGGCGATCGTCTCGCCGTCGGCGGACCAGGACAGATCCTGCACCATCGTGTCGTCGTACTTGGCGATGACAGCGGGCTTGCCGCCGAGCTCGGTGTCGAAGAGCCAGAAGATGGCGGGGCCGATCCCCGTCTCGTCCTGGGTGGTCTGGAGGGAGTGACCGGTGAAGACGACCTTCGTGCCGTCCGGGTCCCAGGCGTAGCCGGCCGGCATCTGGGTCTCCTTGGGCGCCATGAGGGTCTCCCCGCTGCTGTCGATCACCGTGTAGCTGGTGCCGACGTCGCTTCCCGCCCGGCGGTAGATGAGCGCACTGCCGTTGGGCGAGATCAGCGGGTCGTCGAACGCCCGGGCATTGACGTCGAACATCGCCTTGTTCCTGCCCAGCTCGGTGACCGTGCCGGAGCCGCGGTCGAGCACCTGGAGCCGTTCGCTGGCCGTCACCATGCCGTACTGGTCCGTCTTCACGTCGGTGTAGGTGACGAAGGCCACCGTCACGCCGTCGCGAGAAGCGCTCACCGAGACGCCGCGAAGCGCCACGCCCCCAGAGTCCAGAAGCGCCGTGAAACCGTCGGCGTTGGGGTCGTAGACGAGGAAGTCGGCATTCTCTCCGGTGGACTTCGGCGGGACGGTGTACGCGGCGACGAGCAGTTCGCCGGCGGAGAGCCAGGCCATGCTGTCGACGGCCAGGACGTTCGGGGTCTTGACGGTCGCCTGCCTGGCCTCCCCGGTCGTCGTGTCGAAGAGCCAGAGCTCGCTGCGCTTGAAGGTGCCGGCTATGCAGGCGAGCCACTTGCCGTCCGGGGAGTAGGCGATCTGGAAGATCTGGCGGCCGCCGAACTTCGCGATCGGTTCGACGGCACCGTCGGCCGTGACGGCGGCCAGCTGGTTCGACTTCGGCCCGGCGGCCGCGGCCAAGAACCGGTTGAGGGCGGCTTCAGGCGTCGGGGATGCCGTGGTGGAGGCGACCGGCGCAGGGCTCTCGTCCTCACCGTCGCCGTTCCCGGAGGTGAAGAAGAAGAGCGCTGCGACGGTGGCGATGGCGATCACCGCCACGACCAGCACGACGACGAGCCACATCGGGGCGCCCTTGCCGGACCCACCCGGCGCTCCGGGTGCGACGCTCGGACCGGGCGGCGGCGGGACCGGCGGTCCGGATGGGGCGATCGGAGCCTCCGGTGTGGGAGTCTGCGCCGACGCGGGAGTGGCCGGGGCTCCTGCGTCGGCGGCCACGAAGGCGGTCTCCGGCGCCGTCCCGACGGGCGATGTGGCCGCGAGCGGGGCGCCACACCCCATGCAGTAGAGGGCATCGTCGTCGTTGGCGCGCCCGCAGGTGGAGCAGTTTCTGGCCATGTCCCCTCCAGGTACGGTCAGCCGTTCTCTCTGAGGCGGATGGTATCTGCTTCGGGGCGCGCGCGACAGGGCCGGTGTCCGTTGCGGGGTGCTGTCGGGCGCGGCCGCCTCAGGAAGAGAGCGCGCGCCGGACTCGCTCGTGGCCGAGCAGCATGAGGACGGCGGCGGCGAGCGCCGCCGCCGTCCCGAGCGCGAAGGTCGCCCACGAGCCGACGACACTCCAGAGCAGTCCGCCGAGCGTGCTCGCGGCGAAGCTCGCGAGGCCGGTCGCGGTGGAGTAGAGACCAAGGGCGGAGGCGCGCTCTCCGGTCGGGACGGCGCGCCCGATGAGGGCTTTGCTCGTTCCCTCGGTGGCGGCGATGTAGAGGCCGTAGGCGGCGAAAAGACCCGCCAGCGCCAAGCCGGAGCCGGCGCCGGCGAAGCCGACGTAGACTGTCGCGAAGACCCCGTAGCCGGCGATCACGAGCGGGTACTGGCCGATGCGGTCGCTGAGGCCGCCGAGCGGGAGCGCGCCGGCTGAGTACACGATGTTGTAGAGCACGTAGAGGAGGATGACCGCCGACGTCCCCAGGCCGGCTTCCCTGGCCTTCAGCAGGATGAACATGTCGCTCGAGTTGCCCATCGCGAAGAGGAGAGAGCCGGCCAGCAGCCACCGGAAGGCCGGCGACGCCGGAAGTGACAAGCGGAAGGCGTGACGCCTGGGCTGCTCTCGGTGCTCACGCACGAAGAGCACGATGGCGAGTACGCTGAGCAGCCCGGGCACCACGGCGACGGCGAAGATCCAGCGCAGCGAGACGTCGGCCTCCACCAGAGCCAGTGCGACGAGAGGCCCGATCACCGCCCCCATCGTGTCCATGCTGCGGTGCAGGCCGAAGGCGAGGCCCTGCTGACCGGGCTTCGTGTTCGCCGCGATGAGGTCGTCGCGCGGCGCCGTGCGCATGCCCTTGCCGAGCCGGTCGACGAAGCGGCCGGCCAGCGCCGGCGGCCAGCCGTACGCCAGGGCGATGACCAGCTTGCCGAGGCCGCCGAGCGTGTAGCCGGCGAGCACGAAGGGCTTGCGCCGGCCGGTGTAGTCGGCGGCCTGCCCGAACGGGTACTTGGTGATGCTCGCCGTCGCCTCGGCGATGCCCTCGATCACCCCGAGCAGCGCGACCGGCGCCCCCAGGACGCCGGTGACGAAGAGCGGGAACAGCGGGTAGGCGATCTCGGAGCTGAGGTCGGCGAGGAAGCTGACGATGCCGAGCGTCCGCACGTTGGGATCGAGGCTGCGGAGCGCCGTGAACCGGCGGAGAGGGTCGCGTCGATCCATGGTTCCAATACTACCTCTCGTATCGCGCCCGAAAACCTTTCTCAGCTTTCATCCCGGGTTCACCGGCTGCTCATGTCCATGGTCGACAGTCGTGGCGACCGGTCGAACCCGCCCGAAGGAGAAGTCATGGACCGCGTCTGCCACGAACCGCGACGGCCGCGCCCGGAGGCCTTCATGGAGCCCATGCCGCGACCGCCCGAACGGCCGCGCCGGAACAGAGACCGCCGGTCCTGCTGAGGAAGAGACATGGCTCCGACCGAGTTCATCTGCGGTGACTGCGCGTCGCCGTTCGTGGTCGCCGTCGGGGGCCTCGGCCCCGGCGACCCCGACCCGCGCTGCCCGGTCTGCGGCGGCGAGAGGATCGCGGCGGATCTGTCGGCGCTCTGGAAGCGCGGCGATGCTCTGCTGGCGTCGTTGGACGAGTCCGCCGGGGAATCAGCCACAGGCGTGGGCTCTATCGTCCGGCAATGGTCACCCAACGTTCTGCGCGGGAACTCGCCGAGCGGCTCCGTGAGGAAACGCGGCTACCCTGCGGGAGAACACGACTCGGTGGCCGCCGGGGCCGGCATAGTCGAGATGGACCGGGATGCCGTCGACGCTGGTGTCGCCGTGCTCGACGGTGAAGCCGAGAGCCTGGTGAAAGGCGATCGAGGCCCTGTTGCCGGATGATGTGATGCTGCGCACCCGCGTGCGCCCTTGCATGGCCGCCGCCGTGAAGAACCGGCCGTACAGTCGCGTGCCGATCGCCAGCCGCCGGAAGGCGGGATGCACGCCGATGAAGTGGATGTACGCCTCGGTCTGGTCCGACTGCGAGAGGAAGCCGAGCAGGAAGGCAGCCAGTTCGTCACCGGCGTCGATGACGTAGCTGGTGGTGGAGAAGTGCGAGAAGAACACGTGTGACAGACGCAGACTCATCTGCCGGCCGCCCCACCAGTCGTCGATGACGGAGAGGACGCGGGAGTAGTCGGTACGCTGTGCGGCGCGCAGGTGCAGCCAGCGATCGTCGAGGTACACCATCGGGACCTCCGGTCGGCGGGTGACGAGGCCGCTCGGCATGCCGAGCGGCCGAAGTGTAGGCGGCGTGGATGTGTGGGCGATGAGGTCGCCAAGAGCGGTCCGTGAGGAAGACCGGGTGCGGCATCGCGGTGCGCCGGGATGCCGCCGACCGCCGTGTGGCCGGGCCGGGCGACGCCGGTCGCTCACGCGGCTCGCGCAGGCGCCGATAGCGTCACCATGGGAGCCGGTCTCCAACAGCCGCGCCGCTTCGCCGTGATCCTCCTCGCCGCGGCGGTGCTCGCCTGCGCGCTGGCGCGTGCTGCGCCGGCGCACGCCGTCGAGTACGGGGACGGGGTCCCCATCCCGTTCCTTGTCCTTCCGGCCGACAACCCCTGGAACACACCGGTCGACACGTTGCCGCTGGATCCGAACTCCGGGGACTACATCGCACATATGAACCCGGCCGCCGGCCTGCATCCCGACTTCCGGACCGTGTGGGAGGGTGGGCGTATCGGCATTCCCTACACCGTCGTCCCCGGCACGCAGCCGAAGGTCCGGATCCACTTCGTGGAATACGGCGATGAGAGCGACCCCGGGCCGTATCCGATACCGGCGAACGCGCCTGTGGAAGGAGCCGGCGGGCCGAACGAGGACGGCGACCGCCACGTGCTGGTGGTCGACGCCGACAACAGGATGCTGTACGAGCTGTACCACGCGGAGCGACAGGCCGACGGCTCCTGGAACGCCGGCTCCGGCGCCGTCTACGATCTCACGAGCAACGCTCTTCGGCCGGACGGCTGGACTTCCGCCGACGCCGCCGGTCTGCCGGTGCTGCCCGGGCTCGCACGCTACGACGAGATCGTCGGCGAGGGAGCCCTCGATCATGCGCTGCGGTTCACGGTGGCGCGTACGCAGCGCGCGTACGTCTACCCGGCGACGCATTTCGCCAGCAGCTCGACGGACGCCGATCTGCCGCCGATGGGGCTGCGCGTGCGGCTGCGCGCCGACTTCGACGTGAGCGGGTTCCCACCGGTCGTGCAGACGATCCTGAGGGGCCTCAAGAAGTACGGGATGATGGTCGCGGACAACGGCGCCGACTGGTACGTCGGAGGGGCGCCGGATCCGCGCTGGGACGACGAGGCGCTGCACAGCATGGACCGAGTCACCGGCGCCGACTTCGAGGTGGTGGACTCGCGGGCGCTGCTGCCCGGCGCCTTCTACGTGACCCTGACGGCGACGGCGACGGTCCGCGAGGGCACGGCGTGGATGCGCGCCGGCAGCTTCTTCGACGGCGCCGGCGCGAGCTGGACGGCGACGGTGGACTACGACACGGCGGATGGCGGAGCCGGCCCGACCCCGCTCGCCCTCGGGCCGGGAGGCGAGCATCGGAGCGGCTCGTTCGCTCTGAAGCACACGTGGCCGGACGACGGCCGGCACGATGTCCGCGTCGCGGTGACGAGCGATCTCGCGGACACCGCCAGGGCGGTCGTCTCGGTCGCTGTGAGGAACGTCGCGCCGGTCCTCCGGGCCGGCCGCGGCGCGAGGGTCCGAGCCGGCGCGCGCTTCACGCGGATCTGCTCGTTCTCGGATCCCGGCGCCGATCGCTGGAAGGGCTGGGTCAGGTACGGCGACGGGTCGGCGCGGCGGGCGCTGCGTCTTCGCGCCGACGGGACCTTCCGGCTGTCACACCGCTATGCGGGTCCGCGCGGCCGCCGCTGCACCGTCACGCTCTGTGTGACGGACGGCGACGGCGGTCGCGACGCGGCGCGCTTTCGGGTGACGGTGCGCTGAGGCCCGCGCAGGCGGGCTCCCGAGAGTCGCCCGTCCGGGCCCGCCGCCCGCTTTGCCGGGCCCGCCGCCCGTCTCAGAACGCTCCGGGGCCGATGTACGGGTCGAGGCCGGCGGTGGCTTCTTCGTAGATGCCCCACACCTTCTTCACCGGCGTCAGGTTCTTCCAGAACCCTTTGCTGCCCTTGGGGGTGATCACGATGTCGCCGGGGCCTGCCACGGAGACCTCGCCGTCGTCGTCGGTGAGCTCGACCTCGCCCTCGATGATGTAGGCGATCTCGTGGTACGGTCGCTCGAAGTGCCGGCGCTGCACGTCGCGCTGCCAGAGGCCGAAGCTGAACCTGTCGTCCAGCGAAGTCGCGGCGGTGAACTCCCGGCCAGGCGGATCGGTCTCCTCCGGGTAGCGCATCGCCTCGCTCCACGAGATGTCTTCGGGCTTGATCACGCGGATGCGGGTGTCGTGCAGCTCGCTCATGGATCCTCCTACTCGTCGGCGGCGGTGCAGGCGGCGTAGAATCGCGGCGTTACCGTTGCGGCGCCATTCTACGTTGTCTCCGTGCCGAGCCGGGTGTCGGGCGAACAGGTCGGGAGGGTCACTGATGGAACTGCGGTCCATGCTTGAGGAGAAGGTCGTCGCCGTCGCGCGCGACGCGAAGGAAGAACTGGTCGGGCTGGCGGCCGAACTCGTCGCCTGCGATACGACCGCACGTATGCCGGGTGACCCGGCGCGTGACGAAGAGAAGCTGCAGTCGCTGCTTGCGGGGCGCCTCACCGCGCTGGGTGCGACGCCGGATGTGTGGGAGCCCGAGCCGACCGGCGAGGGTGACCGCTTCGTGCCGCCCGGCCTCGACTTCGCCGGGCGGCCGCAGCTCGCGGCCGTCCTGCCCGGCGCGGGGGGAGGCCGCAGCATCCTGCTGAACGGCCACATCGACGCCGTCGACGTGGAACCGCGCGACCAGTGGCACAGCGATCCATTCGTCCTCTCCGAACGCGACGGCTACTTGTACGGGCGAGGCGCCAACGACATGAAGGGCGGTGTCGCAGCGCTGGTGATCGCTCTGGAGACGCTCCGCCGCCAGGGCGTGCGCCTCGCCGGTGACGTCGTCTTCTGCACCGTGACCGACGAGGAATCGAGCGGCGCCGGCGGCCGTGCGGCGGTCGCTCGAGGAGTGCGGGCGGACGCCGGGATCGCCGCCGAGGCCACCGACTTCGACGCCTGGGTGAGCTGCCGGGGCACGGTGACGCCGACGATCACCGTCGCCGGCCGCGCCGGTCATGCCGAGATGCCCCAGCCGGACTGGCGCGACGGCGGCGCCGTCAACGCGATCGAGAAGCTCGTCGCCGTGCTCGGCGGCGTGAGCGCGCTGCGCGAGGAGTGGAGGACGCGCCCGGATCATCGCCATCCGCTTCTGGCCCCCGGCGACATCGTCCCGACGATCGTCGGCGGCGGCACGTGGATCGTCACCATCCCCGCCTCATGCGACGTCACCTGTGACGTCACGTATCTGCCGCAGCACGTCGACGCCGAAGGGACCGGCAAGGCGGTCGAAGCCGAGATCGTCGATCGCCTGACGGCCGCAGTCGCCGACGACCCCTGGTTCCGGGAGCATCCACTGGCGTTCACCTGGTCGGAGGACGTCGTGCCGGCGGAGATGCCGGCGGATCATCCGCTGGTCACGACCGCGCTGGGCTCCGCCGCGGCGCTCGGTCACGTGGGGAGGCCGGCCGGCCTGAACAGCTGGCACGACGCCGCGACGTTCACGCAGGCCGGCACGCCGACCTTCAGCTTCGGCCCCGACGGCTTCGGGTCTGCTCACGCGGTCGACGAGCGCGTCAGCGTCACCGGCATCGTCGACTTCTCCGCTGTGATCGCGCTGACCATGATGCGTTGGTGCGGGGTGGCGTCATGACCCGCGCCGGCGTCTTCTGGCAGGGTGGGGATGCCCGCTGGCGGCCGGACGGCATCACCCCGCTCACCATCGCCGAGCACGCCGACGTCTGCGTCGTCGGCGGCGGCTTCACCGGGCTGTGGACCGCGCTCTCCATCAAGCGCCTGGCGCCGGGCGCCGACGTCGTGCTGGTCGAGCGCGAGTACTGCGGCGCCGGCGCGAGCGGGCGCAACGGCGGCTGGGTGAACGGCTGGGACGACGCTCTGCCCGCCTTGGTCGCGCGATTCGGTCGGGAGACCGCGCTGTGGCTGCTCGAGGCGTCGCGGCGCAGTGTCGGCGACATCCGCGACACGGTGCGCGACGGCGGGATCGACTGTGACCTGGCTTTCGAGGGCGGCCTGGTCGTGGCCGCCTCCCCGGCCCAGGTGGAGGGAGTACGGGCGGCGGCGGTCCTTGCTCGCGACCTCGGTCGCGACGACCTGTTCAGGATACTCGGCAAGGATGAAGCGCGCGCCGCCTGGGGGTCACCTGCTGCCGAAGCCGGCGTGGTGATCCTGCACGCCGGCAGCGTCCAGCCGGCGCTGCTGGCGCAGGGCCTGCGCCGGCTGGCCCTCGAGGCCGGCGTGCGCGTCTACGAGGCCACGCCGATGCTGGCCGTCGAGCGCACGCTGCCCGCCGTCGTCAAGACCCCGTCCGGTTCCGTGACGGCGGACAAGGTCGTGCTCGCCGCCGGGTCCTGGCTCGCGCTCGTACCCGAGCTGCGACGCACGATCTTCATCATCCCCTCGCACGTCGTTGCCACGGCGCCTTCTCACGAGCACCTCGACCGGCTCGGCTGGGTCAGGGGCCGTCCGTTCGCCGACGGGCGCACCGCCGTCCATTACGGGCAGCGTACCGGCGACGACCGGGTCGTGTTCGGGCGGGGCGGCGGCCGCCTCGGGTTCGGCGGCCGCGTGATCCCCGCCCACTACCACGATCGACGCGAGATCGCCTCGGTGGTCGCCGACATGCACTCCCTGCTGCCGGCAACGCGTGATCTGGCCGTCGACTGGCGCTGGGGCGGCCCGGTCGAGCGCACCCAGCACGGGCTGCCGTGGGTGGGGACTCTCGGCGCCCACGGCAACGTCCACTACGGCGTCGGCTACTCGGGAAACGGCGTCGCGCCGTCGAACCTCATCGGCCGCACGCTCGCCTCCGTCGCCCTCGGTCTGCGCGACGACTACGCGCTGTCGCCGCTCGTCTCCGAGCCGCCGACGTATCTGCCCCCGGAGCCGGTGCGCTCCGCCGGGGCGCGCGCGGTGCGCAGCGCGATTGAGCGCTGCGAGATCATGGAGGACCGGGGGCGGACGCCCGACCCCGTGTCCCGGGCCCTGCGCCGTTGCCTGAACGTCTCCATGCCCAAGGGAATGACGCTGCCGCGCCGGGACCCGACGGACTGACGCCCGTCGCGGTGCTGCTCCCGGGGCGATGCACCGGAGTCGCCCACCGTATCCTCCGGGGATGACCGGCTACGGAGGGCTCGCACCGGCCTGGAGTGAACGAACACTGAGGAGGTCGTCGTGGATGGTCTTGCCGACAAGGTCGTCATGGTCACCGGAGGATCGTCGGGCATCGGCGAGGCCTGTGCGCGGCGCCTCTCCGTCGAGGGCTGCGCGGTGATGGTCGCGGGGCGCGACGAGGCGAGGACCCGGGCGGTCGCCCAGAGCCTTCTGCCCGAGGGCAAGCACGGCTGGGTGACCGGCGACGTGCGCCGGGCCGGGGACTGCCGGGCGATGGTCACGGCGACCATGGAGCGCTACGGGCAGCTCGACGTCCTGGTCCACTGCGCCGGCGTGTGGGACGAGCGGCCGACGCTCGACGTCACCGAGGAGGATTGGGACGGGGTCCTCGAGACCAACCTCAAGGGTGCCTTCTTCACGATGCAGGCGGCGCTCTCGCCGATGGTGGAGGCGGGCGGCGGCGTGATCGTCGTCATCGCCAGCGACTCGGGCACGCACGGGGAACCCGGCGCCGCGGCTTACGGCGCCTCCAAGGCCGGGCTCATCAACCTGGTGCGCACGCTGGCGCACGACCACGGTCCGGACGGCGTGCGCGTCTGCGCCGTCTCGCCAGGGATCATCGAGACGCCGATGCTGGCCCGGGCGATCGCCGACGCGCCCGATTCGGAAGCATATGCGGCCGTGCAGGCCGACGGGTACCCCGTCGGCAGGGTCGGCCGCCCCGAGGAGGTCGCCGCCGTCGTCGCCTTCGTCGCCAGTGACGAGGCGAGCTTCGTCACCGGCGACGCGTGGCTGGTCGACGGCGGCTTCACCGCGTGACGCAGGGGCCGGCCGAGTCGCCGCAGGCGGAGACGCTTTCGGCGACGCCGCCCGGCGACGCCGACCAGCGGCATGCGCCTCTGCCCGGCATGCCGGATCGCCGCCGCGCCCACATCGCCGATGCGGCGCTGCTCAGCGTCGCCGTCGTCTGGGGGCTCAACTTCGTCGTCATCAAGGACGCGATCGCCGACACCGGCCCCATGACGTACCTGCTCTGGCGGCACATCCTCGGTGCGATCATGCTCGCGGCGGTGATGCCGCGCACGGTCGGGGAGATCCGCCGCCGCGACTGGCTGCACGGCGTCGTCCTCGGCGGCTGCCTTTTCGTCGCCTTCGCGACGCAGACCATCGGGCTACAGTGGACGACGCCCGGCAAGAGCGGGTTCATCACCAGTCTCAACATCGTCATGGTGCCCTTCCTGTACTGGGTCGTCGCACGCCGCTCGCCCGGCTGGCTGCAGATCGCCGGCGCGGCCCTGGCGACCGTCGGCCTCGGGTTCCTCAGCCTCCGTGGCGGCTTCGGCATGGGCCGCGGCGACCTTCTCACGCTGGTCGGCGCCCTCGGTTTCGCGGGGCAGATCGTCGCCACCGGCTTCTTCGCTTCGCGCACCCGCCCCGCGGTACTGGCGCTGACGCAGATCCTCGCTGCGGCCATGCTCTTCGTCGTCGTCACGCCGTTCGTCGAGCACGTCACTGTGGATTTCGGCGCGAGTGCTTGGGCGGCCATCATCTGGACGGCCGCCAGCGGCACGGTCTTCGGCTTCGTCGTGCAGGCCTGGGCGCAGAAGTCCACGACCTCGACGCGCGCCGCCGTGATCCTCGGCCTGGAGGGCCTGTTCGCCGGCATCTTCGGCGTGGTCTTCGGCCTCGACGCGCTCACCTTGCGCTTCACCCTCGGTGCGACCCTGATCCTCGCCGGCGTGATCGTGATCGAGGCCGTGCCCGGCCGGGGCGGCGAGCCGAACCCCGCCGACGCGCTCCCCCGGGCGGACTGACGCCGCCCGC
>Ga0172375_10004301_pt1 | contig 21115 bp, 19 predicted proteins | sample LakKiv1m_FD_114537 | JGI IMG/M metagenome (GOLD analysis project Ga0172375, IMG submission 114537) | Freshwater microbial communities from Kabuno Bay, South-Kivu, Congo - kab_092012_11.1m | ecosystem: Environmental > Aquatic > Freshwater > Lake | place: Democratic Republic of the Congo...
AAAGTAGGCATTGCAAAGTTTGCGGGGGGGGGTAAAATATAAGTAAGGTCGTAAGTTTAAATATAATTAATTTCTCAAAAATATGGACAATCAAAATTTTAATCAACCAATGCCCGAGAGTTCTCAAATGCCACCGATTATGCCCGAACCAAAACCCAAGAAAAAGGTTTGGATTGTTTCGGGAATTTTAGGAGTAGCCGTTATTGTTGCTCTGGCCGTTTATTTTGTTTTGCCGAAGTCCGGCCAAGACATGATAAAGAAAACGGCTGAAGATATTTATAAGCCCGCCGTGGCGTTCGCTTCCAAATTCGCAACTTATGAGGAGGTGCCGGTAAATATCAGCCCGAAAGTTCCGGCTTATTCTGTTAGCCAAAATTTAAGCAATGTTACTAATGCCAACGATTTTACTTTTTCTGACGCGTCCAAAAATTTGCTTGTCAAAAACGCTTTTGTGGTGAAGCCGTCTTATAATAATGAATTTTTCCCGCTTTACGAATCAAATCGTTATAGCTATACGCCGAGTTTTGTTACAACCGACTCAATGCTTCACAATTATCATTTGATGTTTGATTTCTTGCTTAAGCAATTAGAGGAGCAAAAATTGGCGGCTGAATTAAAACAGCTTAACGCCAATATGCTTTCTGAATCGTTGAATCAATATAACAACTTGAAGGGAACGGAATGGGAAAATGCCGCCAAAAGGAATGTTGGATTTTTTACCGTAGGGAGCAAACTTTTAGATCAATCGGTAAATATTCCTTCGATTGTCGCTAATGAAGTTAATCAAGAATTAGCACTTATTGAAGCTCATCAAGGCATAGAAAAATCGCCCGTTATGAATATCGGAAGCGGACAAGACACCATGATTGATACTCCGCAAGGCCCGCAATCATTGGAAGCGTTAAAAGAAGATTACTCGCAATACATTCCGCGAGGCCACTACGACAAAACAGAACAGCTAAAAGCTTATTTTAAGTCAATGATGTGGTATGGCCGCCTTACTTTCCGAATGAAAAGCAATGACGAAGTAAAATCGGCGTTGCTTATTACTCTTGCGCTCAAAAAAGAAAATAATCAGAACAGCTGGAACAAAATTTACGAGCCGGTGAATTTCTTTGTCGGTAAAAGCGATGACATTACCTATTATCAGTTCAAAGATTTGGCCGAAAAAGTATACGGCGCAAGCGCGACAATTCAGTCAGTATCAAGCGACAAAAATAAACTCGCTTCTCTCATTAACGAAACAAAAACTTTGGAGCCGCCGCAGATAAACTCAATGCCGATTTTTAACGCGGCAATTCAGCCAGACAGAGAAAAAGAAATTAAGGGTTTTAGGTTTATGGGGCAACGCTTTACCATTGACGCCGCTATTTTCCAGCGATTGGTCACAAGAGAAGTTGGGCCAAAAGGAGAATCTTGCGCCAATGCTCCGTTTGGGGACGGCAGAATGTTGCCCAAAGGTTTAGATATTCCGTCGGCTATGGGATCGGAAGAAGCATTAAATATCCTGAAAAGCCAAAGTGAAACGCAACACGCTTGCTATCCTGAAAATATGTCTAAAATGCAGACATATCTTTCCAGCTTACCTACAGAAAACTGGACGCAAAATCTGTATTGGGGTTGGTTGTATCAGCTCCGCCCGCTTCTTGATAAAAAATCAAACGGCTACCCGACATTTATGCAGAATACTGCTTGGGTGAAAAAAGAGCTCAACACGTTTTTGGGTAGCTGGTCGCAACTAAAACACGACACTATTCTCTACGCAAAACAAACTTATGCCGAACTTGGTGGCGGAGGTCCTGAAAAGAAAGACGACCGCGGATATGTTGAACCAAATCCTTACGTTTACGCTCGCCTCGCTTCGCTTCTCAAAATGACAAACGAGGGATTAGATATTCGCGGACTTTTAACGCCGAGCATGAAAGACAACTTGGGTAAAATGGAACAACTGGCGATGTCGCTAAAAGCAATATCGGAAAAAGAGTTGAATAATGAGAAATTGACCGATGATGAATACGAACTTATCCGTTCATTTGGCGGACAATTGGAACACTTCTGGCTTGAAGTTAATAAAGATGAGCCAGCGTTCAAAGAATCAACGCACCAAAGAGATTATCTGGACGAAAATCCTGCGGCGATTGTAGCTGATGTTGCCACCGATCCGAACGGCCAAGTTTTGGAAGAAGGCACTGGAAAAATTTCCGAGATTTATGTTGTTGTTCCAATTGACGGAAAATTAAGAATCGCCAAAGGCGGAGTTTATTCTTACTACGAATTTACTTGGCCGATGTCGGACAGATTGACCGATAAAAAATGGCGGGAGTTGCTAAATTCCGGTCAAGCTCCAGCGTTGCCGTCTTGGACTGATGCCTTTGTAGCAAAATAAAATGAATGCAAAAGAAAATTACATGGCTAATTGTTGTTGCTATTTGTTTACTATCGATTGCCCTATGGGTTGGTAGCTATTATTTGCATTCTTCCAAAAATCAAGAATCAGTCAGCCAGACGCAAGGCGAAAAAGAATTTTTAGATTTTTTGTTGCAGAAAAAGAAACTTCCTCAATCAAGCGAGGAAGTTTCTTTGGTTGCGGTGGGAGATATCTCATATTCGCGGGGAGTAGAAAGAATAGTAAGAAAACAAAATAATATCAATTATCCCTTTCTGAAAATTCGGGATTATCTAAAAAACGCGGATTTGACTTTTGGAAATTTGGAAACGCCGATTACACAAGGGCCAGAAATTCCCGACTTTGAAATGATTTTTAGGTCAAATCCGGGGACTGAACAAGCGTTAAAACAAGCTGGATTTTCTATTCTGTCGTTGGCAAATAACCATACTCCGAATTTTGGAGAAAAAGGGCTGAAAGACACTTTTAATTTTCTTAAAAACGTAGGGGTTAAACATGTTGGTGCGGGACAAAACGAACTGGAAGCGTATCAACCGGCTTATATTGAGAAAAAAGGAATAAAATTTGCTTTTCTGGCATATAACGATACCGATGTTGTTTCGGCTTATTATGAAGCGTCAGTCAATCGCGCAGGAACGGCATTTATGCGAGTGGACAAAATGACTGAAGCCGTAAAAGGGGCGAAACAGAAAGCTGATTTTGTCATCGTTTCAATGCACGCTGGGATTGAGTATGTCGGAAAACCAAATAATTCACAGATAAATTTTGCCCACGCGGTCATTGACGCTGGAGCCGATTTAGTCATCGGCCACCACCCCCACGTGGTGCAAACAATGGAAAAATACAAAGGTAAATACATTTTTTACAGCTTGGGAAATTTTGTTTTTGACCAGCCGCAATTAAGGGAAACAAAAGAAGGTCTGGCTATCAAAGTTTATTTTGCCAAAAAAGAAATTAACAAAATTTCCCTCTTGCCTGTAGTTATGGAAAATTTGGCTCAGCCGAGAATGGCGAATAAAAACGAGGCGGATAAAATTTTACAGAGATTAAATTTTTCACTGGCAAATCAAGATGTTTATTTGTGGGACAACAATAATAGTAATTTTGAAAAAGGAATCCAAAGAGCTGTTTACAACGACGCGTTTGAGAGTGGTAAAATGCTTTCCAAGCAAGAGCAGGTAGATTTAAATAATAATTCGGTTTCTGAAAACTATGATTTAGAAAACGGAAAATTAACAATTACGGAAAACGAAAAAATGATTTGGCAATCACCGAGCGAATGGTGGATAGATGATTTTGCTCTCGCCGATTCAAATAATGACGGGGTTGTGAACATAAATTTATCTCTTTGGAAGTCCGGTAGTTTTGGGACATCAAGGCCATTTTGGGTCAAAGAAAACGATATGAGCGTAAAAAATCATTTTTTCGTTTTGGAATTTAGCGGCGGCGCAATCAAACAAGTTTGGGGTTCTTCCAATCTCGCTGAGCCGAATTGCGAATTTAAAATTACCGATGTTGATAATGACGGAAAAAACGATTTAGTCGTGGTTGAGGGAGATTATTCACAAAAACCAAAATGCACCGGAAATTATGTCGCGGTTTGGAAATGGAATGACTGGGGATTTTCAAACGAATGGCGAAGCGAGAAAGGAAATTTTGCCAATTTGGAGATTGAAAAAGTTGACGGAAAGAGCTATATTGTAGTTGATACTCCCTAATTTTTTGTAGCCGCCGCGCCCGCGAAGCGGGCAATCCAACGGGCGGGCAAAAAGGAAGGGGGTTGGGGGGAAGGAATTTTTGCCCGCCCGTTTCCGAAACGAAGCCCCGCCGCCCTGCTCGGCAAGAGCAGAGTCCTGCAAAAAAGTTTTCTTTTCCTTTTAGAAGAAAAAATCGGGCGCGCGCAAAATAAAAATTGCGAAGAAAACTTTTCTGCGGAACAGCGAGCGAAGCGAGCGGCGGCGGGGCGGAGCGAATTAGTCGGGATTTTGTTCAAAATGAGTTCTGACTTTTTCCAACAAACTCCACCTTAATTAAACCTTCTAATCACTCCCCTTACAATCCCAAAAATCTGCAGTTCATGTTTGGGGTAGAAGGGCGGATATTTGGGATTGGCCGCAAGCAGATAGTTAACCCGTCTGACCCGATCGCGTTTAAGGATTTTTAAAGTCCATTCGCGATCAATCTGCGCCAGAACCAGATCACCGTTTTTCGCCTCTTTTTTGCTTTTGACAATGACAATATCGCCATCAAAAATCCCCACATTCACCAACGAGTCGCCGCTCACCTTAAGAAGAAAAGACGAGGCGGGGTCGTCAATCAGATATTCATCAATTGATAGATACTCTTTGTTTTCATCGGCCATAATGGGGAATCCGGCCTTGACGATGCCATACATCGGCAGGGCAAAGAATTTGGGTGACGGGGCAAATTTACCGCCCTCTTTTTTTAAAAATCCTTCGTTCAGCCATTTTCGCACGATTTTATAAACGGCATTTTTGGAAGCAAAACCAAAAAGCCCGAGCATCTCCGAATATGAGGGAAGACGATGATATTTGCGGTAAAATTTTTTAACAGTCTCCAGCGCATCTTTCTTCATGTTTTTATCTTAGTAAACTCTCGTTCACTTGTCAAGAGATAGTTAAAGTTAATAGTTAACGGTTATTAGTTATTAGGAGGGGATAGGGTAGTGCGCTTGAGTTGGAGAAGGACAATGGTATTGGGGGGCATCAGCAGGTCGTGTTCAAGATTGTTGGCTGATCCGGTGTCTTGGGTGAATGTTTGAGTTTGTCCGGTCAAATAGCGGATATTCAACTCATATTTTCCCGAAACTAAATTAATAAAAGTGATGGGTACGTTTTCCGAATTGGCGTTATTTTGATCATAGTTAACCAAGATAAGAGTGATAAGATTATTATTGTAACTTGCCAATCCTTTAATAAAAGTGCCCTCGCCGTCAAGTTTTAATCGGTTACCATCAAGTTGATTTAAAAGTTGCAGAGCGTCGTAGCGCGGGGTTTTCCCACCATTATAATTTAGTACGCCCCACCTTGCCTCAGGGCCATCTTTAATTTCAAATAAAAATGCCAGTTTATAGTCGGCGTCGATAAAGTTTCGAATGGCCATAATACTGTGGGCTGCCCCAATATTAGTATGAGAGATAGGGTCGGGATCACTGTTATAGCCCCACTCGCTAATAATTTTAGGAAGATTTTGATATTGGGCGTATTGGGGGAAGTTGAGCCATTTGTTTATTTTTTTCATGTCGTCAGTGTAGTCGTCGGGGTTTTTTGAGTAGTGGTGCCAGGAAATAAAATCGACGCGCAAGTTTTTTTGCGCGGCATAGGCCAAAAAATTTTGAATCCAGTTTTGATACAGCGCCGTCGTTGTTGGCCCGCCAAGCAAAAATCGATTGACGTTTTGAGCTTGCTTTGCCCCGAGGTCGGAATAATAATATAGTTCTTTATAATCTTTGTTGCCGTTGTAGATTGACCATTTACCAAACACTTCCAAATCAGGCTCATTCCAAACTTCATAGTAAATATCAGTAAGCCAGTAACCAGTAATTTGCCCACACAATCTGGTATTTAATCCACTATAATGTTCAATTGTTTTTTGCACTAAAAAAGCCCACTCGTCCCATTTTTTGGGTTTGCCGATTAAAGTGCCGTCCTGCGACATGGCCGGCGGCATGTACCCTAAAGAGAGAAATGGTTTTGCGCCCGTATGATAGATATCACAGATAGTTTGGTCAAGTTGCGTCCAGTTTAAAGTCAACTGTCCGGCGGTATCGCGCCCAACCACATTATAAAAATCATAGATATGATCGAGCCTGATGTAGCGCGGATAAAGCTCGGCCAGCTGGGGGATAACATTTTCCAGCATCCGCGCCCCCATTTCCTCACCGCCCTGAGCCAGTGCTTTCCAGCGGTCAGGCACCGGTCCGACCACATTGGTTGTATCGATAATAATGTTAGCCTTGATGGGTGCGGCTTTTGAGTAATATTTAAATCCCAAAAAAAAGGTTAATAAAAGAAGAGGAAATAGCACCACAAAAATTAATAGTCTTCTTTTCATTAATCTAATCTTAAATTAGCCGCAATCTTTTCGCAAACCATCTTTTTTACCCAGGGGGAGATGTTGGGAAAATAATTGATGATATGATCGACGCCTGAATTGTTTATTACTTCCATCCCATAAGCATAGTTCTTATTAGGTTGGGGAGGCGCTTTGAGTTTAACTTTATAGACATAGTCAATTTCGTTTTCGCCGTATGCACTATTTGAATCTTTAGCTTGATAGTAAAATTTGGTTGAAAACTTAGGAGGTTTAAGTAAATCTTTTTTTTTCAGATTCCACTCTCTTTGTAATCCGTCATAGACTGCGGTTAAATCGTCCTGCAATTGATTACCAATATAAATCTGATGGGAAGAAAAAGACAGATCGTAAGTATTGTCAAATACCGGGTGTTTGCGATGCTGCAGAATTATTTTGTCCTGAAAATATAAAATCGCCGTAAACCCGCGGTGCAGTATATTTTTCCGGTGCGCCTGCCATTTTTCAACTCTACCGATAATCCGATCGTTTGTGTCAACTTGAGCCAGATATTGGATTTGTTTATAATAACTCATCGTTTAAATTTTACCATGTACGATCAACGAATCCAAAAATTACAGACATATTTATCGGAAGAAAATTTTGATGCCTTGCTTGTTTCCAACTTTTATAACATCCTGTATTTGACCGGATTTAAAACTCTCACTGAGGACGAGCGGGAGGCATTTTTACTGATAACAGGAGGCGATTGTTATTTGTTTACCGACGGCCGATACTTTAATAATTCGGAATTAAGAATTAAGAACTCAGAATTAATAATTAGATTGATTGAGCCGGGGCGGGGATTGGTTGATCATTTGAAAAACATTGTCGAGCAACAGGCGATAAAAAAACTTGCAATTGAGTCCGAGGACCTGCGTTATGGCGAATACCAAAAATTGCGTATTAATCTGGATCAGACTCAGTTAATCCCGACAGGAAAAATAATTATAAAAATCAGAGAGATTAAAGACAATCAAGAGATTAAGTTAATTAAAAAAGCGTGTAAGGTAAGCGACCAGTGTCTTGCCAAGATTATCGGGATGGTCGGTATCGGCACCAGCGAAAAAGAGATTGCCTGGAGACTGGAGGCGGCTGTTAAAGAAAAAGGATATGATATTGCCTTCGATCCGATTGTGGCGATCGATACTAATTCCGCCGTCCCGCATTATAATACGCAGACCGGGTCAGGAATTGTCAAAAACCGATCGGTAATTCTGATTGATTTCGGCGTGAAATATCGGGATTATAACTGCGACATTACGCGGATGGTTTTTGTCAATCCAGAAGACACGACTATTAATCTATATGATCGTTTATTAAAAATCCAAACGGCCACAATTAATATTGTAAATAAAATAAAAAATCCAGTTGCAATCGATAAATTTTGTCGCGAAAAAACAAAAGAGCATGATTTGCCCGATTATTCTCACGCGACCGGCCATGGCGTTGGACTGGAGATGCACGAATACCCCAAAATTTCCCAGTTCTCCCAAGATAAAATTGTTGACGGACAAATTTTTACAATCGAACCCGGCATATGTTTCTCTGGAAAGTTTGGGTTGAGAATCGAGGATACGATATTAACAGACAAGGGGCAAGCAAGAGTATTAACTCATCTGAACAAATTCCCAATTATTGTTAATCTTTAGTTTGTTCTCCTTTTTGACCTTGCTCTTTAGGGTTTTCCAACGCCTCCTCCATCGTCATGGTTTTTTCAGCGGCCTTTGCCTTGGGTTTATTTACATCAACAAACTCCTCCTCGGGAGATTTTTCTTTTAGCTTGCTTAGTAAATCTTTTTCGCGCCGAGTTTGTTGAACAACTGTCTTGGCCGCCTCAATTTTTGCCTTAAGATAAACTAAAAGCTCCTCACCCTTAAGGTTATTAATCAAGAATATCGGCAAAATATAGGCTAAATCATCCAGCCCTTGCTGGCGTAATTTTTCATCGGCCGACATTAATTTATTTAACGTATTGGTGGTAAACACGATATCATGATCCAGCCAAGCCTCGCGGCTGGTGATATTTTCAGTCACCGGCACCTCGCCTTTTTCATACTGGGAAATCCACATTTTTTTTACTTCCTCATAATCTTCAATGGAAACGGACGGCGGAATCGTAACGGTCTGTTCAATATGTTTTTCCGGTTCGATTGCCAAAGGCAGTTGGGTGCCAACCACTTTTTTGACATCTTCAACCCCAACATTTTCTTTTTGAGTAATTGACTGCATAATTTTCCTCAACTCTTCTCTGGTTTTATAGATGGAAGTGACATATTGTAGGGTGCGTTGTGCTTTTTTTTCCTCCAGGCCGGTTTGTTGGATAATCTGTTTGATGATTTGTTCGGACGTTTGCTGGGCCGATTGATATTGATAGATATCAACCACCGATTTTGCCTGACGATTATCGATGTTGTTGCGACTGGCAATATTGTTGATTGTTCTTTCTTCATCGGTTACGCTAACGGCTTGAGAAATATGATTAAGTACATCAACAATCTCTTCTTTTTTCGTTCCGGTACCATTCATAATGGTAGTGACGATATTGATTGGTGTTTGGTTGGTGTTTTGTTTGTAGGAATTAAGAATGTTTTGTACCTGAGCGGCAGGAAGATTGGTGGTGTTGGCAATCTGGTTGACAAGTGAGCTATTACCGGAAATCGAATTGACAAAAGCAGAACTGATTGCGTTTACTTTTATTGACGGGACATTTGTCTGTTGTGAAGCAATTTGTGAGGTTGAAACAGGAGCGGCCGCCTGTTTGATTAGTTCTTCCCGCTTTTGGTATTGCTCGATGCGGGAACTGGAGATGGTTGAAAGAATTTGTTTGGCCGTTGAATCTTCTTTAACTGCCCGATTAAATAACTCTGTTCGAATATTCATATATTTTTGTCGTTCACTTGGAGTTGAGGCTTTGGTCGGATTAGTGAGGTAATCTAAATTGCGCTTGACTGTTTCATATGATTGTTTATTGGTTTCCAGGCGAGCAATATCTGTCAATTTAGATACGTGAAGGTCAAGCGAACGGGTAATATCTTCGGTTTTGGTTTTTCTAATTTCCTCAATTGTCTCAAGTCTCGTTCTGGTCGCAACATCGATCGTTTTGGCGATTTTTAAAGATGTGTCGGTAGTGCCAGGCATTGGCGTTGGTCCGGTCGGTTGCTGCCCCGGCGGATTGCTCCTAATTTGATCGTACATCGACATTAAAATATTTTTGACGGCATAAATTCCGTCACAACAATAATCGCGGAAAATCCGCAGCAGCCACCAGGGAAAAAATATGACGGCCCATTGCATGATTAAAGTAATTACATATTCGACAAACGTATCAATATAATTCCCGTTATTTTTAATGCTAATATTTTGTGCCGGTCCACCATAGGTGATGCTCGTTCCGCTTGGATAAACGTATCCGGCCAGTGTGCCGACGCGGGAAAAATCAAAAGTAAAAGGGATGCCGCTTTTCCACATATTGGCCATACTGCCTAAAAACAAGGCAAACAAAGGGCCGTAAAAGAGCCATTGAAAAAAAACGCCAATCCAAATCCAGCCGATGTTGCGGATCAATACAAAAGGGAACAGAATCGCCAAAAAAGGGGAAACGAACAACAAAAACCAAAGCAGGATCTTGCGCAGCAACAACATAACCCCCATTACATAATAAGTAATGTTGGTGACTTTCAACAAAAACATCTCGGCCCTGATCGCCTCCTGTGCCTTATAATTCAGGTCTCGGCAGCCGACAACGTCGATATAATTTTTTTCCTGGCTGATACCTGCAAAGTAAATATTAAATAAATCCTTTCCGCCCGTGTTCTCAATAAAGAACTTCATAATAATTTCCGATATCTGGATCAATAAGATGACGATGGTTGCGGAAAAAGAAATATAAAGCAAAATCAGAAGAATCTTCATGATCGCCGGCCAGATTTTTATTTTGGCGTTAAAGTTAGTTTTTTGACTAACAATAAATCCTAACCCTAAAACCGCCACAACAATTAATACAAAAAAATACGCGACATTGCGTGTCATGTTCCAGTAGTTTTTTAAGATCGGGTGATCATCGATGGCATTTTTATTTAAAACCCAGTAAATGAATTGGCGCGCCCGTTCGTCGGCTTTGGCCTGAGAGATGACCTCGGGGTCGTTTATCCAATAGTGGCGGTTAAGAGGGTCTGTCTGGAAATCCTTTAAGTTATTAACGCAAGTATCCAAGGAATAGGGGTTGTTTGAGGAGCGGTCGTTGTATAAGTTGTAAAGATCGGTGGGGCAACCCAGATCGGGCCGGACAATCGAGCAGATATTCGGTTCAGCTTGATAGTTTAGATAGTCTGATTCTTTAGCAAAAGCGACTTTTCCCCACAAGATAATCACTATTATAGCCGATAAAACCAAGGACCATTTTTTCATTAACGTTTGCGATGCAATTTCTTATTGTCTGTTAAAGTAGTTTTGTAACGTTGGTTAAAAGCGGCGTATAAAAGCATTACGGACCCCAAAAGAAAAATAGCTCCGACCGTGGCGATGATTGTCGTTTTTTTGACTATGCCGGTGGTGGGAAGAGCGGTTGGGGCCGGACTGGCAGGAATTGAGGTGGCCTGGGGGGCACTGGTTGGGCTGGGAGCCCAAAGCACACACAGTTCAGTTTCGCCCGGAGACTCGGCAATAATTTTAAAATTAACGTAAGCAAAAACGCCGGTGCCGGTGAAACCGCTGGCATTGCTTCCTGAAAAAAGAAGCTTATTGTTGTTCAGTTGACTGACAGAGACCGTTGTCATGGTGCTGCCCGGGACAAGACTGATGTACTGTAAATACTGAGTTTCATAATCCATTCCGATCTGAGTGGATGAGACAGAAGCTCCTTCGGTGTCGATATTGATGGTAAATTGGATATCTTGTCCGCGCTGGAGTTGTCCGGAGGGAGGGATCAGGTCATATTTGAGGGCTAACGAACGCGAAGGCAAAATGAATAACGTCACCAACAATAAGAAGCCTGTCAACGCGAATCTTTTCATAAGAATGATAATTTCATCTTAATGGAAATGTTGGCGGTTGACAAGCGGGATTTATTAGTCTTTAATTATTATAATATGCCGATAAAAAAAGAAGTATTCTTGGTTTTAGTCGCTGCCGCTACTTTAGGGGTTTTGCCGTCGATTTTCGGAGTGAAGGCTGAAACAAGGCTGCAGCAGAAATGCTTAAAAAAAACCCAGTGCAGTAAGTTAACTGCAGGCCAGTCGTGTCTAAATAACAGTTTATCTCCCCACCGAGTCAGATTGGAAGTGGATCCAACCAGTGCCGAAAGCATATTGGAAAAAGGCGATTATGAGACGTTTGTGACGGACTGTGTTGAGATAGTTGATCCAACCGACACAAATCCCAACGTTAACCAAAGGCGAAAAGTTTATAAATGCACGACCGGGAATAATGAACTCGATAAAAAAGCGTTCCGGAACGACAATGCTAATTTTTACAATGAATTGGTGGCAGCCGGCTACAATATGACCACGCCGTCGGATTATGGGATATGGGATGTTAACGGAGAAGTGATGGGAAAAGGTCAGAAAATCGATCCGCCCCGGTTTTTTACCTCAAAAAGCAATCGGACGCTACCGGTAATTGAATGGCAAAGCAGTACTCCTCAAGAGATTTCTCACAATTTTTTTTCCTGGCAGTGGGTTGAAGGGCAGCCGCCAGTCAACGATCAGGGAACAACGCAGCAGCAAGGGACAATTCCGTTTGAAGGAGGTAATGGAATATGTGCGGGGATAAAATGGGATCCGGACGGACGCGTATTTGATGCGCTCACTCTTGAGCCGGTAACAAATGGTGATGTTTCATTATCGTTGCTTAAGAAGTACCGAACAGATGGAGGCGGGGCTTGTTTAAGGACAGACTCCGACAGTATTTGTGAATATCGGACTGCTCTTGAAAGCGAATATAATATCCCATCTTCAATGAAAACAGACTTTATGGGCGGATTTAGATTTTTTGTCAGCAACGGTTGGTATCAGCTGCAAGTTGTACCCAACGTTTCCTTAACTTTTCCCGTGGCCGAATTAAACCAGATCAATTCCAATTACAATAAAATCTATAACGATATTTACCCGGCGGGAACCGGACCGGAAATCTGGGAAGAGAATAAAATGGAGCACCGCGATATCCCCCTTATCTCGTCAACCGGAACTAAATACTTTTCCCAACTGACGGTCAATCCTCAGCCGGCTCAACTGATCAAAGGGACGGGATCATTATTATTACAAGGACAGGCCTCTCATCCGTGTGTTTATGTCGCAGTCAAACAAAAAGATTTTAGAACCGGCGCGTTGGAAGATTACCCAAAAAGTTTCATTACTGACAATAAGGGAAACTATATCTTCAGCTTGCCTCAAAAAGTCGATAAAAAATATGTAGTTCAATTTAATAAAACCGACCTAACCAACGCGAATTTAAACTGCACCACTAAGATGCAAACTATCAATCACAATCAAAAAACCACCCTCGCTTCCGTAAAAAATCAACCAGTGACAATCGAGTATGATCCGATTCCCAACTATGTTGTCGGGGTAGTACAAAATCAACAGGCGCAAGCTGTCCCCGGGGCAGAAGTCCAGGTAACCTTGGTCGGTTCCGGTGTTGTTTATTATCAGACCAGCGCGGATAACAAAGGTAACTTTACCATCAGTTCGGAATATTTGCCCAGCTATCCTTATCAACTGGTCTATGTTTTACCGTCGAAGGAAAAAATCAAACTGACCGCGGCGGATTTTTTGGCGCAAAATCAAGCCAATATCAAAAACCAAAAAATCAATGTTTATGAATATAAAAATCAACAGGGGGAAATAATTAAGGTAGTCACTCCGACCGCTTTTCGGTCCGGACCGGTCAATACAAACGTTCATGTAACAGGCTCCGGCAATCCTCAATTAAAAAACCTGATTTTGACCGCCGTTATTTTAGCGGTTTTGTTGGTGATAGTAGTTACGATCTTAATCGTCTACATGCTCAAAAGAAAAACTCCTCTTTCCGGTCAATAACAGATAAAATACCGCAATATAATCATCTCTCTCAAGATTTTGTTGTTTATATTCCGTCGTTTTTCTTTTAGCCTGAAGGTAATATAAAACATATGTTGGCAAAAATACTGTCGGCAACCACCATCGGCCTGGATGGAATATTGATCGAAGTTGAAGTCGATGTGGCGGGAAAGGGTTTCCCCACTTTCACGATTGTCGGATTACCGGATAAGGCAGTCGATGAGGCCAAACACCGAGTCCGTACCGCCATCGTCAATGCCGGTTTTGAGATGCCGGATTCGCGCATCACCGTCAACTTGGCTCCGGCCGATATCCCAAAGATCGGCTCGGCGTTTGATCTGCCTATCGCTGTTGGTATTTTAGTTGCCTCCGGTCTGGTAAAATCGGATCGCGCAAAAGACGGTTTGTTTTTGGGCGAACTGTCTTTGGAGGGGCGGCTGCGCCGCGTGCCGGGAGCATTATCAATCGCCCTTCTCGTCAAAAATAAACGCTTAAAGCGGTATTTTGTCCCGATCGATAACGGTTATGAAGCAGCACTGATTGAAGGGGTAGACGTTTATCCGGTTTTTAACTTAATCGATCTGATTAAATATCTCAACGGAGAAGATAATTTAAAAGTACAGCCGCCGGTTAAACTTTCTGATCTGCCCGGCCAGAATTTTGCAACCGATTTGGCCGACATCAAAGGTCAGCAGCAAGCCAAAAGGGCGATGGAGATTGCCGCGGCCGGATTTCACAACCTTCACCTTAAAGGTCCGCCGGGAGCCGGCAAGACGCTGATGTCGCGGGCCTTCCCTTCAATTTTGCCAACAATGACGAAAGATGAGGTGTTGGAGGTATCAAAAATCTATTCGGTAACAGGATTAATTAGTCAAAACAGTTTTATTGTTAATCGTCCGTTTAGAGCACCGCATCATACCACATCTAGGATCGGTCTAATCGGCGGAGGGACGCATCCCATCCCGGGCGAAATTTCGCTGGCCCATCGGGGAGTGTTATTTTTGGATGAGTTTCCTGAATTTCCTCGATCAGTAATGGAAGCTTTAAGACAGCCATTGGAAGATGGAGTAGTGACAATTTCCCGTGCTGCCGGCAGCATTACCTTTCCGGCTCGCTTTTTACTTTTAACAGCCGCCAACCCTTGTCCTTGCGGATTTCTGGGTCATCCGGGTCGGGCTTGTTCCTGTTTGCCGGGCAGTATCTTAAGATATCGTCATCGACTTTCCGGCCCCTTATTGGATCGGATTGATTTGCACGTTGATGTTCCGCCGGTTGAACAGAAAGAGCTTATAACGGTCGATGAGTCAGAGTCTAGTGTCAAAATTAGAGATCGAGTCCGGCTGGCGCGAGAAATTCAACTGCATCGCTTGGTTGATGCGCGCGTCAAAACTAACGGAGAAATGAGCACAGCCGAAATAAAAAAATACTGCCGCTTAACCGATGATGCATCCGATTTATTAAAACAGGCAATAGTCAAAATGTCTCTTTCCGCCCGATCGTATTTTAAAATAATCAAGATTAGTCAGACGATTGCGGATCTTATTGGCGCTCTTTCTATTCAAAAAGAACACATCGCCGAAGCGCTCCAGTACCGGGCCCGTGAGGATTAAATGCGATTTCCGCTTGACAAAGTCAAAACCATTATTTTACAATTATCTTAAATATGGTGCCGACTGAAACAGTTCAAATGAACCTTCCTTTCATAATTCCCTCATTGACTTTTGTATTGACTTTTGTAGTCCGGTTTTTTTTCGTTCTGGCCGGTTTGGCCGCCCTGCTTTTCCTTGTACTGGGAGCTTTAGAATGGGTGACTTCATCTGGAGATAAAGAAAGAGTTAGTAAGGCGCAGAACAAAATTCAGGCGGCCATCGTTGGCGTAGTCGTTTTAGTTGCTTTATTGGCTCTTTTAGTTACCCTTGAACAAGTTGTATTTAAGCAGCAAATTTGTTTTGGAATATCGTGTAATTTGAAAATTCCCTATTTACTTGTGCCAAATCCAGCAGTAACACCAGGTCCATAAAATGATTTTATATAATGCTACCTCTATTTACCGTCTACGCGCAAATAAAAGATTGGAATTCGGTTCCCGGCTGCATCGTTGATGATGTTCCCACTCTCAAATGTCTTGAGGTAGTTTTTGGTAATATTCTTTTTATGTCGTCGGGCCTGGTGATCTTGGTCTTATTTATCATGTTGGCGATCGGCTCCTTTACCTATTTAACTTCATTGGGTAATCCGGAAAAAGTCAAAAAAGCCCAGGGGACGCTCAAGTTTGCCTTCGTTGGATTTATTTTATTTGCCGCGGCCTATCTTATTCTCAATATTATCGACATCCTTTTTATGGGAGGAGCCAGAAAAATATTTAATCTCGAGATTCCTTAAGATTTTTATTTTGTCGGTGTGACAAAGATGACTCTTATTCCTTTATTATCAGGAACGGGTGAAATCAAGCGATTATTATTCTGAATTAAACTGACCGTCAGGAAAACGAAAAGCGCCAAACCGACTCCGATTAAAACGACTCCAACAGTTTTCATAGATTGACGGTTTCTTTAATGAGAAACTGCGGTTTTTTTTGGATTTCTTTATAAATTTTACCAATATATTCGCCAATGATTCCAATGGTAATCAATTGCACTCCGCCCAAAAACATAATGCCGACAAAAAGTGCGGTCCAGCCGGTCACCCAATAGCGCGGCAAAAAAATCCGGCCTAAAATTGCGTAAATCATCCCCAAAAACCCGATTGACCCGGTAATAAACCCCAAATATGAAGCCAGCCGCAGGGGTTTGGTCGAAAAAGAGGTGATTCCTTCCAATGCGAAATTCAGCATTTTAGAAAAAGGATAATGAGTTTCTCCGGCAAAACGCTTTTCCCGATCAAAATGGACAAAGTCGGCCGGAAAACCGCCCCAAGAAACTAAGCCGCGCAGGAAGCGCGATTGTTCGGGCAAATTATTTAAGAATTTGACCACTTCTTTGTCCAGTAGCCGATAGTCTCCGACATCGGCGGGAATCTGGGTGTCGGAGAGAAAATTGATGAATTTATAAAACACCTGGGCGGTCCATTTTTTAAACGGGGCATCGACATCACGTTTTTCCCGCTTGGCATAAACAACCCTGGTTCCTTTTTGCCATTTTTTTACCATCGCATCGATAATCTCGGGCGGGTCTTGCAGATCGGCATCCATGCTAATGATTCCGTCGCCCTTGGCTTTTTGATATCCGGCGGTCAGGGCCATTTGATGGCCAAAGTTGCGCTGGAAGATGACCAATTTAATATTCGGATTATTGCCGGCTGCATTTTTGATCATAGCAGCGGTGTTATCACCAGATCCGTCGTCGATAAAAATGATTTCGTAATTATATTTTTTCAAGACAGGAAGCAGGCGATTAAGCAGAGGTTGGATGTTTTCTTGTTCGTTATAAACGGGGATAATGATAGAAAGGAGAAAATTACTCATGAAGATAATTATACCATTCGCAAATGAATTTGCTCAGGATATACCCATCTAAGACTGCTTTGGCAACCCGATGGGTTGCAAACCAGCATAAGATGGGTATATATCACTTCTCATTCCTCGAAAACCGGCTCCTTGTTACGGGGCCAGGAGTTGAACCGTGGTCTAGGAGATTATGCTTATATTGGACTATGTCTTCATCCCGCTTAAGCGGGAGCCGGCGTGTAGTCTCTACGGGGTCCCGTTAAGCGGGACTTCCCACGGCGTTGTCTTAATTGTTTTAAGGTTTTCGCCGTTATAGCCAGTTATCTTTAAAAGATTACTCTTTCAAGAGCCCATTTTTGAGCCTCCTGTGCAACCGTACACTACCCCGTAATATAAAGAGAGTATAGATGATATTTATCTAAAAGTCAATAGTTTTTGAATATGATATAATGGACAATAGGTCTTATGGCTAAATCGCGAGAAAAAATCGAGGCACGTTTATTAAGGAAAAACGGCGAAAGCATCAAGGTTATTGCCGATAAACTTAAAGTATCTGCTGGAAGTGTAAGTGCTTGGTGTCGAGATATTTCTTTAACACAAATCCAGACTGCTTTACTAAAAATCAGAATAATTAATAGATCTTATGGAAAGAGAATAATTTATCTACAAAAACAAAAGATAGAGTTTGATAAAAAGGTTAACAAACTTAAAGATGAAGGAATTAAAGCAATTGGAAAATTGACAGAGCGCGAAATTTTTCTAATCGGTGTTAGTTTATATTGGGGAGAGGGTTTTAAAAAAGATCATTTAGTCGGATTAGCAACCAGTGATGCAAAAATGGCAAGGTTTTTTATTTATTGGTTAGGTCGATGTTGCGGTATTTCTCAAGATCGATTAATCTTAAGAGTAACTGCAAACTTCAGTTATAAAGATTCTATTAATGACATAGAAAAATATTGGGCAGATGAATTAAAAATACCACTTAATCAGTTTTCTTTACCCTACTTTCAAAAGACGAAATGGAAAAAAATATATGAAAATAAAAATCAGTATCATGGAGTGGTGAGAATAAAAGTTCGCAGAAGTATTTCTCTATTAAGGAAAATATATGGGTATTTAGAAGGTATCAGATCGATAGAATAGTTATTATTGTTTTTGAAAAAAAAAGTTCCACCATTGCTGATAATTGGGTACGGGCGTAAGAGTAGGAGGGGTCACGGTTACGGCAGGATCGGGTGGGATAACTGCGATTTCACCGGGTCTTAACAGGTTGAGTTTATTTCTGATTGTTTTTTCCAGTTCGGTTGACGAGTTTTCCTTAAGTAGTTGAGTTTTTAATGTTATATTGGCCTTATATTCCTTTAAGTAAGCGTCTTTATAATTTTGATAAAACTGGATATTTCGGTGATAATCGAAAGCATTTTTGATCAGTGAATAGGCGAGGAATATCAAAATAAACACCAATATCAATCTACTTAATTTCATGCGTTAAGACGGCTTTGGTGATCCGGCCGGGGTCGGCTTGATCTTTTAATTTTTTAATACATATGCCGATCAGACTTTTGGGGTTGTTATTGTATAAATCTTGATTCTGGACGATCAGTTCTCTTACCGCCTTTTGCAATTGTTCATCGGTGATTTCTTTTGGCAGGTAACCGGAAACTAAATCTAGTTGAATTTGGTATTCCCGCACCAAATCAAGCCGCCCCCCTTTTATAAAGGAACCGATCGACTCCCTAAGCTCTTTGGCAATTTTACGCAAGATCACGATGACCTCTTCATCAGTTAATGACTGCTGTTTTTCAATTTCTTTGTTTTTAATTTGTGCTAAAATATAGTGAAGAGTTTCCAGGGTGGATTTCTGCCCCGTTTTTAAAGCTTTTATTTGATCCGATTGTAAAACCTGAGTTATCATTCATTTATTATAACGATGAAAACCAAAAAAAACCAGGATATCATTGACCGCCTTGCCAATCTACAAAAGCAGATCATGCATGAGCGGCCACCGCTTGAAAAAATGCGTACCGAAGTGCAGATGATGCACTTTAAAATCCGCCCGATCCAGGGGAATATTGCCTTGCTCAATCTCAACAACTCGCAGCTGATCGAAATATTATGGAATCTGGGCAAGCTTGAGGAGTTTTATAATCACGAAGTAAGGCAAATCAGCCGGTCGAAGCGTCCGGCCTTTTTTCAGTTGTTTGATCGGATATACGGACAGTTACAAAACCGGCTTAATCGGCTCAATCTCAAGCAAGAGAAAAGTATAAAAGGGAACGGAATGTTGGAGCTGGAAATTTTCAAAGAAAAGCCGCGGGTTAATTAAAATTCAAGTCGACATGAAAAAATTTCCAGTCATCCTTGATCTTGAAACTAAACACACATTCCGCGAATTTTCCGAACCGCGGCGGCTGGGAATCACGGTAGTCGCCGTCTACGATTACGCCCAAGATAAAAACCACGTTTTTACCGAGAAAGAACTGAGTCAGCTCTTTCCGCTTTTGGAAAACGCCTCGTTTATTATCGGGTATAACATCAACAACTTTGATCTGCCCGTGTTGCAACCCTATTATCCGGGGAAAATCGATCATTTTACCACTTTTGATATTTTGGATGACATTAAAAATCTGATCGGCCACAGGTTGGCCCTGAACGACATCATCAAAGCAACTTTAAACAAAAAGAAATCCGGTCACGGGCTGCAGGCAATCAACCTTTATCAAGAAGGGAAATGGAGTGAGTTAAAACAATACTGTCTGGATGACGTGGCTCTGACTAAGGAATTGTTTGATTTCGGACTGCGGCATCGGGAAATTTATTACCTGAACGACAAGGGAAAAGTCACTATTCCCGTCGACTGGCAAAAATACATGGAGCAAGGCAAAACCAACAATATGCCCTTAACGCTGCCTTTTTAAAGTCGTCTTCACGGTTAGGAAACCGATCCTTGTGTTAAAATATTATCTGCACTTTGACATAATGAAACTTTGATTTTTGATATTTGAGTTTTTTTCCATCCCCTGTAGCTCAATCGGTAGAGCAGGTCCCTGTTAAGGACAAGGTTGGTGGTTCGAGTCCACTCGGGGGAGCAAGTTAGTACTTATTCTTACATGATGTGCCTCTATTAGATTTTGGAATAGTGGCGTATAGATTACTTTCGCAATCTTTTTGTCCCTTACCTCAATCCGCTCAAAAAATATCGATAAATAATGACGCTTTGCTTCAAAATTCGCTTTATTAAATGTTTCTTTGATGTTGTTAACCAAGTCAAGAATTGCGATAGTGGCGTCGAAATCAAAACCTCCTTGATGCTCCATAGTTGCTATCTCGTTTTCCCTATTTTGGATTTGTATAGTCAGTTCATTATGTTTCCTTTTAAAGGTTTCTTTATTGATAGTGTTATCGAGTAAAATATCCTCAAGGGCACTGCGTTTTATTTCAAGAGCTTTAACCGCATTTTGCAAAGCCTGGATATCTTTATCTCTTGACTCTCTTGTTTGATTTACAAGCTCTTTAGCTTTATTAATCAACTGTTGAGTGAATTCTTTGGTGAATCGGATTTTATTAAGTTCTTCTACTACTAAATTTTCCAAATCACCCAAGCGAATATAGTGATGACAGCCTCTTAAAGCATTTCCGTGATAGTAGGCCGCCTTCTTTGTTCGATTCCAGTCACCGCAGAGTCTCGCGTTACACTCCTGACAATATGCGAACCCGTTTAAAAGCCATTGATATTTACGTCTTCTACACGCGTTTTGATTATGTAAATTAGACACTCTTTGACAGGCCTCAAATATTTCTAATGTAGTGAGAGGTTTATGATTACCTCTGATAAGTTTTCCATTATATCTGAACATACCCGTATAAAAAGGATTTTTTAAAATCGCATATAACACACTTCTATATACTCGCTTGTTGTTTTTAGATCGCAGCCCCATTTCGAACATGGTGTCGACCAGAGTGTCTACAGGAAAATTACCCGTGCTGTACAACCGAAACATTTCGGCAACCGATGGTCCTTTAACAGGATCAATTTCAATTACTTTATGAGGCTTTTCTTCCGTTCCTTTATTAACGTTTACGTAGCCGATTGGCGCCCAGCCAGGAAAATCGCCGAGCTGACATTTTTTCTCT
>Ga0172375_10004303_pt1 | contig 21107 bp, 21 predicted proteins | sample LakKiv1m_FD_114537 | JGI IMG/M metagenome (GOLD analysis project Ga0172375, IMG submission 114537) | Freshwater microbial communities from Kabuno Bay, South-Kivu, Congo - kab_092012_11.1m | ecosystem: Environmental > Aquatic > Freshwater > Lake | place: Democratic Republic of the Congo...
ATCGGCTTTTTTTATTTTTTATGGTATAATATATTCATGAAATTCAAGATTATCAATGACCTAAACCTGAAAGCGCAGGCCGAAGGTTTGGGCGTGAAAATCTGGCAGACGCCCAGCTTCCTTTTTCTGGTGATGGGCGTGATCATTGTCGTGGCGATGACAGGCGTGTATAAGATTTCCCGGATTTACGATAATCCCCAGGCGCTGGTAATGGCGGAAGCGGTCGTGGTGATAATAATTTTTATCATCGGCAATTCCATCATCCGGGAAATTGAGGAGATGGCCAAACTCAACAAAGCTAAAAGCGAGTTTATCTCAATAGCCTCCCACCAGCTGCGCACCCCCTTGTCGGCTATCCGCTGGCAGATTGAAATATTTCTGAAAAAATACGGGCGGGATTTCAGCGGACCGCAGCGGGAAAGCATCCAGGGCATAGAACGTTTGAGTGGGCGGATGAACCGGTTGGTCAACGATTTGCTTAACGCGACGCGAATTGACCAGAAACGGCTGTATCTGAAAAAAGAGGACGTTGATTTGGCGGCAGTTGTCCGCGAAATACTGGAGGAAATCCAGCCGCTGGCTAAAGCCAAAAAAACGGAAATAATTTTTGAGTCCGGAGAAAATCTGCCGGCGGTGCAAGCAGATCGGGAAAGGTTGAGCCTGGCGGTTGAAAATCTTTTAAGCAACGCGGTCAAATACACCGCCGAGCAGGGAAAAATTGAAGTGAATCTGAAAAAAGACGGATCGGAAATAATTTTCAGCGTCCATGACAACGGCGTGGGCATTCCCGAAAAACAGCAGGAGCGCATATTTGAGAAATTTTTCCGCAGCGATAATGTGCTAAAATACCAGACAGAGGGTACCGGGCTGGGTTTGTATATCGCCAAGAATATCATAGAACAGACCGGCGGGCGCATTTGGTTTGAATCGCGGGAAAATTCCGGTACAACTTTCGCCTTCTCCATTCCGATAAATAAGCAATAATTTTTTAATTATAAAAAAATGGCAAAAAAAATATTAATCGTGGAAGACGAGGCCAGCCTAAACAAGGCTTTGACGGAATATCTGGTTAGCGAAGGTTTTGAGGTGGCCAGTGCCCTGGATGGCGAACGGGGACTGGAAATGGCACTCCGGGAAAAACCGGACCTTATCCTTCTGGATGTAATTTTGCCCAAAAAAGACGGTTATGAAGTTTTGGATAATATCCGCAAAGACGATAAAACCAGGAAGATGCCGGTAATTATGCTGACTAATTTGGAAAGTCAGGATGATATTATGAAAGCCATGGAAAAGGGCGCCAGTACTTATCTGGTCAAGTCTGATTATAAATTGGAAGAAGTGGCGAAAAAAATTAAGGAGACTTTGAAGATGTAATATCTGCCCCAGTCAAATAGCCCCGCTAACGGGGCTACCGTTTCGCGGTATTTGACGAGGTTCACCCAGTCAAATCCAGCCAAAGGCTGGACCGCTACGCGGTATTTGACGGAGTAAAAAATAAAACAAAAATTCACCCTGTCAAATACCCTGCTAAAGCAGGGTCTGCAGGGCAGAATTTGACAGGGTAAAAATGAGAATTGAAAACCAACAATTGGCGGAATTTATCAAGGATTCCGGCATGGTGGAAGAAAATAATCTGGCGGCAGCGCTTGCAGAAGCGCAAACCAGCGGCAAGAAACTGGGCGATTTGCTGATAGAGAGAAAACTTATCAGTGAAATCCAGCTTAGGAAGCTCTATGCCTATATTCTGGGTGTGCCGTTCGTGGATTTGTCCAAAGAAATGATTAATCCGGAAGTGTTGCAGGTAATTCCCGAGCCGATTGCCAAAAAATACAAAATTATTGCCTTTGAGAAAAGCGGTACCGAGCTCAAGATCGCCATGCTGAATCCGGAGGATATCCAGACGGTGGAATTTATCCGTAAGAAGACCGGGTTGCGCATCGTGACTTGCCTGACTTCCGAGGAAAGCATTGAATCGGTGCTGAAACAATATGAAAAAAGCCTGAAGGCCGAATTTGGCGACATCATCAAAAAAAACGCTGACCAAGCCGGCGCCGGCGAAGAAGAGGATTTGGAAAAAATAGCGCAGGATTTGCCGATTATCCGCATCGTGGATACGCTGGTCAAACACGCGATCCTGCAGAACGCCAGCGACATCCATATTGAACCAGATGAAAAAGAATTGCGGGTGCGGTACCGAATTGACGGAATCCTGCATGACGCTATGACTTTGCCGAGACAGATAACGCCTGGAATTATTGCGCGCATCAAGGTTTTGTCCAATCTGAAGCTGGATGAACACCGCGTGCCTCAGGACGGGCGTTTCAAAATTAATAAAGAAGGCAAAAAAATGTCTTTCCGGGTAAGCATCTTGCCGATTTTTGACGGTGAAAAGGTCGTAATGCGGCTTCTGGACGAATCAGCCAAAGGTCTCACGTTGGAGCAGATGGGCGTTATCGGCCGGGGACTGGAAATTCTCCATCGGCAAATAAAAAAACCCAACGGCATGATATTGGTAACCGGACCGACCGGTTCCGGAAAAACTACGACGCTGTATACCGTCATGGATATTCTGAATACGCCGGAAGTCAACATCAGCACAGTGGAAGATCCGATTGAATATAGGATGCCGCGCATCAACCAGACGCAGATTTATCCCAAGGTCGGGCTCACTTTCGCTTCCGGGCTGCGGTCGCTACTCCGCCAAGATCCAGACATTATCATGGTCGGTGAAATCCGCGACAACGAAACGATGGAAATGGCCATCCACGCGGCTATGACCGGCCATTTGGTGCTTTCCACTTTGCATACTAACAGCGCGGCCGGATCTTTGCCCAGGCTTTTGGATATGGGCGCCGAGCCTTTTTTGGTGGCTTCTACGCTTAACGTGGTAGTGGCTCAGCGCCTGGTGCGCAAACTTTGCCCGGATTGCCGCAAGGAATATAAAATAACGGAAGCGGACCTCAAGAATCTCAAGGAAACTTTTGATATGGATGAAGTCCTGGCTACCATAAAAAAAACCGGCCTGCTGGGCGAAAAAATTAAGGAAAAAAGCGACTGGCTGGAAATAAAATTTTTCAAAAAAATAGGCTGCGACCAGTGTTCCGGCGAGGGCTATCATGGCCGGATCGGCATCTATGAAGTGCTGGAAATTGACGAAGAGATCGGCAAGCTGATTTCATCCAAAGCCACCGCTGAAGATCTTGATCGCCAGGCTAAGGCCAAGGGCATGGTGAGCATGGTAGCTGACGGGTTTATTAAAGCCATCCAGGGCATCACTTCCATAGACGAGATTTTGCGCGTTTCTAAAGATTAAAATTTTTTTATGAAAGCCGTTTATACCGCGAAAAATTACAAAGGTGAAAACAAGGGTGGTAATGTAGTAGTGAAAGACGAACGCGACCTGGCCAACCAGCTGCGCGAGGAAGGTTTCGTGCTTACATCCTTCAATAAAATTGAAGATGAGAAAGAAAAAAATATCAGCATAAAATTTCTGGATCGGATTTTTACCATTCCGCTCAAAGAGCAGATGATGTTCGTGCGTAATTTGAGCGTGATGGTGGGTTCCGGCCTGCCGCTTTCCCGGTCGATCCAAAGCATCACCCAACAGACGAAAAACAAAAAACTCATTTCCGTTCTGCAGAAGATCCAGGCCGATCTCCAATCCGGCTCAACTTTTTCCGACAGCCTGGCTAAATTTCCCGGCATGTTCAGCGAATTGTTTGTAAATATGATCCGGGTCGGCGAGTCCAGCGGCAACCTGGAAGAAACACTGAATATCCTGGCTGACCAGTTGGAAAAAGAGCATGATATCATCAGCAAAGTACGGGGCGCCATGGTGTATCCGGCGGTAATTTTGGTGGCAATGGTCGGCATCGGCATTGTCATGATGATTTATGTGGTGCCGCAGATCACCGGCGTTTTCAAGGATCTTAATGCGACCTTGCCGGCCTCTACCCAGTTCATAATTTCGCTTAGCAGTTTCCTAAGAAACCATTATCTGATATCCATTGGTTCATTTTTCGGCATTGTTGCCGGGCTTAAAATTTTTTCCATGTTCCGGATAGGGAAAAAAGTCTTGAACACGATCCTGATCAATATTCCGCTTATTCGCAATATCGTTATCAAGATGAACTGCGCCCGTTTTTGCCGGATTTACAGTTCACTCCTCAAAAGCGGAGTGCCGGTGGTGGAGTCGCTAAAAATCCTGTCACGCACGCTCACCAATTATTATTATCGGCGGGCGCTGGACAAAACGGCCGGCGATATACAAAAAGGCATCAATTTGAGCCAGTTGATATATAAGGAAAAAAGGATTTTTCCGGTGCTGGTGCCGCAGATGATTGAAGTCGGCGAAGAAACGGGCAAGACAGAAACGGTACTGATGAAACTGGCGCAATTTTACGAAGGCGAGATAGACAGGCTTACTAAGAACCTGTCCTCCATCATTGAACCGATATTGATGATTATCATTGGCAGCGCCGTCGGTTTTTTTGCCATTTCCATCCTTCAGCCGATGTACAACGTTCTGCAAAATATAAAATAAACCTACAAAAATACAAAAAATTACAAAAATACGAAATTTTTATTTCATTAGATTTATATATTCGTAGTTAAATAAATATTCTTGGATATTAAACATACAAAAAAATACGCCGCCGAAAAAAAAGCTTTTACGATCATTGAAGCGCTGGTTTTGCTTTTTATTTTTTCCCTGATCACTGTGACTTTTTACCGAACTTTTTCCGTCGGGATGAATTATATCATTGACGCCAAGAACCGGCTGGGAGCCATAGCTTTGGCTCGCGAAAAAATGGAAATCGTTCGCAATCTGGAGTATGACAGCATAGGCACCGTCAATGGAATTCCTTCCGGCGAAATTGCCGACGACGAAACGGTTGCCGCGCAGGGGAAAACCTATGCGGTTAACACGTTTGTGCAGTATGTGGATGACCCGTTGGATGGTGAACTTGGCGCCGATGCCATTCCCAATGACTATAAAAGGGTGAAGATTGACGTTTCTTGGATCGGTGTTGGCGGACAAACGGAAAAGGTTTTTTTAGTTTCCCGCTTTGTGCCGTATGGGCTGGAAAAACAAGGCGACGGGGGAATTTTATCCATCAATATTCTTGACGGCGGCGGCAATGCCGTGCCGCAGGCCCATATCCACCTGGTCAATAATGAAGTAAGTCCCGCAAGAGACATAAACACCGAAACCGACAACGGCGGCAATCTCATTTTCCCGGATGCCCCGCTTTCCGTGCAAGGGTATCAGATTACTGTTTCCAAAAGCGGCTATGAAACAGTTGTCACTCTGGATCCGGCCAGTGTTTATTACGTGCCCATGGATGCTAATGCCACCGTGGTGGCCGGACTGAATACGAAAACCATTTCCATTGACCCGACCGGTGATTTGAAAATAAGCTCCGAAGATTATCAGGGCAATTCTTTGCCGAACGTGAGTTTCCATCTTGAAGGCGGAAGAATTTTAGGAATGGATAATCTCCAGGTGCCGCCAGTCACTCTTTACGCTATTGATGAAGACGGCAATACCGGGGCTGACGGTTCCAAACAATACGCCGGCTTGAATCCCGGAATCCACAGCAATATTTCTAGCCAGTATTCACTTAGTCTGAAACAGGAAATTTCGGGTTATACTTTTGTTGCTACCGATCCGCCAGCGCCATTTTCCCTGGAAGCCGGCGGTTCTACCGAAGTGAAGATGAAATTTGCCAACAATGATTTGGATTCGCTGGTGGTAAATGTCAAAGACAACAGCAGCAGCATGCCGATTGGCAGTGCCAGCGTCAGGCTGTATAACGGCGCCGATTACGACAAAACTCTTGACACGGACAGCAGCGGCCGGGTTTTTTTCCCGTCAGGCAGCGACTCCCTGGCCGGCGGCAGTTATTCACTGGATGTCAAAGCGGACGGCTATATTGACCAGACTATGTCCGTGAATATCAATAAGTTTACCAGTCAGGAAGTAAAAATGAGCTTATAAAATGAAAAAAGCGAAAAAAAATCATTCCGGAATAAGTTTGATAGAAATGCTGGTGGCCATTTCCATATTTACCATCGGTATTTTGGGATTTACCCTTTTATTTTCCAAATCATGGCAGAGTAATTCTTATATTCTGGAAATGGGCCAATCGTCTTTTACGGTTTCCCAAGGTTTGGATAAAATGGTCGCTTATTTGCGCAAGGTCCGCCAGGCGGATGACGGGTCTTATCCCATAAAATCTGCCGATGACAACGATCTGGTTGTTTATTCCGATTACGACAGCGACGGGATAACCGAGCGCCTGCACTTTTATTTTAACAATGGAAAAATTATGATGGGTGCCACTAAGCCTAATGGCGGTACGCCGAACAGTTATCCGGCCGACGACCAATCAAATGTTACGCTGGCCGAGCACATAGTCAATAATGCCGGTACGCCGGTTTTCTATTATTACAACCAGAATTATCCGGGAGATGTTGCCAATAACCCGCTTAATACACCGGCTGCCATTTCAGAGGTCAGGCTGATAAAGGTATTGCTGGAAATAAATATAAATCCGAACCGGGCGCCGGACAATATTAATATGGAGTCTTTCGCCGAAATGCGTAATTTAAACGATTATGACCGGGTTCAATAAAAAAAATATCAGTCAAAATAAACACGGCAGCGCGCTGGCCTACGCGCTGGTTATTATGGCGGCGGTTTCTATAATTTTGGTGTCCATTCTCCAATATATTTCTGCCCAGATGAAATTCAGCCTCAACCGCGGCCACCGCGAAGAAGCTTTTCAGATAGCCGAAGCCGGAATTTATTATTACCGTTGGTATCTGGCCCATAATACGGCCGGCAAAACTGTCCAACAAATCCGTGATTTTTGGCAGAATGGCAACCCATATGGAGTTAATACGACTTATGAGGACGAATATTCCGATCCGGGTGGCGGAGCGCTGGGTAAATACCAGATTGAAGTTGTTGCGCCAGATGCCGATTCAACTATTGTGATGGTCAAATCAACCGGCTGGACTTATGCCGAACCTGGCGCCAAAAGGATTATCCAGGCGCGCTTGCGCCGGCCGTCCTGGAGCGAATATGCCGTTTCCGCCAATGACAATATGCGTTTTGGAACCGGTACGACTGTTTATGGCAAGATCCATTCTAACCAGGGCATCCGTTTTGACGGGACAGCTTATAACATAGTTTCAAGTTCTGTTGATAAATATGACGACCCCGACCATAACGGCGCCAATGAATTCGGAGTCCATACTCATGTTAACGCGCCGCCCGGCAGCGGAGTTAATGATAATTTCCGGACGCAGGAAGCGCCACCAACCAGCCCGGTTCCGACGCGGACGGATGTTTTTAAGGCTGGGCGCCAGTTTCCCGTTGCCACAGTGGACTTTGGCAGTTTGTTGTCCGATCTTGATTATATGAAAAGCCAATCGCAAATCAGCGGGCGGGGAAAATATTTTGACAATGCCGGCTATGGGCGCCGGATCATCCTTAAAAGCAGCGGCACTTACGACATCTGCACGGTCAACTCGTATGATACCGACACGAATGGCATAAGTGATTATGTCGGCGTTGTGACCGGCGCTTCCGGATCTTATGCTTCAAAAAATGGCAACAGTTGCATAGTTTCATCCTGTTGTATCGGCAGTGATTGCCCATGGATCAGGTCAAGTAACCATAATCGCGGCCGGTGCGAAAGCTTGAAAAATTATGACATTATTAGTAATGGTATTATTTTTGTGGAAGACAATGTTTGGCTGGAAGGCACCTTGGACAGCAAAAAACTGACGATAGTTGCGAATAATACCAGCAGCGGAGCCCAAGCCAATGTTTTTTTGGGAAATAATAATTTATTGTACGCTCATACGGATGGTCGGGAAATTCTGGGAATAATTGCCCAAAATGACGTGGAAATTATCCAAAACAGCCAGGATTTACTGACTGTTAGCGGCGCTTTGCTGGCTAAAAACGGACGGGTCGGACGCAACCATTATGGTTCAGAAGACCATCGTAATACCATAACGGTCAATGGTTCAATTGCCACCAACTTGCGTTATGGATTTGCATACACCGACGGCACGGGTTATACCAATCGCATCCTTAATTTTGACAATAATTTATTGTATTATCCGCCGCCGTATTTTCCGACCGGCAGCGAGTATGCCATAGATTTGTGGGACGAATTGTGATAGAATAAAAAAAGAAAATAAAAAAGGAAAACACAATGGGTTTTTTGAATAAAAAAATCATAGATTTCGGGCCGAAAATTTTCGGAGTTGATTTTAGCGACCTCTCGGTCAAAGTTATGAAGTTGGACCGCGAAGGCAAAAAAGAAAAAATCGTGAGTTTTGCCAGCGCGGAAATTCCGGCCGGCGCCATGGATGAAGGAAAAATAATCAATCCCGATGCCTGCGCGTCAGCTATCAGGCAGGCGGTCAAAAAAGCCGGCCCGAAAAAGATCCGTTCTAAAAATATTATCTGCTCCATCCCGGAATCCAAGGCCTTTATCCGCATTATCAGTTTGCCCAAAATGGAAGAGGAAGAAATGGTTGAGGCGGTCAAATGGGAAATGGAAGCCAATATCCCATTGTCGCTGGACCAGGTATATTTTGACTGGCAGATTATTGAAAACGATAATAAAGGCAAAAAAAGTATCCTGACGGTTGCGGTGGCCAAGGAAGTAGTGGATAGCATTATCGCGGTTCTGAAGAAAGCCGGACTGGAAGCCTATGGCCTGGAAATTGAGTCAATCGCGACCGCGCGCAGCTTGATCGCCCAAAGCGAAGAAAAAACCGGAGCGGACGCCCTGATTGTTGATTTGGGCGCTAGACGCACCAGTTTCATCATGATAGTCAATTCGGCGCCGTATTTTACTTCCAGCGTGCCTTTTTCTTCAGAAAGTATAACCGAAGCTATTAAAAAAAGCCTCAATCTGGGAGATAAAGAAGCGGAGCAGGCTAAAGTGAGCTACGGCATTGAATCGCAGAAAGAGGACAATCCGATTTTCAGCGCCACTAAATCGCTGCTGGAAAACCTATCCCAGGAAATTGAAAAAAATCTGGATTTTTATGCCAGCCTGTCCAAAGAAAATCCCAAAATTGAACGGGTTATTCTTTGCGGCGGCGGAGCTAACCTCAAGGGCTTGGTGGCTTTTTTGGCCAAACGGCTGGGTATGCAGGTTGAAATCGGCAATCCCTGGGTCAATTTGCGTCTGGGTAAAAAATTGCCTCCAATCAAACAGGATGAGTCCCTGCGCTACGCGACCGTAGTTGGCTTAGCGCTGGGAGGCATAAATTACGAAGATGATTAAATTAAATTTATTGCCGGATTACCGCAAAAACGAGATCAAAAAATCCCGTAATTTACGCCATTTATTGCGCTGGGAATTCCAGCTGTTTGCAGTGCTTCTGATTTTTTGGAGTTTACTTTTCACTTTGAATTATATTTTGCAGTCGGAACTGAATTCGGTAAGTTCTCAAACCAAAATCAGCGCTGATGACCAGGCCAAATACCAGAAAATTAAAGAGTATGAAGCGGAAATCCTGGATATTAACGCGCGAACCAGCCAGGATGCCAAAATCCGCAAGGGCCAGTTTTTCTGGTCGGTATTCCTATCAAACCTAAGCGAACAAACACTCCCGGCTATTAATATCCAGAGCCTCACAACTAAAGATTACGCCACGATCATCAACGGCAAGGCGGCAACCCGGGATGATTTGACGAAGTTCAAAGATAATTTGGCCAATGGCGGATGTTTTACCGATGTGGCTTTGCCACTTTCCAATTTGTTGGCCAAAGAAAATCTGGATTTTCAAATCACCTTTAACATCAAAAGCGAATGTTTAAACAAAAATAAATGACGAACAAGCTGCGCCAAAATAAAATTTGGATCAATCTGCCAATTTTCCTGGCTGTTTTGGCGGCGCTGATTTTTTTCCTGATTATGCCTTCAATTAAAAGCGTTAAAAACCGGGCGGATGAAATCCAACGGCTCAAAGTTGACCAGGAAATTAATCAGAAAAAGATTGCCGATTTCGAAAAACTGGAAAACCAGCATAAAATTTTCAACAATCCAGAGAATAATCTGAACCGGATTATTTCCGTTGACCAGGAGGTGGATTTCATCAAAAAAATGGAAAACTTAGCTGAAATAACCAATAACAAGCTTGACAAGAAAATTGATGAAACAAAAGCCGCGGCCAAGAAAGACAGTAAGAGCAAGGATGGCATCCGGGCTAATCTGCCTTATGACAGTTATATTACTGTTCAGGCGAGCCTGGAAGGTGATTACCCAAGCCTTATGAATTTTATCAATAAACTGGAAAATCTGGATAACTTTGTCAATGTGACGGCCATCAATTTGGGAAAAGACTACACGGAAGAACCGGCCGCCGGTCCATTTAATGACGCTGGCGGCAGTCCCGATCAGACGCCGAAAAAAACTGAAATTCTGAAAAGTTTTTTGGAGGTGGTTGTTTACGTAAAAAAGTAAAACTATGGATTTAAAAATGAATGAAAATCAAGCCAAAATAGAAGTTAATAAGGCAGAAAAGAAAATTGCAGCCTTTTTTATTCACCAAAACAAATATATTTTGCTTTTTATCTTCCTGGTTCTGGTAGGTTATGCCGGGTATCTGGGATATGCATATATTTATCGTGCCGAATGGGACCAAACTAAAAAGCAAGAGTATATAAACAGCAAAGAAAAGGAAGTAGTTTTCAACAAAGCGGCTTACAATGAAGCGGTTGCCGACATCAAACAGCGGAAAATTGATTTTGCCAAGACGGTGGAAAATGCTAATGATATTTTCCGGTTGAATAAGTAATAAAAAAAACAAAAAAACAGCTCCATGGCTGTTTTTTTATTTTTTCGTTTAAATTGTCTCCTCGGGAGGAATCGAACCTCCATGTCCAGCTTAGAAGGCTGGCGCTCTATCCGTTGAGCTACGAGGAGATTTTTAAGTGCCCCCGCCAGGACTCGAACCTAGAATTCGACGTCCGAAGCGTCGTGTGTTATCCATTATACCACGGGGGCTATTATTTTTGGGCGACTATTGGGAATCGAACCCAAATTCTCGGTGCCACAAACCGATGTCCTACCATTGAACGATAGTCGCCATGATATTAAAATAAAATATTAAAAATTAAAAAATTAAAAATATAATTGTTTGTTTGTGCACCGTGAGGGATTTTTATCCCGCACCAAAATATTTTATCTTGTGCGCTGCGGAGGATTCTAACCTCCGACCGTTTGCTTAATCCACGCACTAAACATATGTTAGTGCGGGGCAAGGAGGCAACTGCGATATATACTCCATACCAAAATTGCAGTTGGTGCACCGTGAGGGATTCGAACCCCCGACCATATCCTTAAGAGGGATCTGCTCTACCAACTGAGCTAACGGTGCCCTAGTTTATCTTAATTTAAAATTGCAATTTTTGGTATGGAGCCAGGCTGCCTGCCCGCCTTGGATGGGAGTTATGGGAGTGGAGAGCGCGGGGTAAATCTTACCAGAAAAAATCTCTTTAGTCAATGGATTATTGGAGGTTGTTGTCTTTTTTATACTGCCTCCATTGCTTGTCTGACCAATCGGCCGGTTTGATGGTTAAAATCTGGCCCGGGTGCGGATATTTGGCCGGTGAATCATAGTTGCTGTTGAAAACATCCGAAATTGTCAGATTGCCGCTTTGGTCATAGACATTCTGCGTAAAGGTCGCTTTCATTGAGCCATCAGAATTACGCTGGATTATTTTTGGGCCAATAACTTCGATTCGGCGGCCGTCACTGGTGCCAAAAAAGCGGAAAATGAGTTCAGTGCCGGAAATTTCCGTTTGGATCAGGATATAAGCCGGCGTGTTGTTAATGAAGCGTAAATCCGGCCGGGGAACATAAACGGTAGCATCTAGACCTTGGGGATTGTAATATTGGACCGGATAGGCGTGGTTTCTCCGGGCGGTGATTTTTAACCCGCTGTAGATGGCGGCCCGGAAAGTAGTAGTGGAAACTTGGCAAATGCCGCCGCCGAATTCCGGTTCGGTCTTGTCTTTTTTAATGACTAATTCGGGCAAGTAGCCATGCTCGCCGTCAACCTCACCCAGAATTTTAGTGAAAGAAAATTCTTCGCCGGGTTTAATCAGGATGCCATTGAAGCGGCTGGTGGCTACTTTGATGTTAAAAATCCGGTTTTTTGGCGAACCGCGGAAATTGGACCGGCCTTCGCCGATGAGGTCGGTGATGCCCATGTTGTTGAGTGATTCCAGCGAAATTTCTGGCTTGGTTTCCTGATAAGGCAATTCAATTTCCAAAGATAAATTATCACTGGTTAAATTTTCCTTAATCTTCGCCAGACTTTTTTCCTGATCAAGCTTTAAACCGTTTTCACTAACAGCAAAAACCGTAACTTTGCCGTCTTCCATCTGCAGTTTGGCATCCACCGGATCTTTATTATGCTCGCGACCCAAATCTTCCAGGAAAATTTTGATCGGGTTTTCATCTACGGACAATTGCCAGTTTCTTTTCAGGCCGGCCGTTTTCCGAATGGGTAAAACTAAGTTGCAAAAAACCTGCTTTTTTCCTCGGCAAAAATAGGGATTTTCAATTTCCGAACGGTAATTTCGGCTGAAAGTGAAGGTTTCTTTTTCGGAAAACCACTGACTTATTTCCCCGCTATTTACGGTCAAAACCTTGTCTTTAATTTTCAAATTAAGCTGGTCCGGGATATTTTTTTTCGCTGCGGCATTTCCGGGAAGGCACAGCAAAAAAACGGCAGAAATTAAAACAAATATAACGCTGAAATTTTTTAGGCGCTGCATAATTTAAGCATACTGTAAAAAATGGATATTCACAAGAAAAAAGGGCGCCCAGCGCCCTTAAAAGTCTTTAACCAATCTTAGAAACCGCGGACCTGGATCCGTTTGGTTTTGTTGACGTCCGATTTTGGCAGGCGAATGGTCAGGATTCCGTTTTTCATGGCGGCTTCTATTTTCTCGGCCACTACATCCACTGGCAGGATGACCGAACGGGAAAAAGGACCCCAATAACATTCCTGGTAGTAATAATTTTCTTCAGGGATCTGCTCCTCTTTGCGCCTTTCGCCGCGGACAGTGATCATGTCATTGCTGATACTAACATCCAGATCTTCCGGTTTGACACCGGCAATGGTTGATTTGATTACTATTTCACTCTCGGTCTGGTAGACGTCAATAGTGAGTTGCCCTTCGCCGCTGTCGGCGGAGGTGAAATTTTCTTCTGGCATAGTGGTTGAAGGCGAAGGATTAAACACCAAACCGGTGCTTTCTTCTTCAAAAATATTATTAATTGGCTTTATGAATGCGCCTTCATCCCGGTTTTCCGGTTCAATCCGTTTGGATCCCGTCAGGCGCTCAAAAAATGACCGCTTCTCTTTAACCATCGTTTTTTAGTTTATTTTTTATGTTTTGATTATAATTCAGGATGGGTTTTTTGGCAAGGGAAAACCTAGTTAACTTCCCCATTGGATTTGGCCGGCAGGCAAAAAAGGAAAAAAATTAAAAATAAAACCAGGAGGTAAAAAGGCGCCCAGAATTCCAAATTGTAAATTACCAGGTAGTTGTAAAAAAAATGAATAAGCACGGCCAGAGCCAGACCCAGCAACGCTCCCGGCCGTCCGAACCGCGACCAATAAATAGTGAAATAACCCAAAAAACCGGCTGTCAAAATATGGAGTGAAACAACTCCCGCCAGGTCTAGATACATGGAAAGGTCGGCGCCATTGCTTTGGCGCAAGTTAAAAAAAGTTTCCACTGAAGCGAATCCCAAGCCGAAAATCCAGGCGGCGGCCAAGGCGGAAATTCTGAAACGCGTTTTGGGGATGGTTTGGCGGATGAAAATTAGCTTGATGAATTCTTCAATCAGGATGGCGGCCAGGATAAGCTTGTCCATCCGAACCAGCAGGTAGGGGCTGGCTGTTTCCGGATTGCCCCAGATGGCCAGAAAAAACAATTCCAAAAAAAGCGCGGAGAAAGCGGCAATGATTCCCAGAAAAAAATAATAAAAAAATTTCATAAGTTTTTAGCTGATTTCCAAGTTAGCCTGGGTTTTTAAATTTTTCCAATTATCCGCGGCTTTTGCTTTGCGACTGGCGTCCATTTTTTTCCAGCGGAAAGCGGCGGCAGTGCCAATCATAGCGGCATTATCTACAGAGTATTGGGTATCCGGTATTTGATATTTAGTATTTTTTAGTTGTTTTTTTATGGCTTGGCCGAGTTGCTGGCGGAGTTCCAAATTGGCACTGACGCCGCCGGCCAATAAAATAGTCTTGGGCCGGTATTTATCGGCTGCTTTTAAAGTTTTAGCCACCAGTACATCAATGACCGCCTGTTGGAATTCAAAACAAGCTTTAGAAATTAACTTTTTGTCTCTCAGTATTTGCGGATTTTTTTTAACTAAATATAAAACAGCGGTCTTCAAGCCGGAAAAAGAAAAATTAAAATCGCCGGATTTGATCATCGGCCGAGGAAGGTTCAGTTGATAGTTTTTAGTTTTTAGTTTGTAGTTGTTGTTTTTGAGATTTGAGATTTGAGATTTGGAATTTGCTTGGGATTTGGTTTTTTGGATTAGGGATTTCCATCGCAAAGCAAGCTTTGCGATGGCCGGTCCTCCCGGATAACTCAATCCCAGGATCCGGGCAACTTTGTCAAAAGCTTCACCGGCGGCGTCATCCAAAGTCTCTCCGATAATTTTATAATCAAAATGTTTTTTCATCAGGATCAGCTGCGTATGCCCGCCGGAAACAACCAAACATAATATAGGAAATTTTGAATTTTTAATTTTGAATTTTGAATTATTTTTAAAATTTGGAATTTGAGATTTGGAATTTACGCCAATTTCATTAATGAAATTGGCGTATATATGTCCTTCAATATGGTTGATGCCGAGTAATGGTTTTTTAAAATAATATGCCAGGGTACGGGCGGCGGTAGTGCCAATTAATAAGCAGGGAATAAGACCCGGGCCGCAAGTGACGGCAATCAGATCAATATCGGCAATCTTAACTTTAGCCCTGGCCAGCGCCATATCCAAAACCGGCAAAAAATTAGCCAGATGTTGCCGGGCGGCCAAGTTGGGAACGACACCGCCCCAGACGGCATGGATGTCCGTCTGGGAGGAAATGCAATTGGCCAAGACATCTAATTTCTGGTTTTTCATCCGGATAACAGCAGCCGAAGTATCATCACAGGATGTTTCCAGGCTTAAAATAAGCATAACTTTGGATGAATAGGTTGCCTTTTGGCAATAACCGGGTTATTCTAGTATGATATCATTATAATCAATCAATAAATATTCTCAAAGCCCCGGTGAAAGAAGCGCCGGACAATTGGGTAATAAATAATGACCAGCAGGCGATTTTTGGACATCAATGTTGAGCCGGCCAAGTTTCCGGAAAAAATACTTTCAGACAACGAACTGGTGGTGTTTATCCGCAATAATCAGCCGGAAAAATATTCAGAACTAATCAGCCGTTATCAGGGCAAAATTTTTGCTTATCTTTACCGCTTGGTTGGCAACCGGGAAGAAGCTGAAGATCTGTTGCAGGATGTTTTCGTTAAGGTTTACCGCAATCTAAAAAGTTACGACGAAGGCCGTAAATTTTCTTCCTGGATCTACCGCATTGCTCACAACGAGGCCGTCAACCATATCAAGCGCCGTTATCTCAAGCGGTTTATTTCCTGGGAAGACATTAACTCCACCAAAGACAAGCTGGAAGCCAGTAATTTTGAGGACGGGCCGGCAGAAGACTGGCTAAAAGTGGAAACTGCCAAGGAAATTAACGAAGCGGTGAGTCGGCTGCCGCTCAAATACCGCCAAGTATTGGTACTGCGTTATTTTTCCGATAAATCCTATGACGAGATCAGTGAAATTTTAGGCAAACCTCTGAATACAGTCGGCACTCTGATTAACCGGGCCAAAAAGAAATTGCTGGCTGAAATTAAAAAAGATAAAAAGTTTGAACCGTAAAAATATGAGCCAAAAGAAAATGCCGCCGGTAGATGTGAGCCGAAAAATAATGTCGGAAATCAACAGCCGGAAAATCAAAATGAAAAGCCGTGCGCTGATAATCGCCGAAAAAATCGGAATGGAAAGTTTTCTGGCGCTTTGTATTTTAGGCGGCGCGCTGGCCTTTAGCATATTTTTGTATTTTTTGAAAAAAACCAGCCTTTTAAAATTCTTGTTTTTTGGCTGGCCGGGAATAAAAATTTTTTTGCAAACGCTGCCGTATGACTATATAGCGCTTTTCCTAATAACTTTTCTAGCAGCCAATTACCTGATCCACAAGATGGATTTTTCGGTTAACCGCATCGTGCCGGCCAATTTAGTGTTGCTGTTGCTTTTTCTGGCTACGATTTTTATCGGTTCGTTTTTTGCGCTCATTGGCGCCGAACAGCTGCTCAAGGGCTGGTCAAATAATAAACTGCCTCGCCAAAACGCAGTTTGGGGACGGGTGATAAATATTTCCGAAAACAAACTGAAAATTGAAAGTGAAGATGGAACAATTACCGAGATAATCTTTGAACGAAGCAACCAGTTTCCTTATGCTCCGGATTTCGCACGGAACCGTTTTTTGCGGGCTGTTGGCAACCGCGACCGGGATGACGACAACATTTTCCACGCCGAGATGATCCAGTGCTGCGACTGATAAATATAAATTTCAGGAAAATAAAAAACCAGCCTCTTGGGGTTGATTTTTTATCAAATTGTGCTATATTTGGCAATGTTATCCATAAATCAAGAAAAGATTTTTTGATAAAATAGGCTTTTATTCAAAATAGTTTATAATGGCGCTATCGTCTAGTGGTTAGGACACCAGGTTTTCATCCTGGTAACAGGGGTTCGATTCCCCTTAGCGCTACCATAATCAAACTTTCCGATTTTTCAAAGCGTTTTTGCAGGGCGGTCGACAAGGCCAGTTTTTGACATAACTACAGCCGCGAGTTAAAATAATGGCATGGAAAATAACGGACAAAAAAAGGAATATATAATCCGGAAAGATTTGAAGGAACAGACGCAGATATTGCTCAAGGCTTTTAACAGCCGCTTTGATAAACTTGAAGGGCACATCACTGACGTCAAGGATGAATTAAGACGGGACATAAACAATGTTCAGACCCTGATTGATGGTTATGTCAAAGCCAAGGAAAGTTTTCGGCAGGAATTTGAAGTTATGAAGGCGGAAATGAAACAGCTAAAAAAAATTATCAAAGAAAAACTGGGATTGGAAATAAGGGCGGTATAATTTTACTCCCACACCCACAGAATGCTCCGTATGCCTGCCTGCCGGCAGGCAGGTAAACACGGAGATGAAAGTTAAAAATTCTAAGAGTAAACTACCCCAATGTCCCGGGCGCGATCCCGTGGGTGTGGGGGTTTACTGGTATTTTTACAAAAATTCAGCATTAAGAGGTGCTGTTTTTTGTTTTTCCTTCCCAGGCAACGGGCAGCAGATATTTGATAATATCCGAAACAAAAATACACCCCGCGATTTTGGCGGATTTGTTTTCCTTGGAAGCAAAGTAGGCGGAGTATGAAAATTCCAATAAATCCAGAAATTTATTTTCAATCCGCGTGCCCAAAGTATAGCGCGAACTTTTGGCAATATGCGGCAAAATTGCAACCCAAGACAAATAAGCCTCTTTGATTTTGCTCAAAATAGAAGGTTTATTCAGAGAGAGAGAGAGAGAGAGTAAAAGGCTTCGCCATGTTTTCCATAATATCATATCTCTGGAAAACTTGCTTAAATCCTGGCGGGAATTTTTACGCGGCAAAAAAAAAGAAAAGATGTCTGTGAATTTTCTTTGAAACTTGGCGATAATATTTTGCTTTTGCATCAAGAATTAAAAGTCAAAACTTACCGGCATGGCGGCTATCAGGCTTTCAAAATCAATGACCCGAAACCAAGAGATATTCATAAAGCTAGCGTTAAAGATAGATTAGTGCATCATGCGATTTACCGCGTTTTGTATCCGTTTTTTGACCGGAAATTTATTTATGATTCATATTCCTGCCGATTGGGAAAAGGCACGTATAAAGCCATTGCCAGATTTTTATATTTTGCCAGAAAAGTATCAAAAAACAACACAAAAACCTGCTGGATTTTAAAATGCGACATCAGAAAATTCTTTGCTTCTATTGACCACATAATTTTGAAAGATATTTTGACCAAATATATTGAAGACGAAGATGTTTTATGGCTTTTTTCGCAAATCATTGACAGCTTTAATACCAAGGACCAAAAGAATATCGGACTTCTCTTGGGCAATTTGACTAGCCAGCTTTTGGTTAATATTTACCTGAACGAGTTTGACCACTTTGCTAAAAGAAAATTGAAAATAAAATATTATATCAGATACGCCGATGATTTTGTGGTTTTTGCCGAAAATAAAAAATATCTTGAAAGTATAATTCAGATTATCCAAAACTTCCTGGCAGAAAAATTAAAACTGGAACTTCATCCGGATAAAATATCCTTTAAAACCCTAAATTCCGGAGTGGATTTTCTTGGTTGGATAAATTTTCCAAAGCATAGGATACTGCGGACAAGCACGAAAAGAAGAATGTTAAATAAACTTAAAAAAGATCCCACGCCTGAATAAATCGCGTCTTATCTGGGTTTGCTTTCACACGGCAATGCGCAAAAACTTCAAAGTGAGATAGAGTTGGTAGGCAAGCATTTACAAAATTTCAAGATGGAGTTATATTGATTTAAGCGCGCGCGAACGGGATTAGGCTAGCCAGGCGCGATTATTTTTTAAAATAGTTCTTTTTTATTAACCCATTCTCCAAAGGAGGACGTATGCGGATTAAATGCGTAGGAATTGTCAAGCGGCCGGTTTGGCTGCGCAATACTGCCGATGGCCAGAAAAAGGATGCTTCATTCTTATTGCAATTAAAGGATGATTTATCCGGCACCGAAAAGGAATTTTGCCTGGATGATTATCTGAAAAAAGTCAGCTGGAAATCGGCTAGCAGCAAAAGGCAGGAATCGCTGGAAAAAACTATGCCCGCAGAAATAAATATCACTCCGGATGGCATAGTAAATTATGTTGATTTTGCCGAATGGATAGAAGACGCAGAGGAATATTACAAAAGATTAGTTTTTCCACTGGGCTTTTTATTCAGGCTGGCAGAGCTGATTTACTGAAATTAACACCAAGGCAGGATCAACCAGTTCCTGCCTTTTAAAATATCACGCGGTGATATATCATTAAAGCATTATTATGGTCAAAAGAATAATAAATTCAGTCAAGAATATCCTGTTTGCCGATCCGGAACTGCTGTATAAAGAAGAGAAGCACCTGCTGAACAAGCCTTTTAATTTTTCCGGCACCAACGGCAAAGCGGTTTTGCTGATCCATGGCTGGTCGTCCACACCCTATGAAATCCGGCGGTTGGGGACATATCTCAACGCAAACGGCTATTCGGTGTCGGCGCCGATGCTCAAAGGCCATGGTACAGTGCCCAAAGATCTGGAAAATGTAAAATGGCAGGATTGGCTGAATGATGTGGAAGCCGAATATAAAAAATTAAAATTGCAGTATGGCAAAGTTTATGTCGGCGGGACTTCCATCGGTTCCAGTCTGGCTGTTCTGCTGGCTGCTAAGAATCCGGATATCGCCGGGCTGATTCTGATGGCCACGCCGTATAAGATAAAACTGGAAAAGCTGATGGTTATTTTCGGCAACAGTGTTAAATTTTTCCGGCCGTACAATAAAAAATTCTATCCGCCGACATTTGGTCTTTCAACCAGCATTACGCGACTGATTTCCTACCAGACCTATCCTGTCAAAAGCGCCTTGGAAACTTTTGATCTGATAAAGAATTCACGCGCTGAGTTGGGAAATGTCCATCAACCATGCTTCATCATCCAGTCGGCCAGCGACCATATCGTCAGCCGCAACAGCCTGGAAAAAATCTATAAATATATAAATTCCCCAATCAAAGAAAAAAAATACATCAAGCGGGCTTATCATACCTTCATTTCCGATATCAAAAACAGCCATGTATTTGAAGATATCTTCAATTTTCTAGAAGAAAATTAAATGAAAATAGGAATTTTTACCAATAATTACCTGCCGAATCCGTATGGCGTAACCGGCTCAGTGGAAAGTTTCCGCCAGGAATTGGAAGCGCAGGGCCACGAGGTTTTTATTTTTGCGCCTTCCTGGAAAGGCTATCGGGATACGAATCCAAAAGTTTTCCGGTATCCGTCGGTGGATATAAATATCAAGTTTAAATTTCCTCTGGCAATTCCTTATTCCGGAAAGATGGACGAAATAATTTCTAGACTGGATCTGGATATTATCCATTCCCAACACCCGAATCTTTTGGGAACGGCCGCACGGAAGTGGGCGAGAAAGAAAAAAATACCGCTAGTTTTCACATGGCACACTTTGTACGATCAATACACGAATTTTGTGCCGCTGGTTCCGAAAAAATGGGCGGCGCGCTGGATTATCAAACAAGCCGTGGAGTATGCCAATTGGTGCGACCAGGTAATCGTGCCGACCGAATCGGTGCGGCCGATAATTGAAGGGTGGGGAGTAACCAACAAAAATATCCAGGCTATTCCGACCGGTATTGAAGAAAGATTTTATCAAAATCCGGACAGAAATGCAATCAGAAAAAAATACGAAATAAAAGACGATGAAATTGTTTTGCTTTTAGTATCGCGTTTGACTGAAGAAAAAAATGTAGAATTTTTGTTTGATGCTGTAATTCCCCTGTTAAAAAATAATAACCGTATTTACCCTGATAAATACGCCAAAGGCGTACCTGCTTCGCAGTTATTTAATAGGGTAAAACTTATAATCGCCGGCGAGGGCTATTTAAAGCCAAAATTGGCGGATTTGGCCAAAGATAATAATTTGGATTCACAAGTATTTTTCGCTGGTATTGTAGATAAGGCAGAAATAAAGAATTATTATGCGGCCGGCGATGTTTTTGTTTACGCTTCCAAAAGTGAAACCCAGGGGATGATTATTTCCGAAGCCATGTATATGGGCCTGCCAATCGTAGCCGTTTCCGCGCCGGGCGTTTGCGATCTGGTGGAAAATAACCAAA
>Ga0172375_10004307_pt1 | contig 21084 bp, 19 predicted proteins | sample LakKiv1m_FD_114537 | JGI IMG/M metagenome (GOLD analysis project Ga0172375, IMG submission 114537) | Freshwater microbial communities from Kabuno Bay, South-Kivu, Congo - kab_092012_11.1m | ecosystem: Environmental > Aquatic > Freshwater > Lake | place: Democratic Republic of the Congo...
CAGGATATTAGTACTTGATATCTCTCCTGCTATTTGATGTAATTTATCAATATTTCTTGCTACAATTACTATCTTAGTATTTTGCTTTGAAAGCTCATATGTAAGTGCCTCTCCTATTCCGGAAGATGCTCCCGTGATTATCACAACTTTATTGTCGAGTTTCATGCTATTGCGTTTTTTAAAATATTTGGCAATATTACATTTTTTTCAAATATTGGATTGCTAACATAAGAGTGTCAAAAAATTGATTTTCCTATTTATCAGCACTTTAAATATATTAAATAAAATAATTATCATTAATATTTGGTAATTTAAATATTACGACTAATTTTGCACCTCCAAAATAAAAATGGATTGATTATGTAGCTCAGCTGGTAGAGCATTGCCCTTTTAAGGCAGGGGTCCTGGGTTCGAGTCCCAGCATGATCACACCCTTTAAGTCAAAACCCTTGAAAACAAGAAGATTTCAAGGGTTTTTTAATGATAGGTTAAACATAGTTCATTTTTAAATAAAACACGCAAAAGAAAATAGTATTATTTCAGCAAATGCTCTATTTACATATCTTCAACTCCTACTATGTTTGCTAATTATACAATCATCGTCAATATAAAAAACTTCAGGAGTATTTATTCTCAATAGCGTCATTTAGCAAATGCATTTTCGTTTTTGCCAATTTGTAATCAATATTTTTTACTTTTGTTCCTTAAATAAAAAAAATCATTTATATGCGTGCAGTTATTGTAGGTACCGGATATGTTGGTTTAGTAACAGGTACTTGTTTTGCAGAAGTAGGTATTGATGTCGTTTGTGTAGATGTTGACAAAACAAAAATAAATAACCTAATCAATGGAAAATCTCCAATTTTTGAACCAGGAATTGAAACTTTAATTCACAGTAATTTATCAAAAAACAGACTTCATTTCACAACCAATCTGGCTTCTTGTGTTAATGATGCAGAGGTTATTTTTATTGCAGTAGGTACACCACCTGATGAAGATGGAAGCGCTGATATGAAATATGTACTTTCAGTTGCCAGTGAAATTGGCAGACTCATGAATAAATATTTGCTGATTGTGACTAAAAGCACCGTACCGGTTGGTACTGCAAAAAAAGTAAAAAAAGCTGTGCAGGATGAACTTTTACAAAGAAATTTATTAATTGAGTTTGATGTAGCTTCCAATCCTGAATTTTTGAAAGAAGGCGCTGCAATTGATGATTTTATGAAGCCAGATCGCATTGTTGTTGGTGTTGAAACCAAACGTGCAGAAGAAGTGATGGCAAAATTGTACAAACCATTTGTGCTTAATGGCCATCCGATTATTTTTATGGATATTCCTTCAGCCGAAATGACAAAGTATGCTGCAAACTCAATGTTAGCAACTAAGATTAGCTTTATGAATGACATTGCAAATCTTTGTGAAATCCTAAATGCCGATGTAAACATTGTAAGAAAAGGAATAGGAAGTGATTCTAGAATTGGAAATAAATTTATTTACCCTGGCATTGGTTATGGTGGCTCTTGCTTTCCGAAAGATGTTAAAGCTCTTATTAAAACTGCAGAAGACAATGGTTATCAGATGCGGATTTTACAATCAGTTGAAGCAGTTAATGATCATCAAAAATCTGTTTTGTTTAATAAAGTTAGCAAATACTTCAAAGGGAATCTACAAGGAAAAACCATAGCCATTTGGGGCCTTTCATTTAAGCCACAAACAGACGACACCAGAGAAGCTCCTTCACTCGTATTAATTAGAAAATTTTTGGATGCAGGTTGCAAAATTCAAGCTTATGATCCGGTAGCAATGCCAGAAGCAAAACATAAATTAGGTAATACCATTACCTTTTCGGAGACTCAATATGATGCTTTAAAAAATGCTGATTGCCTTTTACTAGTAACAGAGTGGAGTGAATTCAGAGTTCCTGATTTTACCAAAATGAAACAACTATTAAAATCTCCAATTATATTTGATGGTCGCAATATATTTGACCGCCACGAAATGAAAGATAATGGTTTCGAATATTTCTGTATAGGAATTAAATCTGATTTATTATGAGAAAAAAAATACTTGTTACAGGTGGAGCCGGCTTTCTGGGTTCTTTTCTTTGTGAATATTTACTAGATGAAGGCAACGAAGTGTTTTGCCTTGACAATTACTTTACAGGGCAAAAACAAAATGTTCGTCATTTGATTTCAAACCCAAATTTTGAAATGATCCGCCATGATGTTACTATGCCTTTTTATATTGAAGTTGATGAAATATACAACTTAGCTTGCCCTGCCTCCCCTATTCATTATCAACACAATGCTATCAAAACCATCAAGACTTCAGTAATGGGAGCTATTAATATGTTGGGATTGGCAAAGCGAATTAATGCTAAGATTTTGCAAGCATCAACAAGCGAAGTTTATGGAGACCCTACTATTCATCCACAACCAGAAAGCTATTGGGGAAACGTTAATCCTATTGGTCTTCGCGCTTGTTATGATGAAGGAAAACGATGTGCTGAATCTCTCTTCGTAAATTATCATCGCCAGAACAATGTTAAGATAAAAATTGCTAGAATTTTTAATACTTACGGACCCCGTATGCATCCAAATGATGGAAGAGTTGTTTCCAATTTTATTGTACAGGCATTGAAGAATGAGGATATCACAATTTATGGTGATGGAAAACAAACGCGCAGTTTTTGTTATGTTGAAGATTTAATTAACGGATTGACAAAATTAATGGCTACGGGAGATTCCTTTACAGGCCCTGTAAACATTGGAAATCCGCATGAATTTACCATCATTCAACTAGCAGAAATGATTATTAAACTTACGAATTCAAATTCTAAAATTGTTAAAGAAACACTACCTGAAGATGATCCTATGCAGCGAAAACCGGTTATTGACCTTGCAAGAAAAGAATTAAATTGGGAACCAAAAATACAACTCGAAGCAGGATTAATCAAAACTATTGAATATTTTAAAACCATTATCTAACATTCGTCATATAAAATAGTTGCAAATGAAATTATTAATTACAGGAAGTAAAGGACAATTGGGAAACGAGATTCAATCAATGGTTTCACTTTATCCAAAATACGAATATCTTTTTACAGATGTCGATGAATTAGATATCACTTCATTCGATAAACTTGAAAGTTATGTTAAAAAAAACAAGCCCGATTGTATTATTAATTGCGCCGGATATACTGCTGTTGACAAGGCAGAATCTGAGAAAGAAATTGCTTTTAAAGTCAACTCAACTGCTGTGAAAAATCTTGCAGAAATTACTAGCAAATATAATTCTTTACTTATCCACATTTCTACTGATTACATTTTTGATGGGAAAAATTGCAAACCTTATTTAGAGGGTGACACACCAAATCCAAAATCAATTTATGGTAAATCAAAATTAAATGGTGAAATAGAAATCGTTTTCAATGCACAAAAAGCAATTATCATTCGCACTTCATGGTTGTATTCTTCTTTTGGGCATAATTTTGTCAAAACAATTATCAACAAAGGAAAAGAAAAAGGCACTTTGAATGTAGTCTTCGATCAGATTGGAACGCCAACTTATGCTGGTGATTTAGCAAAAACGATATTAGATATTATTCCAAACTACAAACCCAAAGAAAAAACTGAAATTTATCATTATGCAAACTCTGGAGTTGCCAGTTGGTATGATTTTGCTAAAGAAATTATTGATATTACAAAAATTAAATGCACTATTAATCCTATCGAAACAAAGGATTATCCAACACCTGCACAGAGGCCTCAATTTTGCATTCTGAATAGTAAAAAAATTCAAAAAGATTTTGGAATAGCTATTCCTCACTGGAAAGATAGCTTAAAAGATTGCCTTCAAAAAATCAATTAAATGGACAGGAATAAAATCAATTCTATCATACTTGATACAGCTATAGAAGTACATAAATTTCTTGGGCCTGGTATGGTAGAAAATGTTTACCGTTCATGTTTTTGCAAAGAACTCTCTATTAGAGGTCTCAATTACCAGCGCAATGTAAGCGTTCCGGTAATATATAAAAATGTTGAATTGGATACGGAATTCACAATTGATGTATTAGTAGAAAATGAGATAATCGTTGAAATCATCGCTGAAGACACGTTGCTTGCAAAACACGAAGCTCGTATGCAATCTGCACTAAAACTTACAGATAAAAAAATTGCCATTCTAATTAATTTTCAGACTCAGCGCATTATTGACGGTTATAAAAAAATTACTAAATCTTTTCATTCATAAGTATAAATAGTATGGCTCACGAAATAGATCCAATTGTATTACAAAAAGCAGAAAAGTGGCTTCATGGAAATTTCGATGAATCTACTAAAACTAAGATTAGATTTTTATTAGAAAATGACACCAAAGAATTAACTGATGCTTTTTATAAAGACCTTGAATTTGGCACAGGTGGATTGCGTGGTATTATGGGTGTTGGGACAAACCGAATGAACAAATATACAGTTGCAATGGCTACACAAGGCCTCGCTAACTATTTAATTAAAATGTTTTTTTGTTGCAAAGAAAAAATTAAAGTTGCCATCGCATACGATTCCAGAAATAACAGTAAATACTTTGCAGAAATTGCTTCAGAAGTTCTTTCCGCAAATGGGTTGATTGTTTATCTGTTCGATTCACTACGTCCTACTCCTGAACTTTCATTTGCCATTAGACAATTGAATTGTCATAGCGGAATAGTGATTACTGCTTCTCATAATCCAAAAGAATACAACGGATACAAGGTATATTGGAATGATGGTGGTCAGTTGGTTGCACCTCATGACCATGGTGTGATTTCAGAAGTTCAAAAAATTTCAACTATTGATGAAGTAAAATTTGAGAAACATTCTGAAAGCATTCATATCATTGGTGATGAAATCGACAATATCTATATTTCAAGAATCCTGTCATTATCTCTTTCACCTGAAATAATTAAAAAAAATCATAACCTGAGTATTGTTTATACACCTATTCATGGTACCGGATATAAACTTATTCCAAGAGCATTAAATGAATTTGGATTTACAAATGTTCTTGTTCTCGAATCACAAAAAGAACCTGATGGAGATTTTTCAACAGTTAAATCGCCCAACCCCGAAGAACACGCTACTCTTGAGCTTGCTATTCAAAAAGCCAAACAAACAAATGCTGACCTTGTAATGGCTACTGATCCAGATGGAGACCGCGTGGGGATAGCTGTTAAAAATGATAAAAATGAATTTATTTTATTGAATGGAAACCAAACAGCATCTCTTTTGATTTATTATTTACTTACAAAATGGGAAGAGATAGGCAAGATAAAAGGGCATGAATATATTGTTAAAACCATAGTAACGTCAGAGCTATTAAAAGAAATTGCAATAAAGAATAAGGTTGGATACTTTGATGTATTGACCGGATTTAAATATATAGCTGAAATTATTCAAAAACAGGGAAAGTCCAAAACCTTTATTGCTGGTGGTGAAGAAAGCTATGGTTATTTGGTAGGTGATTTTGTTCGCGATAAAGATGCCGTTATTTCATGTTGTATGATTGCAGAAACGGCAGCGTGGGCAAGAGAACAAGGGAAAAGTATGTACGAATTATTGAAAGATATATATGCTGAATTTGGGTTCTATAAGGAAACGTTATTGTCCGTAACAAAAAAAGGGAAAGAGGGTCTGGAAGAAATTCAACAAATGATGAACCAATACAGAAATAATCCCATGACAAGCATCAACAATTTAAAAGTTATCATGATTAAAGATTATGAACTATCTATATGTTCGGATGTGTTAAGTGGTAAAAAATCAAAAATTGAGCTTCCAAAATCAAATGTATTGCAATTTTTCCTAAGTGATGGAAGCAAAATTACCATTCGCCCCTCAGGAACAGAACCCAAAATAAAATTTTATTTTGGAATAAAATCTGAAATGCCAAACAGAGAATCTTATGAGCAAATTAATGAGGAAAGTGAAGTAAAAATTCAACAAATAATTAAAGAGCTAAAGCTTGTTTAAAGTACAATAAAAATTGATCAATTAATAAACCTAATCATAAATCATTAGTCAAAAAAAATATTTATGAAAATTCAAATTAACGAAAACTCAGTAAACATCGAAACTTTAAAAAACAAACTTGCGGAATCCTTCCCTGATTATAAGATTAAAGACTTTCGGAAAAACATGTTCTTTATTTCTAAAAGCGGTACAATTGGCGCTAATGTAATTCTTCGGAAAAATAAAATAATGATTGTAGGAAATTTCCCATCTATGGGTGGAAGATTACTGTTTGCGCTTTGCATAGTCTTATTAGGTGTTTTAATACCATTAATAGTATACTTAATTGCTTTTCAATCGAAGTTTACAAAACTCGAAAAAGAGCTTGGTGCTGTTGTTCAAAATGAATATGGTTTAAAAAAATAAATATGAAATAGCCATGATAGTGTTAACACCAAACAAAATGAAAATAACGTATATGGCGTATTCCATGTGACTTTATAAAACAAATTATTTACACATGAAAACAATTTTAAAATTAAGAATTACAATTCTAAAAAAAATTCTTGGATTATTTGGCTTGTGCAGTGCTTGTTTTTTGTTTGAAGCATGCTATGGTTCGCCACAAGGTAGTTTTGCTCCTGACTACAATCCAAATCCTGCTGGGAATATTGAACTAAAAGGAACAATAAAATCAGAAAACACTTTACAACGTATTCCCAATTTGGAAGTAAATATTGCAAGTGATAAATCATCCGAAGTTTTTAAAACATCAACTTCGGCAACTGGAGATTATTCTCAAATTGTAACTGCATTAAAAAATTCCAAAATTAAAATTACTATTAAAGATGTTGATGGGGAATTAAATGGAAGTTTTGAAAACCTAGAAAAAACGATTGACATCAGCAGTCGTGATTATAGTTTAGGCAAACGAAAATCAGATATTTTACTTAAGAAAAAAGTATAATTGAAGAAAAATATTTCGTTTAAAAAGCGATTAGCACTCAATGTATTTAATCGCTATGTAAATGTGCAAACACAATTGCACGAATTGACTTATTTTTTTTGGGAGTGCACGTTACGCTGCAACATCCACTGTTTGCATTGTGGTAGCGATTGCCATCGTGATGCAAAAATGAAGGATATGCCTATACAGGATTTTTTAAAAATCACTGAGCAAATAAAAACACAATACGATCCACACAAAGTAATGGTAGTTATTACTGGAGGAGAACCACTGATGCGAGACGATTTGGAGGAATGTGGTAAAGCACTTCATCAGCAAGGTTTTCCATGGGGTATGGTTTCCAATGGTTATTTGCTTACAAAAAAAAGATTTGACCAGCTAATACAATCAGGTTTGCGTTCAATGACTATTAGTTTAGATGGATTAGAAGAAAATCATAATTGGTTGCGTGGTCGAAATGATTCTTTTTCAAGAGCTGTTGAAGCTATTGGTTACATTGTTAAACAACCTGATTTTATTTATGATATTGTTACCTGTGTTAACCAAAAGAATTTTTTAGAACTCGAAGAATTAAAATCATTTCTCATTAAAATCGGAGTGAAACGATGGAGACTATTTACTATTTTTCCTATAGGTAGAGCATCCGATAATCCTTTGCTGGATGTAACAAGCGAACAGTTTTCAGAACTCATGAATTTTATAAAGGATACAAGAGTAGAAGGGAAAATTATAGCAAGTTATGGTTGCGAAGGGTTTCTTGGAAATTATGAAAACGAAGTACGTGAGGGATTTTATTTCTGCCATGCAGGAATTAACATCGGCTCAGTGTTAGCTGATGGCTCTATTTGTGCATGCCCAAACATTAATCATAAATTTATTCAAGGCAATATATATAGTGATAATTTTTTGGATGTATGGAATAATCGATTCGAAGTAATGCGAAACCGATCATGGACAAAACAACACGAGTGCACTGATTGTGATGTTTATAAATGGTGTAAAGGAAATGGTATGCATTTGCATCATGATACAGAATCACCTGTGATGCGTTGTCATTACAATATGATTAACAAAATATAAATTTCTTAGAATAAAGGAAAAGGCAAGCTAATCTGCTTCATACATTCAATAGCAAAAAGATCTGTCATGCCAGAAATATAGTCGGTAATAATTTGCTTTTTCAACAACTCATCCGATAAAGTTTTTTCGTTTTTTTCTTTCATATAAAAATCTTGCATCGAATGAATATAATGACCAAATGCAGGAATTAATGATATATGCTTTTGACTTAAATAAAGGTCAGCATTCCATTCATTTTTATTAAACAATTCAAAAAGGTAATGAAACAAGGTTTCAATTATTTTCTCACCGTATGCCCTATGTTCATTGAGCAATTGATTGCCGTATATATTTGAATAATTGAATTTCTTCAGTTCTTTGATTAGGTTAAAACTATCATCCGAGAAACGTATAAAACCATCGTTTGAGCTCACGATAATGTCTCTAACCAAATAATCAATTATTTCTCCATTTGAGCTGCCAATATTCTTTGCAATGTCAATAGGAATATCATCTTTATTGATAAACCCTGCAACAATGGCATCTTCAATATCGCGTCCCAAATAGGCAATTTTATCAGAAAAACGAACAATACAGCCTTCGTAAGAAGAAGGTTTGCAGTTTCTGTTATGAATATTTTCTAAATCATTTTCTTTTTGCTCCGGAAATAATTCTTTCTCGAAATTTTCTCCGTTATGACAAATAATCCCATCCTTTACTGCATACGTAAGATTTAAACCTTTGCCATTGTTTGCGAGATGTTCAACCACTCGATAACTGTTGATTTCGTGCACAAAAGCATTTCTTCCTCCATTGAGTTTATTCAATGCATCCTCTCCATTATGCCCGAATGGTGCGTGACCTAAGTCATGCCCAAGACCAATAGCAAAAGCTAATTCAATATCAAGATTCCATTCCTTGGAATTATTTAATCCTTTACAAATACTGCTAGCAATGGTTGCTACATGCATCACATGTTCAATGCGTGTACACACATGATCATTTGTAGGAGCGTAAAAAACCTGAGTTTTATGTTTCAACCTTCGAAATGGCATGGAATGAACGATAGCGGTCTGATCACGGAAATAATTTCCACGTATAGGATAATCCTTGTCAACAGAGCGTTTCTGATAAGTTTCGTTTGAAAGTGTGTTTTGATACATAAAAGAAAAAATAAAATAAATCAGAACTCAACAATTGAAAGAGTACCCGGAACAGGACTCGAACCTGCACATCCTTGCGAACACTAGTCCCTGAAACTAGCGCGTCTACCAATTCCGCCATCCGGGCATTACAGTTATCAGTTAATAAAGATTATGTAAATTTTACTATTCACTCTAACAAATAACTGCTCATTGTATACTGCAAAGTGCCCAGGACAAGACTCGAACTTGCACACCCTTGCGAGCACCAGCCCCTCAAGCTGGCGTGTCTACCAATTTCACCACCTGGGCAATTTTTGTGGGATGCAAATTTACTAAATATTTTAATATAGATACCTGAAGGAAAAATTACCTCGATGGGAAAGTATATCCAATGCCAATACCTGCCATGGGTTTGAATTTGTGAGCACCCAATATAGGAATTTTATCATGATTCATCAAGGAAAGAATGGGTGTAAAACCAGCTCGGAAAAAGAAACCACGGTCTTTTTGAATTCTCAAACCTAGTCTTCCGCTTGCAGCTAAATAAGATATATTATTATCGGCAGTAACAGCAGGATCTTTGCTATAATTCTTGTAGAAAAACAAATACTGTATTCCCAATCCTGTTTCTATTAGGGCGTTACCCATTCCGAACATCATGTTAAATTCAAACGGCGCTCCAATAGCCCTTACCTTAGGAAAAGTATAATAGGTTAATCCGAATGCTATGCTTCGCATATTTGTAGCACCACATTTAATAATATGATCAAATTTCAATGTATTGTAATTGAGTTTTGAGATATTTCCATTAGTCTCATGCAGCAATGTATTGTTTGGACAATCATCACTCGAACCGCACTTCCACTGGCGATTTTGCAGGTTTTGAGCAAAACCAATAATGGAAAATGAAAAACAGAAAATTAATGTTACAAAAATGATTCGCATAAAATAATTGATAATAAAAAACAAAAATACTTAAAAAATGTAATGCTTTCCTTTTAAATAACGTCATGTTGTATTGAAATATTTTTTATTCATTGATTTTATTTATTTTTACAAAAATGTTTTTATGTTTACAAGCAAGGATATTGATCAAATAACTGCTAACGGCTTATGCAAAGAAAAAATTGAAATGCAGATATCGCAATTCAAGAAAGGATTTCCTTTTGTTGACCTTGTTCGCCCTGCACGATTAACTGATGGAATAAAAAAATTCAGTGAGAGCGAATTAAAAAAATTCACTTCGCAATATTTCAATATTATAGAGGGGAAAAAAATTATAAAATTTGTTCCTGCGTCAGGCGCAGCCAGCCGAATGTTTAAAGATTTATTTTCTTTTCTTGAGAATACAAATGATTCAAAAGTAAATAAACAAATAAATACTTTTATAAACAACCTTCATGAGTTTGCTTTTTATGATGAATTGTGCGATTGCATGTCAAATGCAGGATTGTACCTTGAAGAGTGCCTAGCAAAAAAAGATTTTAAAACTATTATAGAATTTTTACTTTTAAATAAAGGCCTGAATTACGCTGCGCTTCCAAAAGCATTGCTGAAGTTTCACCAATATCATTCGCATCATCGATTAGCATTTGAGGAACATTTGGTTGAAGCAGCTGAATATAGTTCATCCAATGGCAATGCAGTTCTTCATTTTACTATAAGTAGGGAGCATAGAGCTCTGTTTGAAGAAAAAGTAAAATTAGTTAAAGACTCTTATGAAGCAATGTTTGGAATAAAATTCGCAATCTCGTTCTCCGAACAAAAACCATCAACCGATACTATTGCTGTTGATGTAAATAATGAAATTTTTCGGGATGTTGATGGTTCGCTCCTCTTCCGCCCGGGCGGTCATGGTGCATTAATAGATAACCTCAATGATTTGGATGCGGATATTATTTTTATAAAAAATATAGATAACATTGTTCCAGATATTTTAAAACCGGTTACTGTTGAATACAAGAAAGCAATCGGATCTTATTTGATTGAACTTCAGAAAAAGATTTTCAACTACCTCCATGAAATTGATAAAGGAAACATAAGTGATAAAACTCTAACTGAAATAATTGATTTTTCAAATCAACAATTACATATTGAATTAACCGAAATTGAAAAATTACCCAAGGAGAAAAAAGTTGACATTCTTATTACAAAATTAAATCGTCCAATACGCATTTGTGGAATGGTTGAAAATATAGGAGAGCCAGGTGGTGGGCCTTTCTGGACGAAAAACAATAAAGGAGAAATTTCACTTCAAATAATAGAGTCCTCACAAATTGATTTGAGCAACAACGAACAAGAAAAAATATTTTTATCGTCAACACATTTTAATCCTGTTGATTTAGTCTGTGGAATAACTGATTACAAAGGAAATAAATTTGACTTGCATCAATTTATTGATTCTGATACCGGTTTTATTTCATCAAAGTCGTATAATGGAAACGAAATTAAAGCAATGGAATTACCCGGCTTGTGGAATGGCGCCATGGCTAACTGGATAAGTGTTTTTGTAGAAACACCTTTAATTACATTTAATCCGGTAAAGACCGTAAATGATTTATTGCGAAAAGAACACCAAATTTGATTAATCCCGCTTGATTCCTATGGCATCTTTCTTCATCTGACGTTCAAGGAATTCCTGAAGTTGTTCAAAACTTAAACGTTTTGCAAGAACCTTTTTATCGGCATCTAGTAAATAGATAACAGGAGTGCTATAAATATCGAAAATATATTTTGCATTATTTTTATTTACTGTATCAGTAACATTTATCCAATCGAGTTGATGCGCTTTAATATATTTCTTCCACTCTTTTGTTTCTATGACAGAACCTACTGAATATACTTCAACGCCTTTATCTTTAACCTTATGATAGTAATCTACCAACAATGGTGTTTCCTTTTGACAATGCCCACAATCCGGATCCCAAAAATAGAGAATAGTATATTTTGAATTAACATCATACAAAGACTGCATTTTCCCATTCTCATCAGGCATAATTAAATTGGGAACTTTAGTTCCAAGTAAAGTGTATTTAACTTGCTTTGCACGATCAACAATTTTTTGTAATTGAGTTGGGTTCACCCAATAGGCTTGCCCTGTTGCATAATACTTCTCAGCTAAATATACAAACACTGCATCCATTCCCATGATATTACAGGTTTCTGACCAATTTGTTATAAACCAAAGTACATATTTAAATGTTTCTTTATTCCCTTTAGTTTTTGCTATTAACATATCTGCTTCTTTGTTAATGGAATCAGGATATTGAATAACAACCTGGGTAATATACTGTTTAAGCTTATTGTGAAATACGGGTGTACGAAGCAAACGGTCATCCGTTAAATCAATATTATCAAAGAAATGAGATTTATAATAACGATAAACAAAAGCTGAATCCTTTTTTCCGTTAGGCAATGTTGGAGGATCAGGCAAATTTTCTTGTTCTTGAGATGCTTTAAAAACACTGGCTACAAATGTTTCCGGATGTTCTTTAATAAAATTTAATTTATATTTTTTTACCTCATCATCCACAACTTTGAGTTGTTCTTTTAGCATTTTTAAAGAGTCTTTTTCAGTAGTTTTCTTTAGTGATTTCAATAAAGGATCAGCTACTTTTTGTTTGGTACTTACAAATTTTAAATAATCGTAAAACAATTTATTTTCGGAAGAACCTTTAATTTTCATGTTTTTTATAAAATCAATAGTATCTGTTTCCATACTAAAGCTTTGTTCTTTATTTACAATGAATTCGAAATATTTGTGGCTTGGAATTACAACCATATAAATACCTCCAGGTAAAAGTTTTTTCTTTGTAAACACAAGGTTACCCTTGCTATCAGCACGTGCTGTATCCTTCATGTATTTTTTATCACCATCACCGTAATAACCCGCAATATAACAGTTTGTATCTTTTATTCCTGCTATTTTAACCTTGATGGAATAGCTGCTATTTTGAGCATTTATGTTGATATAAAATATAACCAATAAAAAGGGCAGTAGTAGTTTTTTCATTTTTACAATTTTAATTTCCGAATATAAAAAAAATTAATTAAGGTTACTTATCAAAAACCATACTTTTATAAAGAATCATCTATGATAACATTTCTGAAACTCAAATAATGTATGCGTCTATTTACATTTAATAATTTTGCTCCCCAATGTGTTTCAAAAAGATATTTGCATTCTTTAACAGCTGCTTCTTTGGAACTATGCTTTCCCTTTTGGTAAAGAATAACAAAGTCTTTCAAATCCTGATAAACATCTGCAAGATCTTCTGAAATAGTGGATTTAATGATTGTACATTCTTTTTCACTTGTTGCATCATCATCTGTAATAAAATACTGATCGTCTTTTCCCAGTTTCATTTTTATCGAGTTGAATATTTCAATCCACTTTTCTTCATTAACAAAACGTTCAACAGCAGTTTCATCATTTGTTTCAATTTCGGGAAGTAACGATCCTTTCAGATAAAGCAAAGGCAATAATTTTTGAAGCACTGTCAGTATAATTTCATTTTTGTATTTTTCAATTTCTTCAAGATAAATACAATATTCATGTGCAACAGTTATAAATTCTGCCACTTTTTTAGAATATACTAGCTCATTTATTTTAGAATCATCCATAATTTTCAATCAATCAGGCGAAGATAATAAATGTTTAAAAGCTAGGGTACTATATTTATTTATAATTTTAATAGTTTTACAATTGGCAATAAGGGCTGTCAAAAAATTCTGATTAGAATAAATATTTCACGTACATTTGAAGCATATATGAATACCAAACTTTCAATCAAAAAAGAGCTTATTGACCTATGCAGTGCTTTGCAAATCAAACGTCTTGAAGTTGTTAAAACTGCTATGGACGAGGCACAGCAAAGCGCTAACGATTATGGCATGCCTAAAGACCGCTATGATTCTTTTCGTATGCAACTTTTGCGTAAGCGCGATATACTTGGCCAACAACTCCAAAAAACAAATATGGAATTTATAGCTCTACAGAAAATCAATCTAACAAAAGAACAGACTAAGGTTGCGTTCGGAGCGGTTGTTATTACCAATACTCAAAAACTATTTATCTCTATAAGTATTGGAAAAATTGAATTGGGTAAAAACATTTATTATGCAATTTCACCAAATGTTCCCATTTATAATTGCATTGAAGGTCTAAAAATTGGACAAGAGTTTACGTTTCAAGGAGTAAAAAATCAAATAGTTGATTTGTTTTAATTCCTTTTAAAACTCATGTTCTACTACAAATCGTTTTATCATTTTTTTATTCTCATTTTCAATCATTAGAACATACATACCGTTTGTTAAATCACTCACATTAATTTTATAGTTTGAGTTTTGATTTTGCTTTTCAATATTTTCCGAATAAACCGTTCTACCTGTGTAATCGATAATTTTTAAATAAGAGTTTGCGAACAATCCATTTGCAAAATTAATTGATAGCAATTCATTTGAAGGAGAAGGGAAACAGATTATTTCATTTGATTCATAATTTTCTTCTGTTCCAGTGACCATTACCGGAAGCGTAGTTGAATCAAGTGAACAGCTATTAAAAGCTAAAAGCGTGACATTGTATAGGCCAATCATGGTATATGTATGAGATGGACTTTGGAGAATAGAAGTGTTGCCATCATCAAAATGCCATTCATAACTTAATGCGTTCGAACTAGTATTGGTAAAGTCAACCGTAAGGCCATTTGCAACATATGTAAAAGCAGGAATTGGAAGAACACAGTTATGAATGGAAATATCATCAATAGCAACACCTTCAGAGCCAAGAAAATCACTGAACGAAAATCGAAGGCTAACATTACTTTGACCAGCACAATTATCGAGCAAATGGCTTGCAGGCAACCATCCTGCTGAACTCCCATTCCATCCGCCTAATAATCCATTGTACCAATTGTTTGGATCGTTGGGTAACCCAATGGTATCCCATGTAATACCACCGTCAATAGAAGACTCTAAATATACTGAACCAATAAGAGAAGTTTCGTACCAAATATTAAAATCAATGGAAGGATTTGATAGAGTTGAAAAATCAAGACATGGAAACATCAGATAAGATTGTTCATTTGCATTGCTATTACCTGTCAAATTCGTAACCCAAGCATTTGATCCCGAAGCGGCAAAATTAATTACAGGCGCTGAAGGCACGCCCCATGCCCAACTCGGGCTTGATCCACCTGCAGTATAATAACCATCGGATGATTCAAAATCTTCAGCATAAGGAAATGATGATATAATATTTGTGTGTGTTATTTGAGTTGAGAGTGTATCATTAATTGCCAATGCATCCCCTGATAACAAAGTATATGATTTTATCTGATAGGTAATTCCTATGCCTGAGAAATCAGCAGGTAACGAAAAAGAATAGTTGAAAAATGCACCCGGGAGAATCGTATCAGTTATTGTTTCAGTAACTGGAGGATTAGCATCAATCTGATAGGCAACATCAAAATTGCTGATTGAATCAACCCCAAAATTTTGCACAGTAACCTGAATGGTTTCTGAACTACCTAAAGCGCAATTTGATACAGGAGCATAAACAGCGGTAATACCAGCATCTAATTGTATATTTTCATTAATTGAAATATCAAAAGCAGTTGTTTGATTCATCCCAAATGGATTGTTTGTTGAAACTACGATATAGTATGTTGAGTCGGCCATAAGGGTTACAGAAGCAATGGAAGGATTCCCTCCAAAGCTTGTTGCCTGAGCTTCACAGGTTGCCAGCGGATCGTCAGGACAACGATGAATGACAAACAAACCTACACCGAGTCCAGTATTTGACAAGGTAACGTTAACTGACATAGTTGAAAGCGGAGTAAATTCAAAAACATAATCATTGCCATCCATATAGGCACTTCCACAAGCATCTGCATTTGTATAGTTATCACCCGATGAAGATGTGTTAAGTGCTAAAGCACTAAATGGCAAAGGTGTTACAATATGTGGTGCAGCACAACTTGAACCAATCTGTGAAAAACATTGCTGATTATTAAAAAGTACTAAGATTAATGAACCAACAAAGAATATTTTTTTCATTCGTATAATTTTAAATTAATAAAAAAACATGCTAGCCTTTCATACATTCTGTATGATAACTAACATGTATATATTGAAAATTAGTATATAAACTAAAACACTTTACTCATTACCGAATAAGAATCTAATTTTCCATTTTCGCCATATGTTTCTGACTTGATAGTGCCCTTGTCTTTTGCCAGATATTCTACAATTTTAAAATTTTTCTTCATGGGCATACCCATTGTTTTACTTACCATATTAACATCATAAGTTATTTTATAACATTCAAATGTTCCTAATGGAATGGTAAGACTTTCTTTTGATAATACTTTGCGATTAACATAGTTGAAAGTCATATCTGAAAAAGCCATTCCATTATTTGAAATAGACATTTGTGCACTTGCATCTTTTAGAGCTAAACCAACAGTAAGTTCATTTGGAACTTCCATATCAGTTGAAGTAAAAGTTACCTGCATATCTTTATATGCTTCCATGGTTTGTGCACTCATTAATGATTTCATGTTAATCAGAATCTGCGTACCTGTGCAAATAACAGCATATTCCACTTTACCTTCCGCTTTTCCCTTTTCATCAAACGATTCACCTGTCATGTTTGCAGTTGCACCTTTCACTTCACTTTTAACACTTGTGATAGTGGTTTTTGTAGTTCCGGTCAATTTGCCGTTTGCTTTGAAATTTTGCATTTCATATCCAGTATTGGCATTTAAAGGATAAAAGTTTGAACAATTTTGAGAAAAAAGAGCTGTTGTCAGAACAGCTAAACAAATAGTAATAGATAATGTTAAGTTTTTCATAATGGTTAGTTTAAGATTTATAATGCAAAAATATAAAAATTTAAATTAGTTATCGCATGATTTATATTAATTTCTTTGAATTATTTTATTTAGAATTATTCTTGATAATGATAAAAAAATTGTACTTTTGCATTTGAAAAGAATATATGTCAAAAGAACCTAATAAAATTGAATTAAAGATTGAGGGTATGAACTGCGCTAATTGCGCTTTGGGTATTCAAAAGAGATTAATTAAAAATGGATTTGAGAATGTAAATGTTAACTTTAGTCTTGGGGAAGCTCAATTTAGTAGCTCATCAAAAAAACAACTCAATGATGCAATTCAAGAGATTGAGTCGATGGGCTACAAAGTTGTTTCACAAAATCAAAGTGAAAATCAAAAGCCAAAGTGGTATTCTTTAATTGAACTAAAATTCTATTTTGCATTAATATTTACAATTCCACTAGTATCCGCAATGTTCCTGCCTTTTGATATTATACATAATCCGTATTTTCAACTAGCTTTGGCAGTACCAGTATTTATAGTCGGTTTGTTTCATTTTGGAAAAAGCGCTTATCACTCTATCCTTTCAGGTATACCAAATATGGATGTTTTAGTTATTCTTGGTGCTACGGCTTCATTTTCTTATAGTCTTATCGGCACTATTTTTAAACTTGGGCACGATTATCAATTCTATGAAAGTGCTGCTGCCATAATAACGCTGATTCTACTGGGAAATATGCTCGAACATAGTGCGATAAAAAAAACCACTTCTGCAGTGGAGGATTTGATTAAGTTTCAAAAAGTAATTGCAAAAAGAATTACAAAAGATATGGTTGGAAACGAAATTATTCAGGAAATTGAAACAGCCAATATCCAAAGGTCTGACAACCTTTTAATCAATACAGGTGATAAAATTCCTGTGGATGGAGAAATAATAGAAGGCACAGGTTCAATTGACGAGTCAATGATTTCGGGCGAAAGTATTCCGATTGAAAAAACAATCGGCGATAAATTAATTGGTGGCACCCTGCTTCTTTCTGGAAGTATCAAAATGAAAGTTCAGGCAATAGGTAAGCAAACAATGCTTTCTCAAATAATTGAACTTGTAAAAAAAGCCCAACAGGACAAACCACAATTGCAAAATTTAGCAGATAAAATAAGTGCTGTTTTTGTACCTGCAGTAATCAGTATTTCAATTCTCACATTCGTACTTTCATTTTACGTATTCAATATCGATATCAGTAATGCATTCATGCGCAGTATTGCAGTACTTGTTATTGCTTGTCCATGCGCATTGGGCTTGGCAATACCAACAGCGGTAATGGTAGGTATAGGCAGAGTTGCAAGAAACGGTATTCTTATTAAAGGGGCAAGTACTATTCAGCAATTTGTAAATATTAAGAAAATAGTTTTTGATAAAACAGGGACACTGACAACTGGAAATTTTAAAATAAGAACTATTCAATGCTTTGATAAATCAAGAGAATTTGTTTGTTCCGTTTTAATAAACCTTGAACAACACTCCTCCCATCCTATTGCAAAATCAATTTTAAAAGAATTAAAAGAAACGAAAAAAATTCAGCTAAAAGATCATTTCGAAGAAAAAGGATTGAGCGTTTCGGCTTATGATGAAGAAGGAAATCATTATGTTGTCGGATCTTACACTATTGCTTCAAAAATCACTGACGACGATACCCATCATCTTTATTTATTAGAAAATTTTAAACTCATTGCATATATTGACATCGAGGATGAGATAAAGTTAGATGCAGCTGAAACCATTGCGTACTTTGTTAACAAAGGAATTCAACCGATTTTATTAAGTGGTGATAGAAAAATCAAATGCGATGAACTGGCTGCTAAAATTGGTATCACAGAAGTTTATTCCGAAAAATTGCCACATGAAAAACTTGAGATTATCGAAATGCTTTCTAAAGAATCTGATATAGCCATGGTAGGTGACGGCATCAATGATGCACCAGCACTTGCAAAAGCAAGAGTTGGAATATCCTTGAGTAATGGTACTCAAATTGCAATACAATCAGCACAAATCATTTTATTAAAAGGAAAACTAAAATTACTTACAACAACCTATTCGATCAGTAAAAACACCTTGACTATAATTAAGCAAAATTTCTTCTGGGCTTTTATCTATAATGTAATCGCGATTCCTATAGCAGCATTTGGTTTATTGAATCCTATGATAGCAGCAGCATGCATGGCCTTATCTGATGTCTTTGTTGTATTAAACTCACTAAGATTGAGAAACAAAAAACTCATGTAAGTCAACTAATATTTAAGCTTTCAATTTTATTCTTTAATAGTTCAAAATCATTTTCTTTAAAAAAACGTTTTGGGAATAGATTAAACCTAAATTTGTTGGGATATAGTAATAAAATATCATCAGTAATAACGGCCTTTTTGTAATGATCCCATTTTACATCTGAAGACATACTCGTACTCTTGGTTGCAATTCCATCATCGGAAATAGTATAATCAAAGGGTTGTTGAAAATCCGGTAACTTTTTATAAATTCTCTTTCCCATCGTTCCGTATTGCCAGAAATGATAAATTGTTGTAGTTGCTCCAAAGACAATATAAAAAACAGGCAGCCAATTTGCATTGTTAAATACTGATTTTAATACAATCATTAATACTCCTAGCACAATTAATAGAACTCCAAAAACTATAAGCATTTTACTTCTTATCGGATAAAGTTTTTTAAAATGCAGCGTGTAGCCAATCTGCAAATCTTCAGGGGTATATTGTATTTCAACATTTATTTTATTCATAAATAAAATTATTTAAAAAAAATCAAGCTGATTGCTCAGCTTGATTTTATATTTTATACAAATAGAAGCTAGAAACTATTTTACTTCCTGAACGGTAACTCCAGCAGGAACATCAAATTTACCTTGAGGAATAGTAGGATTTTCTTCAATCTTGGTTGCTTGAAGAATAACTTTAAGTCCACTCATTTCCATATCGGTTTTAAGAGCAATTCCATTCCAAACAAGATAAGTTCCCTTCATACCCATTTCTTTATAATCCATGGTGTACTTATCGCAAGTTTTACTAAGAAAAGTTTCTGTCCCCTCCTTCTTAATATTCATTTTCTTCATAACATCTTCAGTCATGCTAGTAAAATTAAGATTGTTCGGATCTTCAGTAGTGAGTAATTTTTTCTTTTTGGCAACTTTTTTAGTCATATCTACATCGTATTGAAAACCATCTTTAATAATTACAATGTTTTCCGATTTAATTCCCATCATTTCCATAGTCATGGTTTGTGATTCCTTCTTGCCAAAATCGTCAAAATAAGTAACTATTTTTTGTTCGATTCCCATAGTTGTAGATTTCATTTCGAGCATACCCGATTTAATACCATACTTAGCACCAGCAGGCGCCTTGCTTTCGGAAGATTCAGTTTTTGTTGAATCTTTTTTGTCACCACTATCAGTTGTTTTTTTATCACCACCCTGACAGGAAATAAAACAAGCTGTAGCTACAATTGACATTGCAAATAAAATTTTTCTGAACATGTTTTTTGTTTTTTAGTTAATAATTTGTGTTTTTGTAATGCAAACCTACATAAAAAATTTGTTCCGATGAAAATAAAAAAGCAGTTTACACTTTCTTGCAAACTGCTTTAATTTTTTATTTTACAACTATTATTTCATTTTCCAGCTTTCCCAAACGTCTTTCACATCAGCACCTGGAATAACCTGTGGATTTTGCTCTTTGTTATTTACTTTTACTGACTGCAAAGCAACATTGTCCTGAATATAAGTTGCCAGATCTTTATAAGTTACATCGCCTTTTGTCTCCTGCAGTTTCTTCAAAAGATAATAGGTAAACAATCCATGCTTTTTATCTTTATAAGGCATAGAGGTTTGGTCACCGGTACTAGCTGCAAAAACAACAAATTTATTTTGTGGCGTAACAACTTTAGGATTTATTTTAACCGCTCTTGCTGATTGCAATGCCTGATTACGAGCTCCTCCGCTAAAGCATGCATCAAGAAATACCGTAACCTTTGTAGATGGAAATTCAGTTAATTTTGCATAAGCATCCGTTAACTTCACTG
>Ga0172375_10004308_pt1 | contig 21083 bp, 15 predicted proteins | sample LakKiv1m_FD_114537 | JGI IMG/M metagenome (GOLD analysis project Ga0172375, IMG submission 114537) | Freshwater microbial communities from Kabuno Bay, South-Kivu, Congo - kab_092012_11.1m | ecosystem: Environmental > Aquatic > Freshwater > Lake | place: Democratic Republic of the Congo...
TACTACTAGACGAAGCCGATAGCCTTGCCCACTGTCGGATAGTCAATAGGGGGTGTTCAAATAGAACAATTGAATATTGAGGGCAAGCGTTCAGGTGAGGGCTTTTGTGCTCACAAGGCGATACTGGTAAACGCCCTATCAAGGGCACTAGCCGAAAGGGTAGTGCTGATGGACTTGACGATAGGGCGTAAAGGCTTTCTTACTTACCTGAAGTCATTAGGCGGGAGTAATGTCGTTAAAGTAGTCCCGTCTAACGGCGATGCCAGCGGGTTGCGGGTCGCTGATAAAAGGCTAAAGGTGGTCTGCGGAGCAAATACCAGTTACCTTGACGATATGGCTTGGGTAGGCGATAAGACGCCTCTAACACTCTGCGATGTCAGGGTAAGCCCATCAAATACCGTTAAGCCTAACCTCGGAGCACTGGAGCTATCGGAAGCCCTGTCAAGGGTCGTGCCGTTTACCGCTAAAGAGGATAACAGACCTGTTTTACAGAGTGTCCTTTTCAAGGTGGCAGACGGCAAGCTCACGTTAGTGAGTGCCGATGGTTACAGGTTAGCTGTGGTGAAGCTGGACTTTGACGGCGATGAGGGGCAAGTCCTGATAAATCGGGATGAGTTAAGGGGTGTGATAAGTGCCTTACGGCGTGCCTATCGGGTAAGAGTGGGCTTTGAGAAAAGCGGGGAAAGCCTTGACGGAATGAGCCTCGTGCTGGACACGGAGCTAATCCGTTACAAGTGGCGTGGTGCTGATGGCAACTTTCCCGAATACGAGAAGCTGGTACCCGCCAACTTCAATACTTTTGTTAGTTTTGACACTAACGAGGCAATCAGAGCGGTAAGCTCACTCAAAGTCCTATCAGACAGTAAAAACTACCCGATAGACCTCACCATCGGCAACGGCAAGCTCACAATGTCCAGTCCCGATGAAAAGGGAATGGCAGAGATACCCGCCGATACACAGGGCGAAGGTAAGATAAGACTGGATGGCAGTTACCTTGCTGACGCTTTAAGAGCTTGTGGCGGGATGGTAGAGCTAAAGTTGGTAGATAGTAAATCGCCAATGCTCTTTACCAGTCCCGATTATGAGCTTGTGGTAATGCCGATGTTTGCTGGTGAAAGCCAGAAGCCGAAAGATGAGGCACAGACCACCGAGCCAGTCAAGGTAGAACCCGAACCCACCGAGAATACCGAAACCACCGAGCCAGAAGCCGAAATAGAAACCGAGAAAGCCAATGCGGTAGCTGAAGCTGAAGCTATTGCTAATGCTAAAGCTGAAAAGCCGAAGCATAAGGCGAAACGCAAGGCAAAAGAACCAGTCGCCGTAGCCTAAAGCCTGAAATTGAACGCTTGAACTCAGAAAACAGCCAACGCAGGAAAGCGGGGGAGACCCCGCTTTTTTGCTTTTTTAGGGGTATTCGTTTCCCCAATGCGTGGGAACGGATACCCCTTTTTTTGTGGCAAACAGGGCAGAGAGCACCGATGCCCGATGGCAGAGGCAGTCCTCGATAGACGTAAGCCCTCGATGGCAGGGACAGCACCGGCGGTTGCGTACTTTTTGGAAGTCCCCAGGGACAGTTGCATAGTACGAGCCACAACCAAAGAGAGTAGGTACTCCCAGATATTTATTCGTAATTCATAAAGAAAGGAGGAAGCCGACTATGGCGGATACGGACACTATTTTTGTCCTCAGCAAGATAGATGTTATTGATTGCGCCAGAGAGATGGGTATCCCTGAAGAAGCGATAACCGATGACATACTCGCCCAGGTGAAGAAGGGCGTGGAATGGGGACTGGAGTGCTGGTCTGATGTCGTTAAGGAAGCCATCAATATGGCTCTCAAGAGTTAGACCATCCCACATTACACATTCTTGTAGGGGTAACTATGCCCAAAAAACTGAATAAAAGGAGGTCAACCATGCCTATCAAGTGGAATGCACTGATGGTAAGTGAGGCTATGGATATGGTCGAGGAATACGTAAATCAGGCTATAGAGCCACTGGAGCAGGCAAAGCTGGTCGCTATTGAAGCAAGGAAAATTCCCAACTTGCCAGGGTATATCGACCAGCACCTGTCTCGTCTCATCAGCGAAATCGAACGGGTCACTGGCGGGGTAATGTCCTGGAACCAGCAGCCTTATTCGGGTAATGTCCGAGCGGCGATAACCTCTGTCCGTGAGTCTATCCCAGGGGGAACGGTAGAGGCAGTGCGACAGAAGGTGAACAGCGGCAAACAACTCAGTTTGGTGAGCTAATAAAGCCAGCGATACCAGTAATTGAAGGGGTTACTATGCCCAAAATCTGAACAGAAAGGAGAAAGAAATATGGCAACAGGTCAGATGGACTTGTTTGATGGGGTGAAGATTGCCGAACCGGAGCCGACCACCACGGTGAAACTTGGACGGAAGGCTGTCCAAATACCGCTCCGTAAGAAACGGAGGGAAGCCATAAAGCGCCTGATGGAGATACTGGAAGAGCTGGAAGGGAAGGACATTTACATCGGCTCTTATGATGCCGGCGGACGGCACTTCTGGCTGGATAACCTGAAACTCCAAAGGCTTCAACTGGAATGGCATCCCAGCAGGCTTAAAAGTGACCAGAACTATATCCCCGGAGTCATTGTACTCTGGGGAAGCAAGTCGGCAGCCGTTAGGATATTCACCGATTACCTTGTGGCTGTTCGGGAACAGGAATACCAAAGCTACTGGCACTACCTTCTGGACTTCCGTAACGGTTTCTGGCAAAGCCCGATAGACAACTTCAGGTCACACTATGCCTGCCTGCATATAACCAAATTCAAGGACTAGAAGTCCAATTATCAAATATTAAAGGGGCAACTATGCCCCAAAAAGGAGAAAAATGAATGCACTATTCGTAATCAATGCGGCTTTCAATACCGGCCAGATCGTCGCTACGAGAGGAGTTTACGACCTTGCGTGTGAAAACCCCGAGTTTGCCCAGTTTATCCAGAAGTCACTGAATCGTCATGTCAAAGGTGACTGGGGAGATGTGGATGAAGAGGATAAACAGAGCAACGACCAGGCGCTGAAACAAGGCACACGTTTGCTATCGGCTTATAATGATGACCGCTTTCCGCAAAACGGAGTAGCGACTATCTGGATAATCACCGAGACCGACCGGAGCGCAACCACCATCCTATTCCCTGACGAGTATTAGCCGACACCAAACTAAAAATATGAATAACAGGAGGGTTACTATGTCTAAAAATGTGAACTCGATGGTAGACGATCTTGTCGGCACGTTAACCGATCCTATTATCGTCTACCCCGGTGGCTGGGGAGATAGTCTCCCCGAATGGCTAAAGAACGCCATCACCCTAGAAAGGTTGATCGAAAACATGAAGGTTACAAAGGGAGAGCAACCGACTGGCACCGATGCCGAAGCCTGTGCCTATCTCAATACGGCTTCACTGACTATGCCGATGGATAACGACTGGAGCCAGATTTACCTCTATATTGCTGGTAAAGCCTATACCCGATGGCGCAAGAGTGAGATGCCAAAGGATATTAGGGTAGACTCACTCACAGACCAGCAAATGGCCGACCTGAACCGATTGAAAGAATGGCTCTATCATCGGCGAACCACAGCAAGGCAGGAATCAGAACGAGCTGTGAGACGCCAGCAGAAAGAAGATGAGGTAGATAGGAGAAAGGCGGAACAACCAGCATTGTTTGAATTCTAGAACGTTAATCTACCGAAAAGGGGACTGGGAAATTTTTTTCCCAGTCCCCTTTTTTGTTCCCCTATATCAACAAAATGAATCTTGACTTAAACAAGCGTCAAGGTTTAATATAACGGCATCGGAATAATTATCCCAAGGAGAATTTAGTGCCAGTCTTAGATAACTATCTGAGTATTGTTGAGGCTGCTGAAGTCTTGGGAATTCATCCTGGTACCGTAAAGAGGCTTTGCAGAGAGGGTAAACTACCCGCAAAGAAAGTGCATAATGCCTGGCTAATTAGTACCGATGCGCTTCAGGTATTTAGCAAGGATTATAAAGGTCTCAGAGGGAGGCCTCGTGCCGGGACCAAGTAATGAATTGAAGAAGAGAGCCTGATGACAAAACTGGAAGATTTAAAAGAAGGTGCTTTAGTTGTCGGGATTGTTGCAGACTACCCTGTTACCGTGGTCCATATTAAGTGGTTCGGAGGACAGGCGGTTGAGTTAACGTACAAAATTGAGGCAACAGGAGCAGTAGGCAATCGCCTGCTGTATCGTTCCGATGAAGATAAACTATGGGGAATTGATTCTATTCGACAGCGGGCATTTGACGGTGACGGTGAGACATTCCGTATCGTCTCAGAAGCAAGCCGTATCCGTCTTGCTTACCTCTTTGATCCGCGTCTTGCTGTTCACGTCTCACAAGTTGAGCCCTTACCACATCAGATTGCGGCTGTTTACGAGGAGATGCTAACGCGGCAGCCATTACGATATCTTCTAGCTGATGATCCTGGTGCTGGGAAAACCATCATGGCCGGACTCTTCATCAAAGAACTCATGCTCCGTGGTGACCTCGAACGTTGCCTTGTTGTCTGTCCAGCGAACCTCGCGGAACAATGGCAAGACGAACTAAGTGAGAAATTTAAACTACATTTCGAGATAGTTGGACGTGAACAGATTGAGAGTAGCCTAACGGTTAACCCTTTCCTCGAAAAATCGCTTGTTATTAGCCGTCTAGACCTACTGAAACCAAGAAAAGATAGAAATGGGGAATTAGACGAAGCGAATCTGGATAGGCTAAAACAAGTTGAGTGGGATCTCATAGTTGTTGATGAAGCTCATAAGATGAGCGCCTCTTTTATTGGCGGCGATGTCAAACTCACTGCTAGATACAGATTAGGCCAGGTACTCTGTGACCCTCAACATAGTCGGCATATTCTGTTCCTCACAGCTACTCCTCATCATGGTAAGGAGGAGGATTTTCAACTCTTTCTCGCCTTACTTGACCGTGACCGTTTTGAGGGACGTTTTAGAACTGGCGTCCATCGCGGGGATAATTCCGATATAATGCGTCGTTTACTTAAAGAAGAGTTGGTCGACTTTGAGGGACGTCCGCTTTTCCCAGAGAGGCACGCATATACCGTTAACTACGATTTGAGCCCACTAGAACTTCAACTTTATAACCAGGTTACGGAATATGTCCGTAACGAAATGAATAGGGCTGACCAGTTAGCACAGCAGGGTGGTGAAGGGGTGCACCGTCGCACGGTGGTAGGTTTTGCCCTGACCGTCTTACAGAGACGCTTAGCTTCCTCGCCAGAAGCCATACATGAATCACTGCGTCGACGTCGTGAACGTTTGGAACGAAGAATTGAGGAGGAAAGACAAAAGAGGCAGACATCTAACCTTGACCTTACTGCTGGATTAAAGACTATTGACGAGGAGGATGTAGATGACCTCCCTGATGAAGAGACGGAAGACTTAGAAGAACAGGTGGTTGATCTAGCATCTAATGCTAGGACTATCGCTGAGCTAGAGCTAGAGATAACGAGATTAAAGGAACTAGAAAAACTGGCCAAAGAAGTAAGAAACAGTGAAACAGACTGCAAATGGGAAGAGTTGCGTGAACTCCTGCTAAATCGAAGCGAAATGTTCGATCAGAAAGGGCTAAGGCGAAAGTTAATAATATTCACGGAACATAGGGACACGTTAAGGTATCTGACTAAGAAAGTGCGTAACCTTCTCGGCAATCCTGATGCCGTTGTTGAAATTCATGGTGGTTTGGGGCGTGAAGAACGGAGAAAGGCACAGAATTCCTTTGTTAATAACCCGATTGTTGAGATACTGATCGCAACCGATGCCGCAGGCGAAGGTATCAACTTGCAGCGTGCCCACCTTATGGTCAACTACGACCTTCCGTGGAATCCTAATCGAATCGAACAGCGCTTTGGACGTATTCATCGGTTCGGGCAGCGTGAAGTCTGCCATTTGTGGAATCTTGTGGCATATCAAACACGCGAAGGAGCCGTATTTCACCGACTGTTTGAAAAGCTTGAAGCACAACGAGAAGCCTTAAAAGACAAGGTCTTTGATGTTCTGGGCCGTGTGTTCGATGAGGTCCCGTTACGTAACCTACTCATGGAAGCTATACGCTACGGAGACCAGCCTGAAGTAAAAACCAAGTTGCAGCAGCGTATTGACGACCTTATGAGTCCTGAGCGGTATAGAGAACTTATCGAACAATATGCTTTGGCCAGCGATTCCATGGATACCAGTCGGCTACAGTCCATCCGAGAGGATATGGAGCGTGCCGAAGCCCTGCGTCTTCAGCCACATTTCATTGCTTCGTTTTTCCTTGATGCTTTTCAACGGCTCGGCGGCTCTATCAAAGAGCGAGAGTCCCAGCGCTACGAAATAAGGCGGGTTCCCGAAGAAATAATCAGGAGGGCTCGACAGGTTAGGCGAGGGATTCCATTAGTGCCCCGCTATGAGCGAATTGTCTTTGAAAAGGAACTGATTAATGTGGAAGGGAAACCGCCAGCAGAGTTTGTTGCTCCGGGGCATCCTTTGCTGGACGCTACAATCGAAATTATTCTAGAACGTAATGGCCAGCTACTACAGCGAGGTGCTATTCTTGTGGACCCCAGAGAAGATGGTCCGGAAAATATCAGAGCTATGTTGTTCATCCGACAGGAAATCTACGATGGTCGTACTGATAAACACGGTCAAAATCGTGTTGCATCTAGGAAACTACATTTTACTGAGATCAACCAGGATGGCCATATTTGGGACGCCGGCGCTGCCCCATACCTTGACTACCGGCCGTTGCATGATGATGAAAAGAAGTTCATCGACCTCTTATTAAAGAAATCCCAGCTTCCTCAGAGCATGGAGGACCAGGCAAAGGCCTATGCCGTTGAACAACTAGTGCCTGCTCATTTTGAGGAAGTAAAAGCCTATCGTGAAAAGCTTGTGCTGAAGACCATGGCAGCGGTAAAAGAACGCCTAACAAAGGAAATACAATACTGGGATAACCGTGCTGAGGACTTAAAAACGCAGGAGTTGGCTGGAAAGCAACCTCGCCTAAATTCTGCCCAAGCACGGCGCCGTGCTGACGATCTTACAGATCGTCTTCAGACTCGCATGAAAGAATTAGAATTGGAAAGGCAACTATCGCCACAGCCTCCCATCATCGTTGGTGTCGCTTTGGTAGTGCCACAGCGAGTCCTCGCGCAACTATTGAATCGGCCTGTTCTAGACCAAGGTGGTAAAGATAAGGATGTCATCGAAGAATTGGCTATGAAAGCTGTGGAGGAAGCAGAAAAAAAAGCTGGTCGGATTCCAACCCGCATGCCAGTCAACAATCCTGGATATGATATCGAGTCCAGAGACCCCCAGACAGGTCATTTGCATTTCTTAGAGGTAAAGGGGCGTCAGGCAGACGCTGATACTGTGCATATTACCAAAAACGAATGGCTTGTAGCATTGAATAAAAGGGAAATGTTTGTACTTGCTATTGGCCGAATTCGTGACGGTCAAGTAGAAGCACTGCATTACGTTAGAGACCCCATGGCTCGCGCCATTTCCGGAGATATCACCTTCGGAGTTACAGGCATTGATTTGAGTATCGATCAATTAACGAGCCTAGCAACCGCGGAAGCGGTTAAGTGAACTTCTCATAGGAGGAATCCAAATGGCCGGTTTGGTTGAGACAGCCATACGTAGCAAGATTAGCCCTAATCAACTCCTCAAGACGCCTGACATACACAAATCAGCATCTTTTGAAGTAGAACGTCTTGATACAGAAGGCATGGTCCTCTTATTCGGGAAAAAGAAAACGCCGACCAAGATTAGTTGGCAGTGTCTGGAAGGAATCCCAACATTCTTGAAAGGGAAAAACTGGGTTGAAGTTGGAACCGTATACTATACGAGCGCAAATCCAGGTACATTAGACGAGTATTTGAAAGGCTGGATCAATCGCGGAACAGCGGGATGGATTGCTTCTGTACTTGAAAAAGCAGGAATAGTTGAGATTGATAGGAATCGTCCGATACGAGTGAGATTGAAGTGAAATGATAAAATGGAGACGTCTATGACCTACCGCAAGAAACTTATAGAAGTGGCATTGCCTCTGGATGCTATAAACCGGGAATCTGCAAAGGAAAAACATCCTTCGACACGTGGTCATCCGCGCGGAATTCACGTTTGGTGGGCACGGCGTCCGTTAGCCACTTGCAAAGCTATGATATTCGCTTCTTTAGTAGATGACCCGGGTAATGACCTATCAGGAGAGCGCGCGGAAAAGGAGCGAGAACGCCTATTCCGCATAATTGAAGACTTAGTGAAATGGGAAAACACTAACAGTGAAGTAGTATTGGATGCTGCTAGAAACGAGATACTAAAGAGTACAAAAGCTGAACCTCCACCAATTCTTGACCCATTTTGTGGAAGTGGCTCTATACCTCTCGAAGCCCAGAGGCTTGGGCTTGAAGCCTATGCTTCAGACCTGAACCCCGTAGCAGTATTGATCTCTAAGGCGCTAATCGAACTTCCGCCAGGATTTATCGGACGACCACCGATAAATCCTGATTCAAAGAACAGTACTGGAGGCACAGCTTCTTGGGAAAGACTGGCCGGACTTGCAGCTGATATAAGCTACTACGGTAAATGGATGAATGACCGCGCTTGGGAGCGAATCGGGACTTTATATCCAAAGAGCCCCAATGGAGATGCGGTAATCGGTTGGATTTGGGCACGTACTATCAAATGTCCCAACCCAGCCTGTGGTGGTCAGATTCCGCTATTGCGCTCTTTTTGGTTATCTACTAAACCCGGAAAAGAAGTCTGGGTTGAACCTATCATAGATAAGAAGAACAAGACCTTACGACTCGAAGTGAGAAAAGGAAAAGGGCACGCCCCGTCAGGGACTGTTAATAGAGCCGTAGCCCGATGTCTGATCTGTGATGGTATTGCTCCTGCACCATACGTGAGAGCAGAAGCGAATGCCCACAGAATGGGCGCGTTAATGGAAGCTATCATAACAAATCCCAAGCATGGATTTGCAAGGGAATATCTCAAACCTCGTGAAGTTGATCTTAACGCGATGGCGCATGCTGAGGAGACGCTTAAGAATCTAGAAAAGGCACATGTAGGTCCATTGACATTAGTGCCAAATGAACCCTGTCGGGGAACATTTGGTAGCAATGCTCAAGGTGCCACATATGGTTTCTTTAAATTCCAAGATTATTTTAATGCACGCCAGTTGGCCACCCTTTCTATCTTCCATAATCTGATATCAGAAGTGAGAGCTAAGGTTCTAAATGACTCTCATGGCGATTCATCATATGCCAATGCAATTACCACCTATCTTGGTCTGGCTTTATCAAGACTATTGGATTTTGGAAGCACTCTCTGCTGGTGGCGGCCTGATAGTGAAACTACTCGTGGCTTATTCGCGAGGCAAGCTATACCGATGACCTGGGATTATGTCGAAGTAAATCTTTTCGGCTCTCTCGTCAATTTAGAAACAGCAATAAAATGGGTAATCGATTCTTTGTCCAACTTACCAGCCAAAGCCAAACCCGGTAAATCTGTTCAACTCGACGCTTCACAGGCGCTAATACCTGGTATTACTCCTATGGTAATAACTGACCCGCCGTATTACGATAACATGAGTTATGCAGACTTATCTGATTTTTTCTATGTTTGGCTACGCAGGAGCCTGGGGGAATTGTATCCAGAACTTTTCTCTACGATGTTGACTCCGAAACAGCAAGAATTGATTGCAGAATCACATAGATTCGGTGGTGATAGGGAAAAGGCAGAAAAACATTTCGAATCGGGCTTGGGTAGAACCTTTGCGTTGGTTCGCAACCAAGCTCGCTCTGACTATCCGCTGATTCTTTATTATGCGTTCAAACAAGAGGAGGAGGCGGAAAGTGACGATAGCACCAACGCCCCGGCATCAAAAGGTTGGGAAACTATGTTGAAAGGTTTATTAGACACTGGGTTCCAAATAACCGGTACATGGCCGGTAAGGACCGAACAACAGCAACGGGCTGTGGCCTCGGGAACGAATGCTCTTGCTTCGTCAATTGTTATTGCCTGCCGTCCTCGGCCTAAAGAGGCACCAATAGCAACTCGGCGTGACTTTTTATCTGCTCTGAGGAAGGAGCTTCCTGGAGAATTGAAAGTACTTATGAATGGTAGGGTCGCGCCTGTAGACTTAGCTCAGGCAACCATCGGTCCAGCTATGGCTATATTCTCTCGTTATAGCAAGGTATTAGAGGCAGATGGTTCAGCAATGATGATAAGGGCAGCTTTACAGGAGATAAACTATTTTCTTGAGGACTTCATGGCTCAGCAAGAAGGGGACCTTGATGTAGAAAGCCAGTTCTGTATAGCCTGGTTTCAGCAGTATGGTACTAGAGCGGGACAATATGGTGAGGCTGATGTACTAGCAAGAGCGAAAAATATAAGCGTTGAGGGGATTTCAAAGCTAGGCCTAGTCGATTCAGCTAAAGGTGTAGTACGTCTTACGCTGCGTGACTATTACGAAGAAGGCTGGGACCCTGGAGAACAAACGCGCCTAACAGCTTGGGAAGCTTGTCAGCGTCTTGTTTGGACACTAAGTAAGAACGGAGAGCAAGAAGCAGGGCGGATAGCACGGCGCTTGGGTGGACTAGCAGACCAGGCGAGAGAATTGGCTTACCGCCTCTACGGTATTGCTGACCGAAAAGGCTGGGCAGAGGAGGCTTCAGGATACAATGCTTTGGTAGTCTCCTGGTCTGAAATTCAAAAGGCTGCCGCGGCGGCCGCTGAAGAAACACAAGGCAGGATGGTGTAAATATGGCTGCAAAATTAACACCTTGGAAAGATATTATTGCTCCTCATCCGGATGTAGCTTCAGGTCGATATGTTCAAGCTGAGTTTGCTGCTGACCTGGCCCAGGTGCTCGACGGCCGAGCTGACCCTGAATACCAGAACCCGGTAGAATTCTATAATCGGACTTATATCACGGCAGGCATCAGAGGTCTTCTACGCTCCGCATTAGAACGTCTAAGCGGACGAGGTGGTGAGCCGGTCGTACAGCTTAAGACATCCTTCGGTGGCGGCAAAACCCATAGTATGTTAGCTCTGTACCATCTGCTATCTGGCAATAAACAGTTGGTAAAACTCGACCCAATCAAGAACTTGTTAGATGAAATTGGAATCAAGACCATTCCCAAAGCGGCTTGTGCTGTACTGGTGGGAACTCATCTTGACCCTACAAAAGGACAGCCTAAAGAAGAACTAGGTGGTGGCGAGACGCGCACTCTTTGGGGAGAGATGGCTTTTCAGCTTGCCGGAGTGAAAGGCTATCGTCTTGTTGACGAAGCTGATTCTAAAGGGGTAGCTCCTGGAGGTCGAACGCTTGACAAGCTTTTTGAAATAGCAGGCCCGAGTGTCATCCTCATAGATGAATTGGTGGCTTATATTCGTAATATTGGACGAATCCGCGGCTTGCCGGGCGGCACTTTCGATTCTAATATAACTTTCATACAGAACTTAACTGAGGCTTTGAAGCGAGCTCCGAACGCTACGTTAGTGGCTGCAATACCGGAGTCAAATATCGAAGTTGGAGGTCCGGAAGGGCTTCAAGTACTGCAGCGCGTCGAGAAGACGTTTGAGCGCATATCTATTACATGGACACCAGCTGAGGCTTACGAATCGTTTGAAATTGTGCGCCGCCGGCTTTTTGGGGAGGTGCAAGAAGAAGCTTCTAAAGATATTACCTGTGCTGCCTTTGCTCGTCTTTATCAGAATAACCCTAGCGACTTCCCAGTAGAATGCCGTGAAGTTGAATATGAAAGACGCGTACGAGCTAGCTATCCTATCCATCCGGAGGTCTTCGACCGCCTTTACGATGACTGGTCCACTATGGAGCGATTTCAACGCACTCGTGGCGTATTGAGGCTTATGGCTGCAATAATCCACCAGTTGTGGCAGGCTGGTGACGCCTCACCGATGATAATGGCTGGTTCCATACCACTCTATGCACCCCGAGTAAGAGATGAATTGCTAAGGTATCTCAATGATCAATGGACGGCAGTTCTCGATGAGGTGGACGGGCAAAATTCAGAGACGGCTCGTATTGATAGCGAAAATCAGCGGTTTGGTCAACTCCAAGCTGCACGCCGCTTAGCCCGCGCAACATTTTTAGGCAGTGTTCCTTCCAAAGCAACCCGGGGGATAGAGGACGTTCGTATCCGCTTGGGAGTAGTTCAACCTGATGAGCCTATATCTACCTATAACGACGCACTTGGACGTCTCCAGCAGCGGCTACAATTCCTGTATGCTTCAGGGCAGGGTCGCTATTGGTTTGATGTTCAGCCAAATTTGACACGAACAGTCGCTGACCGTTCTTCCCGTATCTTGGATTCTGAAGTGTTCCACCATCTAGAGGAGCGACTAGGTAAAGCAATTCGAAGCAAGGGTGAATTTGCCGGCATACACGTTTGCCCTGAAAATAGTGCCGATGTGCCAGATGAACCTGCAGCTCGTCTGACTGTATTATCTCCTCGTTTTCCGCACAAGCGTGCCAATGGCGATAGTCCCTCTTTAGCTCAGGCAACGCAAATCCTGGAGAATCGAGGGAACTCACCGAGGCGATACCGAAATATGCTAGTTTTTATGGTTGCCGACGAAGATGCAGTGCAATTTCTGGCTGATGAAACTCGCCGTTACCTAGCGTGGCTTTCTATTAACAAAGACTCTGTCGCACTAAATCTTGACCGTGCTCAGGAACAGCAAGTTCGAGAGGCAGTTGAAAAAGGAAGTAGAACTATTGATGCCCAGCTTGATGCTGCTTACCAGTGGGCACTGTCACCTCATCAAGAAGGAACTAATGCATTAGGCTGGGAGACTGTACCACTGAAGAGTAATGACTTAGGTTCCACTGGAGGGATGGTACAAAGAGCGTCATACAGTCTCCAAAGACAGGAACTGCTTATTACAAACTGGTCGCCAATTCACTTGCGGCGCGAACTGGACAAGTATTTGTGGAAGGATGGTCAGCCCCACATTAGCGTCAAGCAACTTTGGGAGTATCTGGCGACGTATCCCTACCTACCACGACTTAGAGATAAGGATGTCCTTCTCGCTACTATTAAGGCGGGAGTTGTCACCCGCGATTTCTTCGGGTATGCAACGGGAATCAAAGAGTCTGAAAGTAAGGAGCCCCCGAAGTACGTGGGGCTGACTCTTGGTCATGTTCCTCCAGGTGTCTATTACGATGACAGCAGTATTGTGGTGAGACCAGAGATAGCCGCTAAAAGTATGGAGGAAACCGAAGTGAGAACTACAGAAGGAGTCAGAGGAGTTGGCGTTGAATTCGAGGGGACAAAACCTCCGAAGTCTTCCCCAGAGGTAGGTCTTAAAGGGAAGGAAACAGCAACAGTGCCCAAACGTTTCTATGGAACCATCCAATTGAACCCAATGAGACTAGCAAGTGATGCCGGTACGGTTGGACAAGAGGTCGTACAACATCTGGAAGCCCTATTAGGCTCTAAAGTTCGGATTACCCTAGACATTGAAGCGGACATCCCTGATGGAGTCCCGGACCATATCGTCAGAGTCGTTTCTGAGAACGCGCGAACACTTAAATTCGAGAGTTTTGGGTTTGAAGAGAAATAACAATTCTTTAGACAAAACACGCATGGAGTGCTGACCGGTGAATAATACTAATAACAGTAATATAATCCTTCCTCTTGATGCCTTTATCCGGTCAATCGGCGTAAATAAGGCTACGTCCCATCTATTTTTCCTCGGCTCTGGAGCATCCGTTTCGTCAGGAGTACCGTCAGCGGAGCAATGTATATGGGAATGGAAACGTAATATATTCCTAACGAAAAATCCAGGACTTGAAGAGCAATTCTCTGAAATATCACTAGCAGGAGTTCGTCAGCGAATTCAGAAATGGTTTGACCAACAAGGCAAATATCCCAACGGGGGAGCCCCTAACGAATATGGCTTTTACATGGAAACATGTTTTCCAATCCCCGGTGATCGCCGTGCTTATTTCCAAGAAAAGGTCCGACAGGCTGGACCTCACATTGGATACCGTTTATTGTGCCATTTAGCTCTGGCGGATATGGTTCGAGCTGTTTGGACGACGAATTTTGACGCTCTAATGGCCCGAGCTGCGTCTGCTTTCAAATTAACTCCCATAGAAGTAGGTATTGATTCCCAGCATCGCGTGCTCCGGGTGTCACGAAAAGGTGAATTGCTGTGTATTTCTATTCATGGCGACTTTCGATACGATAAACTCAAGAATACTCCTACGGAACTTCAAGAACAAGAACATCAATTGAGAACCGAGCTTGTGCGTCAACTACGTGGAGCCCCTCTTCTTGTTGTTGGATATAGCGGACGGGATGCATCTGTCATGGATGCGTTTCGTGAAGCCTATTCTCAGTCTGGTACCGGGTCTTTGTATTGGTGCGGCTATGGCAACGCAGATGCTACGAAGGAAATTGCCGAGTTAATACAATCAGCACGCAAGAATGGCTACCCGGCCTTCTACATTCCGACAGATGGATTTGATGATCTTCTTATCCGCATTGCATTGCACTGCTGTGAGAATGAGCGATTAGAGGAGGCGAAGCAACTGGTCGCTCTTATGGGCCAAAGTTCTGCTAAGAAACGGTCAGTCTTTGAAGTGGCCGACGCTTCAAAATACACAGTCATCAAGAGTAATGCTTTTGAATTAGAGTGCCCTTCTGAAGTCTTAACATTTGAACTTGAGAAATGGCCTTCGGAGCATGTATGGGCTGCCATCAAAGATACCATAAAGGGTCGCCCAATAGTAGCCGCACCTTTTAAGGGGAAAATCCTAGCACTAGGAATAATAGACGATATCAAGGACGCCTTTGGTGACAATATAAAGGGCCAAATAGAGCGAACACCGGTAACTGAAACAGAACTACGATACGAAGATGGAGTTGTAGTTTCGCTGATGAGAGAGGCCTTGGTGCAAGCCATTGCTTGGAGCATCAATGTCAAAACAGACGGTAGATCTGAGGCGTGGATAGAACAAGAGCAGGAACGTCTGCGGGATGAAAATATAGAATACTCCGTTTATGAATCGGTGTTAGTTTATCTTCGTCGTATCGGCTCTCGCCAATATATACTACTAAAACCCTCACTTCGGATTCAAGATAAGGACGGAAAGCCAGCACCAGAAGAATTAGATAAATCAGCAAAGTTCCGGATTCTAAGTAGTCAGTTTAACAATAAATTTAATCAAGCTATCACTAAATGGCGAGAACTACTGTTCCCGGGCGCAGATAGTCTTGTAACCTTCGTGTTCCCAAATGACTCCGCTTCATCATTCCGCTTCAGAGTGCGACGCTCGCCGGTATTTGCGGAGATCGGCTCATCCAATCGATTCTATCCTACCAACCTTCCTGATAGCGCAAAACGTCTCGTACATCATCGTGGCTTTGAGCTATCAGAGCCCAACTTACTTTTCTCTGATAAAGCAGCCAGCCAATATGTCAAAGACACTCATCCCATTCGTGGGATATTATCCAATCGTCCATTTGACTTTGGTTTAACCCAGAAGGGCTTAGCCTCGTCGATAAGACTCGGCGTTGTATGCCCACAGCAAGAGGCACGAAGACTCAAAACCTACTTGGATGGTGCTTTGAGTAAACAACAAACTCTGCGGCCTAATCCAGAGTATCTTCTGGAGTACCCAGGATTTGACCGAGCGTATGGGCTTGCATTGGAGATACCAGATTGTCAGGGGCAGGGGTGGGCGACATGTCCTGAACCTCGGTCTAACGACCCTATAGCAGGTTCACGGGACTTAGCGAACCGTATTATTCAGTCCATAGAATCTCTGATGGCATCATACGGCCCGCAGGAGATCCTCATCTTCATCCCAGGGCGGTGGTCTCCATTCCGCGCCTATAGAACTGAAAATGATCGTTTCGATGTACATGACTTCGTGAAGGCTTATTGTGTGCAGAGGGGCATCCCAACTCAATTTCTAGAAGAAAATAGTCTGGTAAACGAGGACCAGTGCAGCGTTTGGTGGTGGCTGTCGCTCGCAATTTACGTGAAGAGTATGAGAACACCATGGGTACTGGAATCTCTCGATACGGACACTGCCTTTGTTGGTTTGGGTTTTAGCGTCGATCCCTACGCACAACGTCAACATCATGTTATTCTGGGATGTAGCCATATCTACAGCTCTCGTGGTGAGGGGCTTCAATTTCGTTTAAGCAAGATAGAAAATCCAATCTTCTTGGGGCGTAATCGCCGGAATCCTTTTATGTCAGAGGAAGATGCCAGGCGACTTGGAGAGACCATCAGACAACTTTTCTTCGATGCAAAGATGCGATTGCCGCGCCGGGTGGTCATTCACAAACAAACTCCATTCATTGAACAAGAACGTGAAGGTCTATGCGAAGGACTAAGTGGAGTTGGGAAAATAGAAATGCTCGAAATCCAAATTGACCATTCTCTTCGTTACGTTGCTTCCGTGTGGCGAAATGGAAAATTCGATGAAGATAATTTTCCTGTACGTAGAGGAACCACTGTAAAACTTGATGATTTTACATCGTTGGTCTGGGTTCATGGCGCAACTGCGGCTCTTAATCCTCAATTTCGCTACTTTCAAGGGAGGAGAAGAATTCCTGCTCCCATAATTATTCGAAGACACATGGGAGAATCTGATTTACGAACCGTTGCCCAAGAGCTTCTTGGTTTATCCAAGATGAATTGGAACACATTTGACTTGTACACAAAACTTCCTGCAACAGTCCATTCGTCGAGTGAAATAGCGCGAATTGGGTCACTTCTTCAGCGGTTTGGACCACAATCGTACGATTTTCGTCTCTTTATGTAATCAAGGGGAGTGCGTTAGGTTACCGCCATATTAGGTCGTGCCAGGTTTTCCTCGCCGGTATTGTCCCGGACACTCTCAAAATTTATAATTAGTTAGATAGTAACCTTTCATTGTTGGAGGTATGTTTTGTCTCGTTGTTGTGAGAATTGCTTCAATAGCCCTCAATTGATCAAGATCATAAGGGACTTAGGGGAAAAGGGAGAGTGTAATTTCTGTGGAGCAAGCGGAGTTAAATGTGTAACGCCCAACACTCTTGCTGAATCATTTAGACCATTAGTCGAGCTATACATTGAGATTCACTATTTGGACGGTCCAAGTACTGCAAATGATGGGAAATTCCTATGGGACAGAATGAACTGTGACTGGAACGTTTTTGCCTTTGGCGATCAATCTAAACAACAACGATTGTTGAGAGACATATTTGTCGAAAGGCCTCCTAATGTACCTTTTGACAAATATGTAGACCTGGAGGATCCCGATGTTCTGGACAGTACTTCTTGTCCTGAGATAATGGGATGGTATGACAGTCCCTCGGCCTCTGAGATGAAGCGATGGGAAGATTTTATAAAAGAAATACGAACACGAAATCGATATTTCCCTTCAAAGAAGATACATTTGAAGACACTGGCTCAGCTACTACCTTCGCAAGAATATCGACTCCCAAGAAACACGGCCTTGTTCCGTGCAAGAATATGTGAAAACAGAACCAAGGCTTACCCCCGGAAGGACATGGGAAAACCTCCAGTCCATATCAGCGCAACCCAAAGTGGCAGAGCTAATCCAATCGGGATACCTTATCTATATGTGGCTTCAGACCCCTCGACTGCAATCGCTGAGGTAAGACCCAACGTTGGCGACCTGGTTACAGTGGGAACGTTCCTAAACAATGATGAATTGATTGTCCTCGACCTTCGAAGCCCTCGGATAACAGATCCATTTCGATGGGGTAATAAGCTGGGTTTCATCACTCAGTACATTGTTTTTCTAAGACGACTTGGAGCGGAACTCTCAAAGACGGTATCGCGGACTCAAGCTGAAGTCGATTATATACCTCTACAATACTTATGTGAGTTTATAAGGAAGAGAAAATACCAGGGAGTCATGTATGGAAGCTCGGTAGCAAAGACAGGTTATAATATAGCAATTTTTGACGACTCCAAGCTGGTATGTTCTAGTACAAAGTTGTCCGTAGTCTCCGGCCTAAATTACACAACAATTCCCAGGGAGGAAAGGATCGAATGTTCCAATCCCCATAAAGGTGTCAGGGCATTCAGAGTTCGATATGCGGACGGGAAAACGGGCGTACGGTGTAACTGCGAATGTGATATTTGTGAGTACTCCGATGAATTACAGCTTTGGGACAAACGAAAATCTAGTCGGGCATAGCATAACCAGCCTTTCCTGAAACATTGTCATCGTCCCGCGCTGGCTACGTCGTACCCCTTGAGGCAGTCCACGAAAAAGTTATTGAAGAGACTCTCTCTGATGGAAGAGTTCTCGGTATCGTCCTCACTGGCCGAGTTGAGGTATAAATAGGCAGTTCATGTTCGAATTGAAGGTGTAGATTGTTACCCATTGAACATCGGGATTTTCCTTTACTTGTAGTTAGAAGATGTATCGCTTTTTAAATTTAAAATATTCAATAAAAGGAAATCAACATGAGAACAATAGCTTCTGAAATATACATGAGGCAATATCCTATTTATCTAGGAAAACTCTTAAGTAATTTTAGATCAATTGAAACTGACCTCCGAGTATTTTTACTGTTAAATGTCAAAGGGTATAAAAAAACTGTTGAATTTGGGGAGACCTTATGGAACTTGACCGATGGGGCAGAAGTTGAAGATAATCCGTTTACTAATTACGACAATCTCGAAAAACTTGGCAAAAAATATAATGAAATAATATTAAGTGATAACATGTATCCCAATAACCTTACGATTGAACTTCAAACGTTGATAGATTTGAGAGACGCATTTGCTCATGGTCGTGCTTTTACATCAGCATTACCAAATATTCACGTTCCGTTTGTGTTATTAAAATTTGAAATACCTCACAATGGAAAGACAAAAGTAAATTTTATTAGAAATATGACCGTTGATTGGTTCAAAAAACAAATTGATTGGACTAAGGAAGAACAAAATAAGATCCAAAATGCTGAGAAAATAGTGATAAATAAAAAACCATAATTATTTATATGAAATTATAGCTGCTGTCGGCGTTAACCTTATCCATTGCGTTTTTCCCAATTGATGGGTAAGAGTTCTATTGATCCTTAAATTTGTCAAATTTTTCCTTGTTGCTGTTATAGTCCAAATTCAAGATCTCGAGGTCCAGCTGTGGGGAATCGAACCCATGTTTTATGCTAAACTAATAGCAATTTCAAAAGTGTCGGTTCTGTCTATCGTAAAGTACCGCCCAGTTGCATTTCCGTGAACTTTTTGCGCTACTTTAGTTAACACTTTATACTATAGGAGAGCAACGTAAACTTTCTATTAACGATCTTTGCGGTAATATCCCCACCTAACACTGTAATTTTGTTTTGCGGTAAGAGCCCAATTCCGATAACATTCAAAGAGTAAAGGTCATGAGCATGATTCCACCTGACGAATTTGGAAAAGAAGTCGAACAGTTCGACCCAACGACTTTAGTGCAGATGTGTGCCGCTGCTTGTAGGAAGCTTGACGAGGCACATCAGGCGATGCGACAGGTTACTCTCAATGGCCAGAATGCAATTGTCACCCAGCATACTTTCGCTGAACTGTGTATGTGGGCTATCAGAAATCACGATTCAGCTGGTACTAGGAAACCATTACCTCAGGACGTAGTTCGGATGGCGAATAATATCTACAGCATTCAAGACCCCTTTTTGGGCACTAATGCTGGTGGGATTATGACCCTGGTTCGCACGGCATATGAACAATTCCCTTATCAAGAGCAACTGCAATATTTGGTTCCGCGTCATATCATGCTTTATCTTGAGTCAAATCCCCCGCAACCATCATTTGACCTTGATGGAGAGTTTCGTAAAGTAACTGGTCTTTCCGTTAAAGATTTCATGATGATTGGTTTCATATTTTACGCAGCCGCTATTCCCTTCCATTCTTTTGAGCGTGCTTTCATAGAAAATACCCAGGTTACATCAGTCAGACCATATGTGACCCCCGATAAGATAGATGCATTTCTAGCAGCGGTTGGTGCTGACTTCCGAGACTTTAAAAACCGTCGCCTCGAAGAAGAAAAGACTGCTCCAGGACTTGGCCGATTTACCTTTAATCCACTGTTATCACGCCCGGTCATAAAACTGCCAAACGGCTCATTGTGCGTGCCGATTCCACGATTGCTCATCTACCGTATTACTCAGGGTATCTACTATGATTTATTGGATGCCAATCGACAGCCTAAGGGGAATAAGTTCTCAGATTGGTTTGGCTACGCCTTTCAAGAGTACATAGGAAAACTACTCAAGGAAACCTTCGGTGATGACAAAGTGTACTCAGAAGCAGCTGGTGTTGATTGGCTCGTTATCCTGGGGGACTCAGCCTTGGTGCTAGAATGCCGCTCAGGTCGTCTACCGAAAAAGATCCGCAGCCATACAGATCGCACAGAAGTGACAGAAATGATAAAGCGTAACATAGTTGATCCTGCCGAAAAGCTACCAGGAAAGATTGAAAAGATTGCCAAAGGTACATCCGGAATACCCACCGATAAGGTAAAGACATACCTGCCAGCGATAATAACCTACCAGGAGTGGTACCCTACAGCTTTAACGTTAGATCTGGCTAGGCAAGAGCTAAAGCGAATTAACGCTGAAGACTTTCACTTTAATTTGATGTCCGCCGATGACCTTGAGTGGCTTCTCGCTTGGGCACAGCACGAGGATCCTGTGAGTGTATTGCAAGAAATGCGAAATGATGTGGCTAACAAGGACCTGTCAGTGGGGCAGTACGTGGGAGTCAGAGCTAAAAGGAAGAGCGTCACGAAGATAGACAAGACACTGCTATCGAAAAAGCGAGATGAATATCTGGAAGAAATAATGCCCGAACCAGAGGATAAGACTTCTACAATTTAGGTTAACCAGTCAGCTTGAAACTAAGTTCAAATATTTTAGTTCTGCGTATTGTACAGTACCGCCCACCAAAATACTTCGCCAGCAAGTCTCTCATCAACCGCCAATGAACCAGCGCGTATACTGTTTGTTCCCGGCCCAGCGCCGCAGCCCGTGGTAAAGCA
>Ga0172375_10004309_pt1 | contig 21082 bp, 20 predicted proteins | sample LakKiv1m_FD_114537 | JGI IMG/M metagenome (GOLD analysis project Ga0172375, IMG submission 114537) | Freshwater microbial communities from Kabuno Bay, South-Kivu, Congo - kab_092012_11.1m | ecosystem: Environmental > Aquatic > Freshwater > Lake | place: Democratic Republic of the Congo...
ACCAGCGGGTGATCGACCAGTTGGACCAGCACCCCGGTGCATTCCTCCGGCAAGGCCGCCAGTCCGGCGCGGACCGAACCGGTCATGTCGCCATCCGGTTCGCGGTTCCAGGCGATGGTGACGGGGAAAGTGGCGATGGCCTCCTGCACCGGCTCGCCGTTGGGGCCGAGCACGACCACGATGGGGCGTGCCGGGCTGGCGAGCAGGGTGTCGAGGCAGTGGTGGATGGCCGGCTTGTCAGCCAGCGGCAGCAATTGCTTGCTGGTGCCCATGCGCCTTGAGCGGCCGGCGGCAAGCAACAGCGCTGCGATGCGTGTCTGCATTGGCTCTGCGAACCTGAATCATCTGGGCCACCACGCTGACCGCGATCTCTTCCGGGGTCTCGGCGCCGATGTTGAGCCCAGCCGGGGAGATAATTCGATCGATCTCCGCCTGTTTGAACTTTTCCTCCCGTAAAAATTCTTCCATGGCCTTGCGTTTGCGACGGCTGCCCAAGACCGCGATGTAGCAGGCAGCGGTGGCCAGCACCTCTTTGACGGCGAGGAAATCCTGCTGGTGGTCGCTGGTGGCGACCAGGATATAGGTGTGGTGGTCGGTGCGGTTGAGCAACGGTTTCAGGTCGTGGTTTTTGCCGGCCAGGCTCACCAGGAAGCCAGCCAGGCTCGCGGCCCGGCTCACCGCCTTGCCTACATGGCCGTCGCCGATGACGAGGCAGTGGGGGGCGGTCACCAGCGGTTCGAGGTAGATCGTCATCTCGCCGCCGCACACGCTGTTTTGTGCCTCGGTGAGATCAAAGGCGAGGGTGCGGGGGGTGTTGTCCCGCAACACCTCGCTGGCGGCCTCGACGGTTTCCGCCTCGATGGCGCCACCGCCGACGGTGCCGTTGGTGGCGCCGTCGGCGTAGATCAACATCTTGGCTCCGGCCTTGCGCGGCGAGGAGCCGCGACTGTCGATCACCGTGGCGAGTACCGCCGGCCGCCGTTCTTTTTTGAGCTGGACGATCTCTTCGTACAGCGCCAGTTCATCCATGCCCGCGGCCTACTTCTTTTTCTTGCCGGCCGGCTTCTTGGCCGCCTTGGCCTTGGGCGCGGCAGCCGGCGCCGCCAGAGTCAACGGCAGGGTCCGCAGCCGAACTTTGGTGGCGGCGAAGACCGCGTTGGCAATAGCCGGCGCAATGGGCGGCACGCCGGGCTCGCCAATGCCGCCGGGCTTTTCCTTGCTCGGCATGATGTGCACCTCCACCGCCGGCATTTCGGCCAGGCGCGGCATTTTGTAGTCGTGGAAGTTGCTCTGTTCCACCCGGCCGTTCTTGAAGGTGATGTTGCCGCGCAGTGCCGCCGCCAAGCCAAAGTAGATGGCCGACTGCATCTGGGCCGCGATGGTATCAGGGTTGACGGTCTGGCCGCAATCCACGGCGCAGACCACCCGCGGCACCTTGATCTTGCCATTCTCCACCGTCACCTCGGCCACATGGGCCACGATGGAGCCGAATGATTCATGGATGGCAATGCCTTGCGCCGTGCCCTTTTCTGGTTTGCCCCAGCCTGCCTTTTCGGCCACCAGGTCAAGGAGTGCGATCTGGCGGGGATGTTCGCCCAGCAGTTGCTTGCGGTAATCGAGTGGATCCTGGCCAGCGGCCAGCGCCAGTTCGTCGATGAAGCACTCCTTGACAAAGGCGGTGAAGGAATGGCCCACCGAACGCCACCACAGTACCGGCACCCCGGCTGGGGCCATCTGGTATTCGACCTGGAGGTTGGGCACCGCGTAACTGAGATCGGCGATGCCCTCCACCGCGGTCTGGTCGATGCCTTCCTTCATCATCGCTTCTTCGAAGGGGGTACCCTTGACGATGGACTGGCAGACGATGCGTTGTTGCCAGACCGCCGGGAGGTTACCCTCGCCCAAAGCGGCTTTTACCGAGTGGTAGGCGCGGGGGCGGTAGTAGCCGCCGCGGATGTCGTCCTCCCGCGTCCACACCACCTTGACCGGGGCCTGCATCGCCTTCGCGACCTGCACCGCCTCGCGGACGAAATGGCTGTCGCCCACGGCGCGGCGGCCGAAGCCGCCGCCGAGGAAGGTAGTGTGCAGCTTGATCTTTTCCGGTGCGAGTCCGGTCACCTCGGCCGCGGCATTGCGGTCGAGGGTCTGCATCTGGGTGCCGACCCAGATTTCGCAACTGTCGGCGCGGACGTCGGCTACGCAGTTTAGCGGCTCCATCGGCGCGTGGGCGAGATAGGGCACCTCATAGACCGCCTCGATCTTTTTGGCGGCCGTGGTCAGGGCGGCCGCGGCATCGCCGCGGTTGGTGGCGATCAGCCCGGGTTTTTGCGCCAGGGCCTGGTATTCCTTGCCCTGGCTGGCGCTGTCGAGCTTGGCCAGCGCGCCGTCGTCCCAGACGATTTTGAGGACGTCGCGCCCCCTTTTGGCCGCCCAGAAATTATCCGCCACCACGGCCACGCCGGCGTCCACCGGCACCACTTCCTTCACTCCTGGCACTGCCTTGGTCGTCTCGGCGTTGAAGTCTTTGAGCTTGGCGCCAAAGACCGGCGGTCGGGCAATGACCGCGGTAAGCAGTTTGGGCAGCTTGACGTCGATGCCGAATTCGGCGGTGCCGTTTACCTTGGCCTTGCTGTCAAGCCGGGGGCGCGGCTTGCCGATGATCTTGAAGGCGGTGGCGGGCTTGAGCGGTACCTGCTGGGGCGGCTGGAGTTTGGCGGCCGCACCGACCAGGGTGCCGTAGGAAAGGGTCTTCTCGCCCTTGGGATGGAAGACCTTGCCGGCCTCGGCGCGGCACTGGTTGGGCGGCACCTCCCAGATTTGGGCGGCGGCCTGGACCAGCATGGTGCGGGCCGCCGCGCCGGCGGTGCGCAGTTGGTCCCAGGTGGAGCGGATGCTGGTGCTGCCGCCGGTACCCTGGAGCCCCTTCCATTGGGTGTGGTTGTATTCCGGGGCCACGGGCGCGGCCTCGACCTTGATCTTCTGCCAGTCCACCTCCAGTTCCTCGGCGATCAGCATGGGCATGGAGGTATAGACGCCCTGGCCCATCTCCGACTTATTGATAAAGAAGGTGATGGTCTCATCCGGCGCGATGCGGATGAAGGCATTGGCCTTGAAGGGGCCGGTGGCCGGGGGGATGATCTCTTTCTTCTGGCAGCCGGGCAGGTAAAAGCCCAGTACCAGGCCGGTGCCGAGGAGGGTGCCGTTTTTGCAGAAGTCGCGGCGGCTGCAGTTGAAGATGTCGCTCATTGCTTCCCTCCTTTGGCAGCGGTTGCCGGGGTGGTCGTGGGGGGGGCGGTGGGTGCGGCCGGGGGCGTCGTCGTGGGCGCGGGTGCGGTTTTGGGTGCAGCGGTCGGGGCAGTTGCAGGCGCAGCGGCAGGAGGCGCGGGAGCGGCCGTGGCCGCCGTTTTTGCCGCGCGGTGGATGGCGCTGCGGATGCGCGGGTAGGTGCCGCAGCGGCAGATACCGGTCATCTCCTTGTCGATGTCGGCGTCGGCCGGTTCCGGGAATTTGGCCAGGAAGGCGGCGGCCTGCATGATCTGGCCGGGCTGGCAGTAGCCGCATTGCGGCACCTCTTCGGCGACCCAGGCGGCCTTGACCGGATGGTTCTCCGGCAGTCCTTCGATGGTGGTGATCTTCTTGCCCGATGCCTCCTGTACCGGCACCTGGCACGAACGTACCGCCTCGTTGTCGATGTGGACGGTACAGGCGCCGCATTCACCGATGCCGCAACTGTATTTGGTGCCGGTGAGCTGGAGCTGGTCGCGCAGCACCCAGAGCAGTGGCGTGTCGGGCGCGACATCCACCTCGACGGTCTTGTCGTTGACGATGAGTGAGATCATGGCGATTCCCCTGGAAGTTGAAAAGAACGAATATTTTTGGCAAAGGACGTCTCTCATCGGCCCATGCCCGCGGAATTTGCATATCATGATTACGTTACGTGGGCCTAAATTCCCTGTCAAGGGGGGATGATGAAAATGATCGCCGAAGAGGCCCCTGTGCATCGGAGTGCGGCAAGGGGGCATTGCAGGAGAACGAAGGTTGCCGGGGCCAAGCGTGTTTGCATTCCGGCCGAACGCAAGGAAAAGTCGTTGCCTTGCGGCGCGGTTTTTTTGTAAGGTGGGGGGAAATTTGTCGCGCCGGCTCGGCGCCACGGCTGTTGTGATTTTCAATGACGAATGGAGACGACGATGCAGAAGATGATCAAGTACATGAGCGTTTTCGTGATTGCTGCCCTCTTGCTGGTTGACCTTTCCTTGCCGACCATGGCGCAGGCGCAATTGATTACCACCGATGCCGTTCTCGCGACCCAGGCCGCTGGAGAAAATAGGGCCCGGGTTACGGCCTTCCTGAAGCGCGGGGATGTGCAGCAGATCATGGTCGGGCAGGGGGTTGATGTGGCCGAGGCAGAGCGGCGGGTGGCCAGCCTGTCCGACGCCGAGGTGGCCAAGGTGGCCCAGGCCATGGACCAGTTGCCCGCCGGCGGCGACGGGATCGGCGCGGTCATTGGTGCCGCGGTCTTTGTCTTCCTCGTGCTGCTCATTACCGACATCCTCGGCTTCACCCATGTCTTCAGCTTTGTCAAGCCGGTCCGGTAAGCGGAACTGGCTCCATCCCCTTGAAGAGGCCGGCAGTCGAGCGATTGTCGGCCTCTTCTTATTGGGGCTCCTGACCTTCGGGCTGGCCGGTTGTAGCATGCTGCCAGCCGGGAGATTGCCGTCTTCGTCCCTTGGCCCGGTGGCGGCGCTGGTCGATGGCGTGCCCTTTTTCCCCCAGGAGGAGTTGCAGTGCGGGCCGGCATCCCTGGCCATGGTCATGAACTGGAGCGGTGTTGACGTGCAGCCTTCAGCCCTCTCCCCCGAGATTTTTACCCCTGGCCTGCAAGGTAGCCTGCAGAGCGCTTTGGTCGGCGCGGCCCGTCGCCATGGCCGGGTGGCCTATCCCATTTTCGGCAGCGAGGCATTGTTGGCCGAGATTGCCGCGGGCCATCCGGTGATCGTTCTCGTGAATCTCGGACTTTCCTGGTATCCCAAATGGCACTATGCGGTGGCCATTGGCTATGACCGGGAGGCGGGCGAGGTGATTCTCCATTCCGGTCGCACACCAAACGAGCGTCTCACCTGGTGGCTCTTTATGAACATCTGGCAGCGCAGTGATTTCTGGGGGCTTTTGGTTCTGCCCGCATCCAGCTTGCCGGCTACGGCAGACGAGGGGGCTTGGCTTGCCGCGGTTGCCGGCCTGGAACACGTTGGCCAGTGGCAGGAGGCGTCGGTCGGCTATGGCACAGCTATTACGCGCTGGCCCGGCAACGGGGCCGCCTGGATGGGGCTTGGGAACTCCCTTTACCAAAAAGGCGATTTGGCGGGGGCGGAAAGGTCATTTCGCGAGGCGACCCGGCTCCAGCCGGAAAATGGAGCGGCCTGGAACAATATGGCCCACGTCCTTGTCGGGCTGGGGCGACGGGCAGAGGCGCTGGCCGCAGCACGGCAGGCCGTGGCCCTGGGTGGTGTCTTTTCCGAGCAGGCGCGGCAGACCCTGAGGGAGATCGAGGTCATGCCTCTGCGTTGATTCTGTTGCGGTGGTTGTTCCGGTTAAAAACAGGATTGGCGCAGCAGGAAGAGCAACAGGGCTGTCAGGGCCGTGGTCAGGAGGAGGAGTCGGGCAACGCCACCGATGTCCGCTGGTTCGAGGGGGCGGCCCGCCTCGCCGATGGTCGGTTTCAGCGTGGGGGTGCCGAAGTAGCTGCTTGGTCCGCCGAGCTGGATGTTGAGGGCGCCGGCGACTGCCGCCTCTGAATGGCCGGAGTTGGGGCTGGCGTGGTTACGACGGTCGCGCCGGAAGATGCGCCACGCATTGCGGCCATCGAAGCCGGTGAGCAATGCGGCCAGCGGGATAAGCGCCCCGGTGAGCCGGGCGGGCACGAAGTTCAAAAGGTCGTCGAGCCGGGCCGATGCCCAGCCGAATTCCCGGTACTGCTCGTTTTTGTAGCCAAACATGGAATCCATGGTGCTGGCGGCCTTGTAGCACATCACCCCGATTGGCCCGCCGAGCATGGCAAAAAAGAGCGGGGCGGTGATGCCGTCAACCAGATTTTCCGCCAAGCTCTCCACGGTGGCGCGGGTGATTCCCTGGGCGTCGAGGTGGACGGTGTCGCGGCTGACGAGAAAGGCGGTATGGGAGCGGGCCAGTGGCAGGTCGTTGGCCTGCAAGGCCGTGAAGACCCGGTGGCCGTGGGCGATGAGGTCGCGCACGGCAAGGCTGGTGTAGAGGAGGAGAATCGACACCGTAGTGCCCAGGGCGGGATGGAAAGCGCTGGCGGCTGCGAGGAGCCCCCACGCCGCGAGGCCAGTGGTGGCAATGGTGAGCAGCACGGTGGCCATGCCGGCTGCCCAGGCGGGTAACAAGGCGCGGGTTATTGTTTCGAGCCGGGCGGTGAGCCAGCCGATAAGCCGCACGGGGTGGGGCAGCCACTGCGGGTCGCCCAACAGCAGGTCGAGGGCCAGGGCAACGAGGATTTGGTATTCGAGCCGCATCAGATACCCAGCAGGCGATGGATGGCAGCCATGTTGAGCTGGTTGCGCACGGTGTCGGCCAGACGGTCGAGGGCCGCTTCGAGATCGTAGGGCGCCACCACCCGGCCGAGAGGTTTGAGCCCTTGCCGTTCGCGCAGCCGGTCGATGAACCAGCGCCGGAAGGGGTCGGCGTCGAAGAGGCCGTGGAGATAGCTGCCCCAGATGTGACCGTCAGCGGTGGCGTGGCCGGCCGCGCCGGTGTCGTCCAAGGTGATGCAGGGGCGTGCTTCCGCTGCCCGGCTTTGGCCGTGGTGTATCTCGTAGCCCTGCACCGCCAGCCCCGAGGCGAGATGGATGCCGCGCTGCCGGGTCATGGTCTTGTCCCCTTCGAGCACCGTATCAAGACCGAGCAGGCCTATGCCCGCAAGGGTCGCCCCGTGGTCAGACTCGATCCGGTGCGGGTCGCGGATTTCTTTCCCCAGCATCTGGAAGCCGCCACAGATGCCGACGATCTCGACCTTTGGGTCGGCGGCGAGTTCCTGTAGGCGTTTCCCGAGGCCTGATTCCATGAGCCAGGTGAGGTCGCTGATTACGTTCTTGCTGCCCGGCATGATCACCGCGTCGAAGCGACCGGTCAGATCGGCGGGCCGGCTGGCCATGACGAGATGCGCGTCCGGTTCGGCGAGGAAGGGTTCGAGGTCGGTGAAATTGGAGATGTGGGGAAAGTCGATCAGCGCGATCCGCACGTGGTCGCCGGGTGGGGCCGGCTGCTCATAGAGGCCGGCCTTGAAGCTCACCGAATCTTCCTCCGGCAGGCCGAGGTTCATTAGCTGGTCGATCACCCCCAGCACAGGTTTGCCGGTCTTGTGCCGCATGTAGGCGAGAGCGTCGTCCAGCAGTGACTTCTGGCCGCGGAAGCGGTTGACCACGTAGCCGGCCACCAGCTTCCGTTCCGCCGGATCAAGGATTTCCATGGTGCCGACAAAGGAGGCAAAGACCCCGCCCCGGTCGATGTCCCCCACGAGCAGTACCTGGGCTGCGGCATGGCGGGCCATGGCCATGTTGACGATGTCGTGCGCCTTGAGATTCACCTCGGCCGGGCTGCCCGCTCCTTCGAGCACCATGACGTCGCATTCCGCGGCCAGGGAGTCGTAGGCCGCGGTGGCTGCCTTGAAGGCCTCGGGTTTGTAGGCCACGTATTCGGAGACGCTCATGTTGGCGACCGGCCGGCCCATGACGATCACCTGGCTGCCGAGCTCACTGGATGGTTTCAACAGCACCGGGTTCATGCGCGCGTCGGGGTCGAGGCGGCTGGCCTGGGCCTGCACCACCTGGGCGCGGCCCATCTCGCGGCCATCGCGGGTGACAAAGGAGTTGAGCGACATGTTCTGCGCCTTGAACGGCGCGACTTTCAGGCCGTCTTGGAGCAGGATGCGGCACAGCGCCGCGGTGAGCACCGACTTGCCGGCATTGGAGCTGGTGCCTTGGAACATCAGGGCGGGAGTGCGGCGGGGCATGCTGGTCATCCGACTTTGGTGAAAAGCAGGAGGCGGCGGGGGATGCCGGAAAAGGGCAGCGCGGTTTCAATGGTGCTGGTCAGGGAATAGGGGCTCGCTGGGGCAAGCGCCTGCCATTCGGCGAGCTCTTCCGGCGCCCGGCGCCCCTTCATGCAGATCACCGTGCCGCTCGACGGATTGAGGGCAGCGGTGCATTCGAGAAAACCGGCAATGGCGGTGAAGGCCCGGCTGGTGATGATCGGGAAGGAGCCGGTTTCCCCTTGGAGCGTGGCTTGGCCCGGCTCGATCCGTTCGGCGATGACCTCGATGCCGGAAAGCCCCACGGTGCGGACCACGTGGCGCAGGAAGGAGACCCGCTTTTGCCGTGGCTCCACCAGAGTGACAGCAAGACTCGGCCGGGCGATCTTGAGGGCCAGGCCGGGAAAACCGGCGCCGCTGCCGATGTCGAGCAACGGCCCGGCGGGCGGCAGTTCATCAAGCACCGGCAGCAGGGTGAGGGAGTCGAGGAAATGGGTTTCGATCACCTCGGCAAGCGGTGCCTTGGCGATGAGGTTCATTTTCTGGCTCCACTTGGCCAGTTCCGCCTGGTAGCGGCAGAGGTCAGCCAGGGCCGTGTCGTCAAGCGTCAGGTTTAGACGGCTGAGCCCCTCCCGCAGTATGGTGTCGCAGGTTTCGGTCATGGCCTATGCATTAGCAGGTATCGGCAGAGGCGGCAACCGGATTTCTGTGGCGGTTTGGGTGGGACAAAAAAACCCGGCAGTGGGATCTCCACCGCCGGGTTCGGTCGGAACCGATCGCTTGGGCTACGCTTACGCCACGGAGGCGTTCAGCTTTTTGCCAGCCTTGAATTTGGCCACCTTCTTGGCCGGGATGGTCATCTTCTTCTTGGTCCGCGGATTCATGCCCTGGCGGGCGGCCCGCTTGCTGGTCGAGAAGGTGCCGAAGCCGACCAGAGTCACGGAATCACCCTTTTTGAGCGCGCCGGTGACGGCGGCGATCATGCCGTTCAAGGTCTTCTCGGCATCGGTTTTGCTGATTTTCGCGGTTTGTGCCATGGCGGTAACCAGATCACCCTTGTTCATTTACTTCCTCCCCTGCATTTTGTGAATGGTTGGTGGTTGCGAAGGCCCTAACTCGGGTTCCCCTGCGCTTCGTTTCCCTGCCGGTCAGCCGGCAAGTTTTTCTGCGTGGACATCGTCCGCGTCACTGTACTGGAAGTAGTTGCAGAGCAACTCTTCACCCCGGCGAATATCGCAGCGGGCCAGCATGGTGTTGTGCGCCGTGTTCACGACATTGTAGTTCGAATCACTGTGGTTCATGAATTGAGCGTTGTCAATACAGAGATGATAGCGATCGTTCTCTTTATAGCTGTACCGCTCCAGGGCGGTGAAGCTGGCCGGCGCCACCGCCGCCTTGAGCGATTGCCATTCGTCCGGCGAGTAGGTCAGATCGACCCGCGGATTGTACTCCCAGACCAGGGCGCCAGCCGGGATGTCATCCGCCGCGAAGATGCCGATCCCATGGGTGGTGGAGCGGTCGAGATAGGTGTGGACCTTAAGCATGGCGGTAGCGCGGCAGGCCCAGGGCGTGGAGGTAAACATAAGGATCCGGGTTGATCATTTCCTGGAAGAAGAAGTCGCTGGTGTCGTAGGCGTGGAGGTAGTTTTCCAGCAGCTCCTCGTGGGCCATGATCTCGCGGGAAGCGATTTCCGTATAGTCGTCGCTGAAGACGATGTTGTCGTGGTCCTCGGAGTGGTTGATGAAACGGGCATTGTCGGTCAGGTAGAAATAGCGGCCCCCGCGGCGATACGAGGAATTGAGCAGGTGGCGCAGGGAACACTGGTCAACGCCTTGGCACATGGCGAGGAAGACCTTCTTGCTGAAGGTTTTGTCGATATGGCGGTTGAACTTCCAGACAACGGAACCCTCCGGGACCGGTTCCGCCGCGAACAGGCCGATGCCGTGGACCGGAGACGGGGCCAGATAGGTGTTGATGGTGAGCATCCTGATGCCTCTCAGCTATGGCTGCTTCAAGGAGTGCGTGGCCCCTTTCCGCGGTCACGGCATGGGGCGAAAGGTGCTTGGCTGGCTTCTGTGGCCTCTTCCGCGACTCCTTTACCACGCTATTACGTGAAGCCGAGGGCCTTGTCAATGGTAATCGCGGGCTAAAGGTTACTTTTTCAACATCGTGTCAGAGGGCGAGGACGAGCAGAATGCAGAGGGTGAGGGCGGGATAAAGCAGGTAGAGGCCGACGATGCCATGCTGGAGCCGGTGGCGGATCCAGGCGGCGCTGGTGGCGAGCAGCGAGCAGAATGGGGTGATACCCAGGTCGAGGACCAGATCCGGGGTATGGGTAGCAAACTGCGCCTGGTTGGGGAGTCCCCCCTGTGGTTTTACCTCATGGACCTGGCGACGCAGGAACCAGTCAAACAGCCCGGTGATCAGCTCGGCAAAGGATGAGGCGGAGTACTGGGCGCGTGGCAAGGCGTGGGCATAGCCGCAGCCCCAGGTCGGGACGCTGGGGAACTCTTGGCGGGGGCGGAGCTTGCGGATGAAAAGGCCTAGCAATATAAGGAGCAGCAAGGCGCTGAGGCTGATGAAACCGGCGGGGGCCAAGGCGTTCAGGGTGATGGCCGGCGGGGTCGCGGTCGGCAGCCAGGCCAGGGTGGCGGCGTGCAGCAGGGGGTACACCATCCTGGGCAACAGGCCGATGGCGAGGCAGGCCGCCAGCAGGACGCCCATGCCGGTCAACATGGCCTTGGGGGCTTCGTGGGCCGCTCCGAGATCGCTGCGCGCGGTGCCGAGGAAAGCCAGGCCAAAGACCTTGGCGAAGCAGAGCAGTGCCAGGCCGCCGGTCATGGCCAGGGCGGGGGCGGCGAGCAAGACGGAGGGCAGGCTGGCAGCCAGCGGCTGGCTCCCCTGGAAGAGGCCCAGGTAAATGAGCCATTCGCTGACAAAGCCGTTCATGGGGGGCAGGCCGCAAATGGCGATGGCGCCACCGAGAAAGAAGAGGCCGGTGAACGGCATCGGCCGTAAGAGCCCACCGTAGCGATTCAGTTCCCGGGTGCCGGTGGCATGGATCACCGACCCGGCGCTAAGGAAAAGCAGGGCCTTGAAAAGTCCGTGGTTGATCACATGGAGGAGCGCGCCGGCCAGTCCCAAGGCGACCATGGCCGCGACGCCATAGCTGCGTCCCAACAGAGCGACGCCGAATCCCAGCAGGATGATGCCGATATTCTCGACACTGTGGTAGGCGAGCAGCCGCTTGAGATCGTGCTGGGCAATGGCGAAGATCACCCCCAGGATGCTCGACAGCACCCCGAGCCCGAGGATCGTCCAGCCCCACCAACTGGGGATGGCGTGGAAGAAACTGGTGGTGCGGACCAGGCCGTAGATGCCCATCTTGATCATCACTCCGGAGAGCAGGGCGGAAACGTGGCTGGGCGCGGCGGCATGGGCCTTGGGCAGCCAGATATGGAGTGGCATGATTCCGGCCTTGAAGCCAAAGCCGAAAAGGGCGAGGAAGAAGAGGGTGGTGGCCAGCGGGGTGGAGCCGTCGAGGGAGCCGACGGCCGGCAGGGCGGAGAAGAGGGCCGCGTCGCCCAGCAGGGCAAAGAGGGCGAAGAGGGCCAGGGTGGCGGTGTGGGTGGCCGCGATATATAGGAAACCGGCCTGCTGGACCTCTTCCTGTTCGCGTTCGGTGACCACGAGGAAATAGCCGCAGAGCGCCATGATCTCCCAGGCAAAGAGGAAGACGAGGCCGTTGCCGGCGGTAAGCAGGATACCGATGGCGGCGCCGAGCAGGGGGTAGAAGAAGCGGAGCCAGGCACTGCTGGCTGGTTGGTCTTTGCACGGCCAATAACCGCTGCCGTACAGTAGCCCGGCGCCGCAGATCAGGAACGCGGGCAGCAAAAAAACCGCCGAGAGGCCATCCAGCCGGAGGACAAAGAGGCCGCCGACCCCGGGCCACGGCCAGATCAGGGCTGCTCCTTCGGGGTTGGCGAGGGCGACGAGCGTGGCGCCAAGCCCGAGCATGGTGCCGGCCAGGCCGCAGCCCAGGGAGCAGGTGTCCCAGAAGATGGAACCCTTCCTGGTGCAGGGGGCCAGGAAAGCAGAAACAAGGATGAGACAGATTGCCGTGATGAAGAGGGTCATGCGGTCTCCTTTTTCCTTTTTCTGTGCCGGGTGTTGCGAGTGGCCCGGCTATCAACCGTCAGCGTGTCCCCTCTCGTCTGCCGAGCAGTCGCAGCAGGCCGTCCAAAATGGTGTAAGGGTGGGGTGGACAGCCGGGGATGAAGAGGTCCACCGGCAACAGCGCGCCCACCCCGTTGTGGACCTCCGGTGCGTTGATAAAGGGGCCGCCATTGATGGCGCAGGCGCCGGTGGCGATCACCACCTTGGGTTCCGGTACCGCCGCGTAGGTGGCGAGCAGTGCCTCTCGCATATTTTCGGTGACCGGGCCGGTGACCAGGAGGCCGTCGGCATGGCGCGGCGAGGCCACGAACTGGATACCGAAGCGGCCCAGGTCGAAGATCAGGGTGCCGAGGACGTTGACATCGGCCTCGCAGGCGTTGCAGCCGCCAGCCGAAACCTGGCGGAGCTTGAACGAACGGCCGAATAATTTTCTGAGTGGCGCATCGAGGGGCGCGGCGAGCATGGGCCCGCGGTCGGCGGCGATGGTCAATTCCTCACGCCGGCGGGCTGCCAAGCGATAGTCGGTGGAGAATTCGAGAGCGCCATGCGGGCAGGCGTGGCAGTCGGCGCAGAAGAGGCAGCGGCCCAGATCAAGGGTCACTTTGCCATTCTCCAGGCGGATGGCACCAAAGGGGCAGCGGTCGGCGCAGTCGTGGCAGCCGGCGGCGCAGCGATCGGGGTGTAGCCGCGGCAGGCCGCGGAAGCGGTCGGGCAACGTCGGCTCCTCTTTGGGAAAGGGGCTGGTCCGGTAACCTTGCTGAAAACGTTCGTAGAGAATGCGTAGCATATCTTCCTCGTCGTAGCCCTGTTCTTACAGGTCGAAACCGCAGTAGGAAAGATCGAAACTCTTGTTGCACAACGGAAAGTCTGAAATCTGCTCGTCGCGCAGCGCCATGGCCAACCCGCTCCAGTTGAAGAAGGATGGATCGATCACCTTGTAGCGGCGGAAGTGGCCCTGGCCATCGGTCAGCGCAACGTGGGCCAGCCGGCCGCGCCAGCCCTCGACCAGGCCCAGGGCCAGGGTGTCGGCCGGCAAGGCGTTGAGCGGTGTGGCGATGGGGCCAGCGGGCAGGTTTTCAAGAGTCTCGCGGACAAAGGCAATGGCGTGTTCGATTTCTCGCTGGCGGATCTTGGCGCGGCAAAAGACATCGCCGTTCGTTTCGGTGATCTCTGGCACATTTTCCTTGTTGTAGGGGGCAAGGGGATAGACGCGACGGGTGTCGCAGTCGAGCCCGCAGGCCCGGGCCGCGATGCCGACCAAGCCCAGGTCGATGGCGTCATCGGTCATTACCCGGCCCACCCCTTCCAGGCGGCCTAGCACCGAGGGCTCCTCGAAAAAGAGGTCCAAGGCGCCGCGGGTGTTGGGTACGATGTTGGCCAGGGTTTGCAGCAGGCGTTCCTGGCGGGTGGGTTCCACGTCGAAGAGGACGCCGCCTGGCCGGACCAGGCCACGGCCAAAACGGCTACCGCAGATGGCGGCGGTCATGTTGAGATAATCGCCGCGCAGCCGGCCGCAATAGGAGGCCGTGGGCAGGAAGCCGATATCGCCGGCCAGCGCCCCGAGGCCGCCGACATGGTTGGCCAGCCGTTCGAGTTCCAGGGCAATGGCGCGCAGGGCTTGGGCGCGGGGTGGCGCCACGGTGCCGGTCAACCCCTCCAGCACCAAGCTGTAGGCGGTCATGTGGCCGCTGGTGGTATCGCCCGCCATGGCCTCGATCTGGGTGGGCGTCTGCGGCCAGGGGCCGCCCGCAAGCAACCGTTCGATGCCGCGGTGCTGGTAGCCCAGCGAGATTTCCAGGTGCAGCACCTTTTCGCCGAAACATTGGAAGCGGAAATGGCCCGGCTCGATGATGCCGGCGTGGACTGGCCCCACGCCGACCTCGTGGATCTCCTCGCCCTCGACCCGGAAGAAATCCATTACCCCGGGCTGGGGGCGACGGCCGGGGTCGCGGCCCCAGGCATCGGCGGCGCCGTGCCAGACCTGATGGAAACGCACCGGCTTGAGCCAAGGGTGGCCGGTGGGGGCAAGGCCGAACTGCTCCGCTATTTCCCGTTCAAAGAGGTGTAACTGCGGCACCCGGGGGGTCAGCGAGGCGCAGCCAGGTTCGAGCCGGCCGCGCAGCACGGTGAAAATGCCGGGTTCCGGCGTGGTGAGCACGGCGAAGAGTTCCGGCGTCCCGCCGGCCTCGCCCTGGTCGGCGAAATAAGCGATGAGGGTGGCGCTGTGCCGCATGAGGTCGATGAGGCTGCTGGCGAATTCCGGGAATGGCAGCAACGGGATGGACGCCAGCGGCAACCGGCCGCCATTGACGAGGGGGGGCGTGGTCTTCACGGTGTCACCTCGACGAGTCGTGCCGCTTCGCTGAACATGAGCCGGAGCGGTTCGGGTAGATAGATGCCGAGGCAGAGGACCGCGGCCAGCAGGAGCATGGGGCTGGCGATGGTCAGCAGCGTTTCCCGGTATTCCGTGGGTTCGTCGGCATCATCAAAATGGGGCCCCATGGCCACCGGGAGTACGGTGCCGCCCATGCCGATGAAGATCACCACCAACAGGCCGATGAAGAGGGCGCCCAGGGCAAGATGGCCGCTGGCGAAGATGCCGCGCAGGATGGTGAACTCGCTCATGAAGGGGGCAAAGGGCGGCGAACCGGTGATCGCCAGGAAACCGGCCAGAAAGAAGCTGGCGGAATAGGGCAGCACCGAGAGTGCCCCCTGGGTCTCGCACATCCGCTTGCTGCCGTAGTAGCGATGGATGTTGCCGGCGGTCATGAAGAGCACCCCTTTGGTCAGGGCGTTGTTGAGCACATGGAACATGGCGCCGTAGGTGGCCAGGCCGCCGACCGCCACGCCGATGACCAGGATGCCCATGTGTTCGACGCTGGAATAGGCGAGCATGCGCTTGATGTCGCGTTGGCGGATGACAAAGACGGCGGCGAAGATTAAAGAGAGGACGCCGAGGGCCAGCAGCATCTGTTGGACCAGTGCCTGTTCACCGGCCGCGATCATGATCTGCACGGCGCGCAGGATGGCGAGGAAGGCGACACTGGTGAGCCCGCCGGCTAACAGCCCGCCCACCAGGCCCGGCGCCTCGCCGTAGGCATCAGGTTTCCAGGTGTGCAGCGGGGCCAGCCCCATTTTGGTGCCGAAGCCCACCAACAGGAAGACGAAGCCGACGCGCAGCCATGGTTTGGAGTAGAGCGGAGCCGCGGCCAACATCTGGTCGAGCAACAGTTCCTGTTCGCCGCCACCGTGCAGGCCGGCATAGGCAACGAAGAGGATGCCGAGCATGGCCAGCGCGATGCCCACCGAGCAGAGCAGGAGGTATTTCCAGGTGGCCTCGATGGAGAAGCGGTTGCGGTTGTAATAGATGAGCGGCGCGCTCAACAGGGTGGTGGCCTCCACCGCCACCCACAGCAGGCCGAGGTGTTGGGCCGCGGCCGCGATGGTCATGGCGCCCGGGAAGCAAAGCAGGGCGATGGTGAAGATCCGGTTTTCCCGGTCGGGGTGATAGCGGAGATAGCCGAGGGCGTAAAAGGAACAGGCGGCATAGAGCAGGCTGACCACAAAGAGGATGAAGCGGCCAAGGGCATCGAGACCGATGAGGTTGCCGGCATGCGTGGCCGGTGTCCCGGTCGCCGTAAGCTGCAACACCATGGCGAACTGGGTGATGGCGGTAATTGGGATCAGCCAGGGCCGGAGCCGGTCGGACGGCAGGAGGGCGGCGATCATGGCCGCGGCCAGGGGCAGGAGGATGGCGGCGTAAAGCAGCATGTTATTCCCTCAGCAGACTCAGTTGTTCCGTGTTGAGTGTTGAAAATTCACGGTTGATGTGATGCATCACGATGCCCATGACGAAGATGGCGACCAGCATGTCGAGCAGTACCCCCATCTCCACCATGAAGGGCATGGCCTCCGCGAGCAGGGTGCCGAAGATGAAGATGCCGTTTTCGAACATCAGGTAGCCCAGTACTTGGGTGATCGCCTTGCGGCGGGTGATGAGCATCAGGAAGCCCGCCGCCAGGGTGGAGAGGGCGGCCGGGATGAACAGCGAGTGGAGATGCGCCGGCAACAGGGGCAAGCGGTCGCCGAAGATGAAGGCGCCGGCGGTGGTCAAGGCACCGAGCAGCAGGGTGGTGATATAGCCGATGCGCGGTTCAACCTCCCGCCGGATTTGCACCTGCCGGATGGCGCGGAAGAGCAGCCAGGGCATGAGCAACCCCTTGAGGATGAAGGCACCGCCGGCCAGCAGGTAGGTGTGGACGGTGGTGGTATGGAGAAAGAGTGGCAGCAGCGAAAGTAGTGCCCCCTGGAGCGCGACGCTGCGGATGCAGGTGCCCAGCCGGCTGGTGCCGAGGATAAAGAAATTGAAGAGGATCACGAAGAGCAGGATGAGATTTGGCGGGGTGTTCATGCAATTACCTCAGTAGCAGCACAAGGGCGAAGAAGGAGAGGAGCGAGGTGCCGATCAAAAGCTGCGGCACTTTGATGAGCCGCAAGCGGGCCATGCTGGATTCCACCAGCCCGACGCCGACCGCCAGGGCCAGCAGGGCCGCGACATAGAGGCCGGCATCCACAAGCAGGCTGCCGGTGGCCGGCGGCATGATGAAGTTGACCACCAAGGTGGCCATGACCATGAGCTTCATGGCGGCGCCGTAAAGGATGAGGCCGAGGTCCGGGCCGCTGTGGTCCAGAACCATCACCTCGTGGATCATGGTGAGTTCCAGGTGGGTATTGGGGTCGTCGAAGGGGATGCGGCAGTTCTCCGCCAGCAGGATGATGAAGAGACAGATGGCGGTGAGGATGAGCGACACGCCATAGACGCTCTGCGAGTTGCCAACGAGCAGTGTATTGAACATGGTTTCCAGGGTGAAGCTCCCCGAGATGCGGGCCAGGACGATGAAGGCTACGAAAAGCGTCGGTTCGGCCAAGCAGGAGAAGGTCGCCTCGCGGGCGGCGCCCATGCCTTCGAAACTCGACCCGGTATCGAGCGCGGCCAGCACGGTGAAGAAGCGACTGAGGCCGAAGAGATAGACAAAGAGGACCAGGTCGCCGCCAAAGGAAACAGGAGCGCCGATGGCGCCAAAGGGGATCAGCAGCGCGGCAAGGATCGGCACCACGATGCCGACCACCGGCCCGGCCCGGAAGACCCAGGTGGTAGTGGAACTCAGCACCATCTCCTTGCGGAATAGCTTCCAGAGGTCGCGGTATGGTTGCCATAGTGGCGCGCCCTGACGGCCGGCGATGATCGCCTTGGTCCGGGTGATGACGCCAATGAGGAGCGGTGACAGGCCGGCCAGGAGCAGCAGGTGCAGGAGCAGGCGGATGAGCATGGCGGTTTCCTGTTTCATGATTTCACGGTGTCATTATGCTCCATCCCAACAGGAGGATGGTAGTGGTAAAGATGTAGAGCACGTAAATATTCAACTGCCCCGCCTGCAACCGGCGGAAGGCATAAGCCTGTTCGGCGAGCTTGTGAAAGAGGGGGAGGAACCAGCGGAGGAGCACCGGGTCGAGCCGTTCCTGGCTGAAGCTGGCCGGCGACGGGAAAAACGCGGCGCCGCGGGTCGAGGCGGCAACAGGGAGGACGCAGGAGCAGAAGACGGTGTCCTGGGCCAGTTGGCTGTAGCTGCCGCCGGTATAGGCCATGCGGGTGTTTGGGTTGGGATAGCCGCAGCCCCAGGTGGCGAGCCGGTTGGCGTGCCGACCCCGCCAGATGCGTAACGCCACGACGGCCACCAGCAGCAGAAGGGCCGTGAGCATGGCGAGGCTCCATGTCGGGCCAAAAGGCGGGAGCAGGGCGGCATCGATTCCGGCGCAGCCTGGCGAGACGAGGGCGATCAGCGGGCCGTTGATGAGGCCGATCGGCATTTGGGGCGCGATGCCGACCAGCAGGCAGAAGCCGGCCGGGATGGCCATCGCGGCAAGGAGGAGGGGGGATGATTCGTGGGCCGTGGCCGCGGCCTGGCTGCGGGGTTCGCCTTGGAGCGCCACGCCGAGCAGGCGGGTCATCACCAGCATCACCATGCCGCCCACCAGGGCCAGCAGGATGGCGAGCAACATGAAAAGGAAGGCGGCGCCAGCGGCGGCCTCCTGGCCGGTCTGGAAGAGGCTGAGGTAAAGCAGCCATTCGCTGATGAAGCCGTTCAAGGGCGGCAGGGCCGAGATGGCGGCGGCGCCGAAGAAGAGCAGGGAACCGGTCAATGGCATCCGGCGCAGCAGGCCGCCCATGGCGGAGAGTTCCCGGTTGCCGGTGGCGTGGACCAAGGCACCGGCCCCGAGGAAAAGCAGCCCCTTGAAGAGGCTGTGGTTCCAGATGTGCAGCAGGGCGCCTAGCAAGGCCAGCAGCGCGGCGGTCGGATGGCCGGTGGCCAGGCAGAAGAGCCAGAGGCCGAAACCCAGGAAGATGAGGCCGATGTTCTCCACGGTTGAATAGGCCAGCGACCGCTTGATATCGGTCTGGGTGGCGGCCATGGCGATGCCGAAAAGGGCGCCGGTGATGCCGAGGAGGGCGACGGCGATCCCGACCCAGGCGGGCAGTGGCGGCAGAAAGGTCAGCATCCGCAGCAGGCCGTAGATGGCGGTTTTGATCATGACGCCGGACATGATGGCCGAGACATGGCTGGGCGCGGCGGGATGGGCATCGGGCAGCCAGACGTGCATCGGAAAGAGGCCGGCCTTGGCACCGAAGCCGATCAGGGCGGCGAAAAAGAGCAGCAGAACGGAATCAATCGGCAGGGCGCGCAGGGCGGCAAAGCTGGCGAAGTCCAGGCTGCCGGCCACGCGGGAGGCCTCGAAAAAGAGGAAGAAGAGGAAGGCGGCGCCGAGATGGGTGGCCACCAGATATAGCCAGCCGGCTTGGCGCACCTTTTCCTCCTGATAGTCGTGGGTGACCAGGAAGAAGGAGCTGAGCGACATGAGTTCCCAGGCCAGCATGAAGACGAGGGCGTTGGCCGCGAGTACTACTACGGCCATGCTCGCCCCGAGGGTGTTGAAGAAGAACCAGTGCAGGCCTGCACGCCAGCCGCGGGCCGGGAAATGGAGATAATCGATGGCGTAAAGGGCGCCGCAGAAGGTGAGGAGGAACACCGGCAGCAGGAAAAAGGCGGCCAGCGGGTCGAGGGTGAGGGTAAGCCCGATGCCGGCGGCTGGCAAGGCGAGCGTCATGTGTTGCGGCGTCGCGGCGGACAATGCCGGCAGGGCACTGGCAAACCCGATTGCCGAGGCAATGGCGGCGGAGGCAGCCCCTAGGAGGTGAGCGAGGCGGGCACGGGGGCCGGCGAGGAGGCAAAGCAGGCCGCCGGTAAGGAAGATGGCCAGCGTCAACAGCATGCCGTTGATGTCGGCGGGAAAGATGGGGGTCATGAAGTCGATCCGGGCAAAGGCAAGCGTTAAACCGGGTTCACTGCCGGCACCGAAGGAAAGGCAGGCGCACGCCTGGCTTTGGGGCCGGGCGTGTTGCCGCCACCCAAAAGCTCTTTTTCCTTCTGGTCGAGGTAGTGCAGCAGTTCCCGACGGGGTGGTTGTTTCTTGATTTCGCGGTGAAACTCCGGTTGCATGGCCAGCCGGCGCAGCCGGCCCTCGATGAGGGCGCCTTCCGCGAGGCTGGCCGGCAGTACGAGAAAAATCGCCGTGGTCATCTGGTGGTCCAGCGCCCTGAAGTCGGCGGGCTTTTCCAGGAAGGCGACGAGGGTCATGGTCTTTTCGAAAAAGATCGGCCGGTCCGGGCTGGTGCCCATGAAGGCAATTCCCTTGAAGGACGAGGAACAGAGCGATTCGCGGGCGAGGACGGAAATCTTGATCCGCAGCGGATCGACACGGCTGGAGTAGGTGAGGGTGGCCAGCAGCTCGTCCAGGGCCTCATCACGGTTGCTGCCGTGGATGCGATAGAGGACTGCGCCGTTGCGGAGACTTTCGGCCAAGGTGATGTCTATCTTGGTGGCCCGGCGGTCGGGACGGGTGCCGCTCTTGGCATTGAGCCAGCTCTCCACCGTGTCGCTGCGGAAGCGCCATTGGCCGCCGATCTTGATGGCAAAAGGGAGCTGGCTGTCGCTTACCATCCGATAGATAGTTTTTTCCGAGATTCCCATTTTCTGGGCCAGGATTTTCACGCTGACGAATGTGTTGTCCATTGTTGTCCAAATCTGTCCAAGTGTGCTGTAAGCAGATACCGCTGTGGCCCTGTTCTGTCAAGGATATTCGGCGGGGAAAACGGCGGGGAACGGAATAAGAGTGGGCGGGGGGGAGAGGTCGGCTGGTGTTTGGCGTCCGGGGTGGGGCTCCGCGACAGGGTCGGTTCAGCCACCGGACTGTTTGACTTTATAGCCCTGCCGGGTGAGTTCGGCGATGAGTAGTTCGCGGTGGTCGCCCTGGATTTCAATGATGCCGTCCTTCACGGTGCCGCCACTGCCGCAACGCTGCTTGAGCTGTTTGGCCAAGATCTGGAGATTGGCCCCGTCCAGCGGCAGGCCGCTGACCAGCGTTACCCCCTTGCCCTTCCGCCCCTTGGTCTCGCGTCCCACCCGCACGATGCCGTCGCCCTTGGGCAGCGGCTTCTGTTGTGAGCAGGCGCACTGTTTTTGGGGGTGGCCGCACCTGGGGCAGATGGCACCGTGCGCGGTGGAATAGACAAGGCCGGGAGTTGGTTTGCTGCTGGGTGGCATGATGCGGATTTATTCAGCCGCGGGCTCTTCCGGAGTTGGCATCGCGGCAGAGTCGCCGTCGGCTTCCTTCTGTTTGTTCAGCTTGCGCAGCCTTTTTTCTTCGTTCTTCTTCTGGCGGGCGATTTCCTTCTGGCGTTTCTCATACTGAAAATTTGTCCGTGCCAATGGGTCTCCTTTGGGCCGCTGCCCGTGAGGTGTTTG